>Ga0181471_100117_pt1 | contig 22029 bp, 18 predicted proteins | sample InSIn5gowninarea_FD_119083 | JGI IMG/M metagenome (GOLD analysis project Ga0181471, IMG submission 119083) | Clean room microbial communities from NASA Spacecraft Assembly Facility at Jet Propulsion Laboratory, Pasadena, California, USA -... ...
ATGTCAATCCTTATTTGAATCTTGATCACTACCACTTAAACTTTCATGACGTTAATGTTTTTTCCTTGAGTCTAAATGCGATGCAATTCATGAAAGTCCACTCAAAGAAATGAGTTAGTCTGAGTGGGAATGGATGTTATCTATGAGTTATGGAAACACGCTTGGAATTGATAAGCATGTTTACCATCACTCTGACAACCTTGCATCTGAGTATCTATCCAACTACTAAATGTTTATCAAAAAATCTTTGTTAGTGGTAGACCACTCAAAGTGCATCGGTCCTACCCAAACATTGATACTTTGATATCTGAACATATTTTCATTATTCTCCTGTGGCTCCATCCACTTTCACACTTTAATGTTGATCTCTACAAGATTCAAATAAGGATTGACATATGGGCTAAGCTAGAGTCATATGTTTGCATAGAAATTAAATCAAACTCTTGTACCAACCCGCTTCCTCATGCACCTTAAAAAATGACTTCAAGCAATATATCCATATTCAAATCTATACGGGTTGAAATATCTATATTAAATATCTTTAAAAAAGTCCCAATGAGCTTAAGGGAGTTGAAACAACTATATGTAGTGTGGGAAGTACAAACATCTCATTTAGGTTATGGATGCTCACTAGTTGCATTTCTCTGCTTGAAGAGTACTACAATATCTTGCTTCAAGAATAATTTTGCATATAACTAGAAGCGATGCCAAAGAGAGATGAGGTACACACATAAGCAAGAACTACAAAATAGTGATGGCCCTAATTTATCTCAAAATTGGATCGAAGTGGATGTAAGAACCGAAATGAACTTCATCTATTGATCGATGGACAATGATAGGAAGACAAATCAAAACTTGGTATTTAGTGGTCTAGTTTTTTAAAAGTACTTATGTGTAGTGGTACCCATTGGCTTAGATCTATGTAATACATCCCAATTGAATCTAACAATAGAATTAACTGTGCTTCATCATACGTTTCCTAGTCAGCTCTTGGCTAATTGTCCTTCTCTGATAATCGACAACTACACAAACCACTTCCTCAATTTCCCACTTTTGGCTCGATCTAACCATTAGAATTTTCCTATCGCCAATCACCATTGACCATGCTCTCATGACCGTTCCTTTTCCTTCAATCTGATCATTAGACTCTAGCCATCAAACAGTTATCTAACTAACTTCCGCACTCTCACCTATTCTTTTGAGTCAACCATCAGACTTCAATGATTGGACTTTTCTCTCGACTACTTCCATGACTCTACCTTTTCCTTCCGACCCAACCTTCATTGGACTTTCATGACTGTCGTTGTTTCTCAATTCTCAACCCAACACTTGAAGGTTTCTTTTCAAACCGATGCTTTAATCTAGGCCATTGCTTTCTAGTCATCAATGGTCACTATTACTTGTCTCTTCCTAACTCCTATGCAACTTTTTTGTGAGTTAACTTAGTCGATTTATGATCGACTCTTCCTAAGTATCTTCTTTTCCTCTCTGGATTTGGGTTAGTCCTTTAAATAATTATCTCCCCCTCTTGTACCAACTTTCATTATTCAATTTATGAATTTAGGTGTTTACTATTAAGTATTCTTCACCAAGATTCACAAAACCATTAAAATACATAGGAATTCAAAAATACATAACAACCCATATCTTGATTATTTCTATTACACATCAAGTACTATCAAACATATTCTTACTGATTAATGTCTCCAATCAGACATGGAGTATCTTTATATAGATATCTAGTCGAACTTCTAAATAGTTGGCATTTACTACATATCATAACAAAAAACTCTTACTCCCATGGACTAAATCAAAACTACTGGTGGTTTTGGAAAACTATTAGCTAGGCTAATTATCTTAGTTGAAACTTCGCTCAACCCATTCTCCTTTGTAAACCCACATTCATACCTTGAAATGGTTGATTCTAGTTTGAGACACAATGCTCCTGCATCAGACTCCTAAGGTACAAAATAATTTCTCTGAGTATCTGCAAAGTCAAAACCCTGCATTCGAATCTTCTATTCATTCATCCAAGTTGCATCTTCAACTAGATGTCCCTTACATTTAACCAAGTATTCAAGATATTCTTTATTTTTGGTCTTCTTAGCTATTGTTTATCCTAGCACCCTATCAATAGCCAATGGCTTAACTATAACAAATTTATTTCTCCATGTCTTGGTCTGCTCTTAAACATCTTCTGGTACTTCTGTAGAATCTTCTCTATAAGGGTATAAGTCTACAACATTAAATATGGGTGAGATGCCAATGTCTACTAGTAACTCCAACTCATTTTCATTTTCTGAAATCTTTCTCAGGATCTTACAAGGTCCAATATTATTCGGCTTCAATTTATTATACTCTCCTCTGGGAAATATCTCTTTCTTGAGATGTGTTAGCACTAAATCCCCTACTTCAAGATGTACCTCTTTCCTCTTCAAATATATTCACGTCCTGTATGTGTTGGTGTTTCCATGTAGTTCTTTCTTGACCTATTCATGCAATGAATACATAGTTGTAGAAAAAACATTTGCATTTATGCTTCTGATTTCTACTTTTTCGAAATTCCGCGGTTCATAAATACCTCTATGGTGCATTCCATAAACAATTTGAAATGGGATCAATCTTATACTTTTGTTAGGTGAATCACTATATGCAAACTTAGCCTGTGAGAGTGCATGATAACATTGTTTTGGATGGTCCCTAACCAAACTACTTAGAATATTTCCCAAAATTATATTTGTGGCTTCAGTCTATTCATTTATCTATGGTTGATATGTTGAGCTAAAAATTAAATATGTTCCCATCTTCCTCCACAAAGTCCTCCAAAAGTGTCCAACAAATATGGTGCCCCTGTCTGAAACAATATTCCTTGGTAATCCATGCAATCTCACAACTTCTTTGAAAAACAAATTAGCAACATCTATTGCATCACTTCTCTTAAAACAAGGTATAAAATCATCCATTTTTAAAAATTTATCCACTAAAACTAAAATAGAATCATAACCCCTTTGGGTTCTAGGAAATCAAAAAACAAAATCCATACTTATAGCATCCCATGGTCGACTTAGTATGGGAAATGGCTGATATAATCCCACATTTTGGCTTCTCCCTTCGTCATATTAACTTCCCTACCTTTTGGGATACATAATTGGCTACCTTTGAGCAACATCCCTTCCTACAACATATACTGTATCTAAGGAGTTCTTTCCATGTTTACTATATTTTCACATGCTTCATAAATCTCCAACTTTGTTAGTTTGTCCACTAATATGCTTAAGAACAGATGTAAAATTCTACATGTATTCAATCCACTTGACATGTCTCTAATTCAACTTTTCCTCCTAGTGATGAATTGTAATGCATGATTACCTGTGTACAAAACAAATTATTTTGGAATCAAATAATTCCTCCACTTCTTCAATGCCTATATAATAGCATAAATTTTTGTCATATGAGGAATTCTTTTGATTAGAATCATTTATCTTCTCACTGAAATAAGAAATGGGTATTTCTTTTTCACTAAGAACAAATCCAATAACCATTCCACTTGCATCACATTTTACTTCAAAGAACTTATGGAAATTTGGTAATTCAAAAATAGACTTCTTTGTAGTCCTTTGATTCACTAACTTCAATCCTCTTTATGTTGCCTCTATCCATTCAAATGGTTGATATTCCTTCTTTACAGTCTCCACAATTGGTGCACATATGCTGCTAAGATTTCTAATAAACCTCTTGTCAAAGATTTCTAAGTCATGAAAACTTATTACCTCATAAATATTCCTTGGGGAAGTCCATTCTACTATTTCCTTGAACTTCTCAAGATCCATTTTCAGACCCTCTTGGGAAATTAAAAATCCCAAAAATACCAACTCTATCTTCATAAAAGAAGATTTATTCAAATTAGTCAGCAACTTCTCTCCCTGCAACCTTTTCAAAACTAATCTCAGAAGCCTGGTATTCTCTTCCTTTGAATGACTGAAGATAAGTATATCATCTAGATAAACAATCACACATTTTCCAATAAAATCCTTTAAGACTTCATTCATAAGTCTCGTAAAAGTACTAGGTTCATTTTTCAAACCAAATGTCATAACCAACCACTCATATAATCCATCATTTGTTTTAAAAGTATTCTTCCATTAATCACCTGCTCTTATATTAACTTGATGATATCCACTTTTTAGATCTACTTTTGAAAAATACTTAGCACCACTCAAGAAATCAATCAAATCATCCATTCTAAGTAAAGTAAATTTGTACCTTATAGTAATTGTGTTCATTGCTCTTGAATCTCTACACACTCTCCATTCTCTATCCTTCTTTGGTATTAAAACTATAGGTACAATACATGGGCTTAAACTTTCCCTCGCAAATGCTTTGTTTAGTATATCCTACACCTTATTTTTTATTTCTTCATTCTCCTTAGGTGTCATCCTGTAAGGAGCTTTATTTAGAATACTAGCTCCTAGAGTCATATCAATGTGGTGGCTAATACTCCTTACTAGTGGTAAATCATTTGGAAAATCATCTACCACAATATCCACATGCTCATTCAACACTTCTTGCACTTCAACAAGAAAATAATCAAATATGGTATTTTTTAAAATAGTTCTGGGCTTGGCTACCACAACATAATTTACCTCAGTCTCCTTCAACTAATGCAGAAATTCCTTACCTCCTACCACCATTACTCTTGGGCTTACCTATTCTTCTAGTTTCTCATCTGCCAAGGGGTGAAGGGTGTGCCACATTACATCTTTCTCAAAAGTAAAGGTGTTCACTCTTCAATCACGTACTACCTTCCTGTATGTAAGTACATGACAAATATCCATAGGCATTACATCACATAAAACTCGATCACTATATGCCCCAATTTGAAATTACACTTGGCATTGTTCATTCACCAACACTTTATGTCTTTATAATAGCCGAATCACCCTATATAGAGTAGGATGTGTAGTATTCTTCAATCCTAGCTTGTCCAACATCTCTGTGGAAACCAAATTATCAGTACTTCCATTATCAATAATCAACTTGCAATACTTTCCTTTTTCTTTGCACATGATCTTGAATTGATTCCTTCTCTTCTAAGGTTATTGCACTTCCTTCTTTAGCTTCAAAAAACTCTCTTCATCATCAGTGATTCTCATGACTTGGTATCCTCAACATGCGCCTTTGTCTTTGCATGCTCATCTCATACCGCCTATACATTTATCTATCCAGCAACATTCTACGTACTACAAAATTCTCTGGACAATCATATGACTTGTGTCCTATCTAACCACATTTGAAACACTTTACCTAAAATCCTCTTCCTCCACCTCAACCTTTGGTATAGGGTTGTTGTTCTCTATCTTCTCTGATCCCATTTGTCTGTTCTAACTAGTTGTAATTGCTTGCTTTTGTAGGTTTTCCTCTACTTCTCATTATTTCTTGACCTCTGAAAGATCCTCTACATTTTTCTCAGATATTCCTTTCTAACTTATCCTCAGACTTCAAGGAAAACTGATATGCCTCTTCCATAGAACTTGGACACAAAAACTTCATCTCATCTTAAATATCAAACCTTGTCCCATTAATATATCTGGAAACCCTCTTAGGGTTATCTTCCACATACCCTACTCTAATATTTACCATATAAAATTATGTTGTGTACTCCTTCACACTCAATTGTTTCTGCTTCAAACTCCACATTTCTCTGAACAAAGAAAACTGATAATATTTGGGAAGAAGGTTACCGTTCAATTTTGCTACCATCTTGCTCCAACTCTTGATTTTATGCTTCCCTTTTCTCCTTTTGTTGGCTTGCACTCCATCCCAATAGATGGATGCATTTCCTTTTAGCTTCATTACTGCAAACTTCACCTTCTTAGCCTCATCGAATTCTTCATAGCTGAAATATTTATCCAATCTATTGATCCAGATGAATAATTCTTTAGCATTCAAACTCCAATCATACATCAACATCTCTAACTGAGGTCTCGAACTCACTGCTACGACCAACATGAAAAACCTTACTGGATCAACTTCTTCTCGAGGTTCTAATTCTTCTATAGAGTCTTCTTCTTCATCACTCATCTCCTCTAGATGAATACCATCTCTCTCCATGACTGCTCCTCTTTCTTTCATCTCTCACAACTCCTTTGTAGTTGTGACTTCTCGAGCTCTACCTCGACCACGTCCTCTGGGGTTGAACTCTGAATGCCATCTCGATTGAACTTTCTCATCGATTTGCACAATCCATATGATTCTCCTTCACTACAGTACTTTAACTTGATCTCACTCTTATTCATAGGACTTTTCTTACTCTTATATATTCTTAATGTAGAACTTTTCCTGCTCTAATATATTCCTACTGCATAACTTTTCCTTCTCTAATACCATCTGACACAGGCCAACGGCCTCTAACAGATGACTCTACTGAGTTTCATTCAAAATTTCCTACTCATCTCTTGGCCTATTTCCATTTACCACTCCATCACTAAATTTATGACACAATCATTCTTATCGGACTCCAATCGTAGGCTACTGCACTGACCACTTCCTCACTTTCCTTCTTTTGGCCCAATCCGATCGTTGGACTTTTCTTGTTGTTGATCACCATTGACCGCATTCTCAAGACCCTCACTTTTCCTCTAGTCCAATTGTGAGACTCTAGCCATCAGACAGTTCCCCAACTAACTTTAGAGCTCTCATGTATTCTACTCACCCGACCATCAGACTTTGATCGTTGGACTTTTCTCCCTGCTGCTTCCATGGTTCTCCTTTTTCCTTCCAACTCAACCATTGTTGTACTTTTTTTTATTTCCATCTTTTCTCAATTATCAACCCAACACTTCAGGGTTTGTTTTCAATCCGTTGCTTTAATCTAGGTCATTGGTTTGCCATAATCTATGGTCATTGTTACTTGTCTCTTCCTAACTGTTCTATGTGTTTTTCTGTGAGTTAACTTAGACGATTTCTAATTCATTTTTCCTAAGTCTCTTATGTTCCTTTGTGGATCTCAGTTAACCATTCCGTTAATTATCTCACCCTCTAGTACTCATTTTTCATTATTCAATTTATGAATTTAGGTGTTTACTATTAAGGATTCTTCATCAAGATACATTGAACCATCAACATACATTGGAACATAGAAATACATAACAACCCAGATCTCTATTATTTCTATTACACATCAAGTACTATCAAAACATATTCTTACTGATTCATGTTTCCAATGAAGCATGGATTAGCCTTATATAGATATCTATTTGAACCTCTAAATGGTTGGCATTTAGTATAGATCATAGCAAGAAACTCCTACTACCATGGAATAAATCAAAACTATTGGTGTTTTGGAAAACTATCAGCTAGGTTAATTGTCTTAGCCAAAACTTTCTTCGACCCATTCTCATTTGGAAATCCACATTCAGACCTTGGAATGGTCGATTCTAGTTGACGACACGATGCTCCTACATCACTATGATACTCATATAAGGACTTATCTATATCACTTGGATGCAAATAAGATGGGGATTTGTACTCAACAAAGATAATTGGTTCTCCCAGTGAATCGCCATTTGTTGTGGCGACAATGTACCCCCATTATATTTTGACCCTCTCAAGCAAAATATAATGGGTACCATACTAAACCTTGAGATTAACACTGCTATACCCTACCATTCATTGATTCCCCTATAGGCTATATAGCTAGTAGTATTAGTTTGCGCTTATTTTTGACAATGCCATATGTTTTATGTCTTAGACCAATGTTTCAAGCATGACTTTAATTGATCTGATGTATTGAATTGAAGATGATATTCAAGTTTAGTAATGAGTTTGGCTTGTTGATTTATATTGATTATTGATCCTCAATTTGTTTTTGATGGACTGACTACATTAATTGGATGATGGACCCTTGAGCTGGTTTTACCTTTCTTTTCCCCAAGGGTCGGGACTATGTATTTATTTGATTCCTTTTAGTTCCTTGAAGTTTCTCTTTAAATTTCAGAAGACTTATTTATCTCTCTTATGCATTCTTTGATAACTTTATTTTCATCTTTTGCATGGCAGGGATCGAAGGAGGTGGTGGAAGGTGAAGATGCCTTGTGATAGAGGGAACCTAGGGAGGTTTACCAAAGATTCTTTTGGGCTCATAGACACATAATGAATAATTTTTTGAGCACTAGGACACTTACTACAGGGAACCCATGTGGTTTCAAAATCAAATTTGGTGTTGTTTTGATATAGCCCTTTGGGGCCAAGTGAAGGGGGTTTTCATGAACCAAAATTGAAATTTAACCAATTCAAGTTATGGAAGCTATATGACATTCAGTACATTCAATTACATTAAACCATATAATTTATTCCATGATTTACACTCAGGAGGAAGAATTAAGATGTGGATTTTAACCGCTAGAGCATAATAGTGTTCCCAGGTCTGAAGATGATATTTTGGGAATTAAGTAAGATGGTTTTTCAATATGAGAGAGGGGTTCCCTAGGGAATTTAATGGTTTGAAACTATTTAACGTAGACATTGAATTTTTTTCCCACTTGTGTAAAAGATGGACCTCCCTGATCCCATCTAGGAAGGGGGAGAACTCATTCCTCAACATTTAAGACTTTTGGCTTAGCATTTTATAACAAAGGTTGGATTTTTCAGAGACCAAAAAAAACATTAAGGATGTTTAGGAGATGTGTGCCAAGTATGGGGGTAATTTATTGCTATATTGACACTTTATTGACTTTTCCAATTTTAGATGCTTCCTAAATTCACCTCTAAGAAATGGATGATTTGCCTTAGGTTTCCAAGATACTTTAAATAATAAAATGGATATAAAGCCTATGGCATCTCATAACACTTGGTCTTATCTCTCCAACAATCTATCCTATACAAAAAAAATACCAAGGGTTAACAAAGATACACCTTTCCAAAGGAAGACATATTAGTTGTATTAGTGGCACATTTCCCAAGGAAAATATAACTTTAGACATTTGATAACTTTAGTAAAAACATAATTGTAAGTTTATTTTTCCTAAAGTACAATGTTTAAATTGAAACATATGAGAAATAATTAATTTTTTGAAAGCTAATGTCTTATATGGCATAAAATTTATGAGGGTAGGGGAGAATTCGTCTTAAATTTAATTTTTCTTATAACCACCCTCTTAATAATGATTAGTACTTGATAATTTTTTCATCTAAGTAGTTTAACAAGTATTCAACCCTTCCATCTTGATTCTAGTGCTAGGATGAGGTTCATTCTTGAGTTAATGGGATTTAATCTTGCTCATCCATCTTCCCTTCCTCTTTTGCATGTTGACCATTGGTAAAAAATTCTCCAAACATGGTTGTGGTAACCTAGATATTTTCTCCCTCCCCTCCCTCCCTTGATCTTGCCTTAGCCAATAAGATGTAGGAAAAGATGCATGCTTTTTAACTGAGGTATGTGAAAGCTACCCATTGTTTACTTCACTAGGATTTTCCCTACCAAGTCTAAGTCCATCAAATAAAAAGGTGGCTAGCTTGTCATAGGCATGGGGGGCATGGCATCGTATGGATATTTCATCCCCCAAGAGGGAGGAAAGGTGGGCGGCGGGGGGTAATTATGGACTTCTAGGATGTATTTCATGGCATGAGGCATGGGATGAAGCATGATGCGTTATTTTGATTCCAAGTGGAAAATATTTGTCTAAATTTATTATTTTTAAATTAGCAAATGGTATTTTCACTCTCACAAAACCATTTACCTACCATAGATAGTATTTAAATTTGGTGAAAATATTTAGTAGTTATGGTATGTTAGGTTTTAATATACATATTTTAAGAGTTAAATTTAATTTTTAACCATTTATGAAAACATTAGTCAAAGGGGCACTAATTGGCTAAAGAGGAGTTACAAGGGAATCTTGGTAATCATTACATTTATGACTAGTTTTAGAAAACTAGTGAAGAGCTTCCAAAACCATGCAAGAGCATGTAAGAGAGATTTATTTCTTATTTGGGGTGTAATAACTTAGGATATATTCCTAACATAGTGCATCCAAGAGGATTTATTTCAATTGGCCAGGAATATTAATTAATGTTACACTAAATTGCTTCATTTTCCCTCACCGAATGAAGAGTTTTAAGCCTGATTTTCTCCCTATCACTCTCTATTTCGAATTTATAACTTCGGTTTGAGCTATTTTATCTACATTATGACCGTTTTTCATCTATAACACATAGAAGAAAGCTTCATTACCCCATTACTCACTCATTTTTGGGCCAAAATTAGTCATTTTTGTTGCAATCTTCATGTTTTTTCGTGAAGAATAGAATGGAGTAACTTTGAATGGATTTTATTTTAATCTAGTATTATTATATATAGTATAAATTCACTTTTTTTCACATATCCATTACTTATAGTTTGAAGAAAATCTCATTTCTTGGTGGATAGTGAAGATAATCACAAGAAATGGCTCTAAAAAACTCATCCGGATATCTTTTCACTCTATTATTTTTGCATTGTGTGTTATTTAAACTCTATTAAACTCCATTAAAACTTCAAACTTATATAATGACAATGTAAAATTGGATTTTCACTTATTGACATTTTGTATACCCATTTTGGAGGCCCAGTGGAGAGGGGTCTATGAAATCTTGAGATTTTGACATTTTTAATCCAAACCAAAGAGGGATTTTGTTCGGGAGTGATCATTAGATATATTTGTTTCTATAGGAATAAATTAAAATATTTATCAAACCCTTAAAAAAAATTTAAGCATCTCCCAATTTAAGGGCAGGGGGGTTTCAAAGGTGAATTTTGAGGTAGATCATTTTTTTTCAATAGAGCATGTTATGATTTGATGTTAAGCTTTAAAAATTTGTAAAAAAAATTATATTATCTATTTCATGAACTTAAATTTTAACTTTGGAACCTTTTAATTCCTTTTTGCACTTAAAAATGTCCAATTTTAACCATTTTTCAAACAATTTTCAGTGTAATCTTTTAAGGGAAAGTAATTGTAAGAAATAGTGGACCTACCAATATAAATTTAGTGATATGTATACAACATGTTTTTCACATCAATAATTTATCAAATGTGGTAAGAAGACACATGAAAGATTGTACACAAGGAATTTACCTTCGAAACCCTTAACAAGGAAAACCAACAAACAGAGGAGCATTACCACTCTTCAATTTCATAAACAAATATATATATATATATAGTGATCACAGTAGTGATTTTAAATCGCAATAGATTAAGCTTAATTTTTACAAATAACATCAATCTCTCTTCTCATTCTACATGACAATGTATATATAGATGCAAAATAACATTGATATAGTGTGCCGAATCAGTTACAATATGATTAATAATGTTAAAACCACTTTTAGCTTATTAATTATGGTCCATAATTGTCTCTAATTGAATACTTATATTGACTATTTCAACGATTTGTTTGGTCTAAGTGGGACCTTCTTCAACTATCTGCCAACTTTCTTTGTTTATGCGTCGACCTGCTTCTATAGTCAAGTCTATCGGTCGAACTTATCCATCTGTCGACTCTATCTAAATTGGTCATACCTCGACTATCTCAACTCGCATGTTAACCTATCAACCTTTGACTTAGTTCGACAACCATTCATAACTTGTTCTAGTGGAACTGCTTCGATTAGACTTGCAAAGAATATAGCACCTCAACATTCTCCCACATGTTGTCTTCTTTGTAGTATTCAAGAGATATGGAACTACAGTTCAATTGATCAAAGTTGCAATTCCCATTCCATTTCTACACCAACTAGACTTCTTTGTGCTTACCGACTTGGTTAACAAGTCTGCAATATTTTCAATTCTATCGACTTTGTCTAGTAAGACTTTTCCTTTCTTTATCATCTCTCTAACAAAATTATATTGTACAATAATGTGGTTTTTCTTTGAATGGTATGAAGCGTTCTTTTGTAGGAAGATTTCACTCTAACTATAACAACCCAATCTAATAGCTTGCTTATCAATCCTAATTACTGAACATAATTTCTCCAACCAGACTGCCTCTTTACTTTCATGAGTGGCTATAATATATTCATCCTCTATTTTTTTTTTAAATACAACAAATTGTTTCCTACTCATCCAACTGAATACTCCACCAAAAAGTTTTAACACATATCCACTAGTCGACCATCTTTCACTGGCATCTTTGGCTTAGTTAGAGTCGACGAAGCCATTAAATCTAACTTCCTTAGAATTTCCATGATAAGAACTTGAAAAATTTGTCATACCATGCAAGTATCTGAATACTCTTTTCATAGTTGTCCAATGTTCTTTTCCAGTTGTCACCATGTACTTGCTTAATAATCCCAATACATAAGCAATTTATAGTCAAGTACATATCATAGCATACATGAGATTACCAACTACACTGACATAGGGTAAATGAGCCATGTACTCTATCTCTTCATATACCTTAGGGCATAGGGATAGGGACCTTGACCAGTTTGAATATTTCCTGTTAAATCTTTTCATAATTTCTTCAATGTTTTTCTGTCTACTTAACAAGAGATTTCTATATTCTCTATTCTTTCTGATCTCCATTACAGGTATGAAATGTTCTATTCCTATATCTTTCATATCGAATTTGTAAGATAGTTTTTGTTTTACTTCCTTAATCAAATTCATGTTATTTCCAACTAGCAACATGTCATCGACATATAGTGCTACATATATGAAGTGTTCTTCAATGTGTTTGGTGTATACATAGTGATCATCCTAACTTCTCTTCAATCCCAAGTCTTTGATGTATGAATCAAACTTCTGCTACAACATGTATGAATCAAACCTCTCGAGCCTACAAACCATCTCATTTTTTCCTTTCACAGTGAAACCTTGAATTCGCTTCATATATATTTCTTCTTCAACGTCACCATGAAGTAATGTTGTCTTCACGTCCATTTTTTATATCTCAAGATCAAATGAATCATCTAAAGACATTAGTGATCTAATGGAAGTTAATTTAGCAACAAGCGATAAAATCTCACCAAAGTTGACTCCTTCGACTTGCGAATAGCCTTTGGCCACTAGTCGAGCTTTGAACTTCTCAACCTACCTTGCTGCATTTTTTTTCCTTTAAATACCCACTTACTGGAAATGGTCTTTCTCCCATTAGGTAATGTTACTATATCCCAATTTTCATTATTTCTCAAGGATTCCATTTCTTCTTCTAAGACCTTCCATAATTCTCACTCTATAGAGTTAAATGCTTCCTTGACTTTTCTAGGATCATTTTATGTGGTATACAATGAAAAATCTGATTGAAAGTAAGGTGGACTCTACCTTTTAGGTTGTTTATTTGCTCAACCAAATCTTCTAATGACTAAAGTCTTTGGTTCCACCTCTTCGTCTAATTTAGTTGACCCATCTGAATCATGACTTTCATTATTCAAATTGAACTCTATATTTTCTAGCTCTTTTCCTATTTTTAAATCTTCATTCATGGAAGTGCTCTCATCTTCTTTGAAGATCACATCTCTATTATAAACTACAGTCCTTGTGACCAGATTCCATAGCTTATATCCCTTGATTCCATCCTTGTATTTGATAAAGAGACACTTCTCTGACTTGTTGTTAAGCTTCTTTCTTATTAATTTTGGAATGTGAAGAAAGGCATCACAACCAAAAAATATAAGATGTGAAAGAGAGTTCCTTCTACCATCTGAAGCCTCATATGGAGTCTTGTCAACTAGAGTTGACATCAACGATCTATTTACAAGATAACATGTTGTGTCAACCACTTCTTCCTAGTAATCCTATAATAAACTTGCATCACTAAGCATACTTCTAGTCTTCTACATCAATGCCATGTTCATCCTTTCAACAACTCTATTCTGTTGAGGTGTGTAAGGAGTTCTGTTTTGTCGAGCTATACTATCCTATCTACAAAAATTGTTGAATTCCTTTCCACAAAACTCTCCTCCATTATCAATTCTCAAGACTTTAATCTTCTTGTCAGTTTGCTTTTCTACTAGAGATTTCAACTCCATAAACTTTTCAAATACCTCCAACTTCCTCTTCAGAAAAATAACCATGTCATTCTGGAGAAGTTATCTATGAAAGATACATAATAACTGGATCCACCTAGTGATGGGACCGACATAGGTCCAAACACATCAGTATGAACTAGTTCTAGTATTCTTTTTTCCCTTGTAGATCTAGTTGGGAAGCTCACGTGATTCTATTTTTCATAGACACTGTGTTCACAAAAATCAAAATTAGATGAACAATCAGGAAATCCTTCGACCATACCTTTACTGTGTATAGCACGAAGTCCCTTTTGACGGATGTGTCCCAACCTTTTTTGCCACAACATGGTCGAGTCTACCAAACATGATGAAATCTCTTCCCCCTTAAAAATGACTATATGATGATAGCTATTGGAAACGATCCTTCCCAAAATCTTGTATAGTGTCCTAATCATAATTTCTCTCATCAAACCATTTCTCCTCATACCATTTTTCATCAATATTTCTCAAATATAGTGTGTGCACCTTCATCACTCATTCTATTGACAGATATGATATTTTGATCCAAACCAGGCATATGCAACACTCCCAAAATAATTCCTTTTCTTTTGTCTTTCAACATTAGTCAAACCTTTCCTCGTCCAACGATCTTGGTTGGTGACTCATCTCCTAGAAGGACATCTCCACCTTCTAATTCTTCATATTCATAGAACGAATATTTATGGGGTGTCATATGAAATGATGCACCAGAGTTGATTAGCCATGAGTCTTGTCTCGATTGTGTACTTGTTGAAGCTAAGTACACATCACCTTATTCTTCTTGTATTTCTTTACTTTCAGTCAACATTATTTCTTCAGAACCTTTAATAGTCCCGACTCCTTTCTACTTACAGTCTCTTTTGTGATATCTAGGCTTATGCATTCCCAACACCTTCTTGTCGATTGAATAGGGGACTTTGACCTTGCCTTTGACTTACCCCTTGACTTTAATCTCCCACTAGAGTATTTACCTTTCTTTCTATTTCTAGATCAACCTCTTACTAATAAGGTCTCATGGGTTGATCCTTCCATACTTTTCTTCCTCATCTCTTCTAACAACAATGATGCAACCACATCATCGATATTCAATGTGGTATTCTTGCTTCTAATAACCACAACTAGACTATCCCAAATGTTTTACAATGAACACAATAGACTAATGCATTTTTATTCTTCAGTGATTTTAGTGTCTATAGACAATAACTAACTAATGAAAGTATTGAACACATTTAGGTGTTTTGTAACCAAATCAGCATAACTCATCCTCAAAAGGTTTAACTTCTTCTGAAGGAACAAATGGTTCACTAGTGACTTTAACTGATACAAGTTACCCAATTTGTCCCACAGTTTCTTCATGGTCTCTTCTCCTGGCACATTTATCAATATTGAATCTACAAGACAAAGTCGAATAGTACTTCAAGAGTTTATATCAAGTTTCTACCAATCCTCCTTTGATGTACCAGTCGGAATAGATCTATGATTGACAAGAATCCATTTCTCTCAATCTACTAAGAGATCATCTACTTTGAGTTTCCGTAAGCCAAAATTCTATCCATTGAACTTATCAATTTATATTCTGGATATGTTCGACATTTTGTCACTTGATAATCTCGTTCATGGATATCAACTACTTCAAATAGATAGATCAAGTCTCTAGGTACAAGTATAACCCTCAAGTAAAAAAGGAGTTCCTCTAAAACCAAACTATAGCCTTAATACCACTTGTTGGGAATGGTGGACCTACTTGTATAGATTTAGTGATATGTATACAAGGTATTTTTCACATCAAGCATTTATAAAATGTAGTAAGAACACGTATGAAAGATAGTACACAAATAGATTACCCCGGAAACCCTTAACAGGGAAAACCAACAAATAGAGGATCTTTATCACTCTTCAATTTCAGCAAACACTCTTAATAGTGATGACAACAGTGATTTGAGATCGCAATAGCTTAAGCTTACTTTTTACAAATAACAACTATCTCTCATCTTCTCATTCTACATCGCAATGTATATATAGAGGAAAAAAAACATTGATCTAACATGCCAAATAACTTACAAGAGGATTGATCATTTCAAAACCACTTTTATCTTATTAATTATGATCCATAACTATCTTTAACCAAATAGTTATCTTGACTGTGTCAACCGCCTCTTTGGTCGAAGTTGGTCCTTCTTTGACTATCTGTCGTCTTCCTTTATTTATGCATCGAATTGCTTCCATAATTGAATCTATTGTTTGGACTTAACCATCAATCGACTATATCCTAGACAACCATCACTTGACTATCTTTACCAGCCTATTAACCTGTCGACCTTCAACTTGGTTCGACCACCAATAGGAACTTGTTCTAGTTGAACTACTTTGACTATACTTGCAAAGAATATAACACATCAACAATAATTTAGTGTTTGTTTGTTTTTAATTTAAGTTTTTAATTTATTTTCAAGTTTAATGAATATTATACAATTCTTATTTCAAATCTCAAAGCGATCTATAATCCCAATTTTCCCCAATTCACCAAAAAACTAGGATTTTAGAAATTATGGGAAAATTAACAAACTGACTAAAAACAATTTGAAAAAATCATATTAGTGTTATCTTGGCACCGCATGAATACCGTTAAAATTTCAGGAGCATAGGATTCCAACAAATGGCACTTTATTCTTTAACCCAAAAATGCGAGGTTGCGGGGCTGTCACAATTAAAAAATCAACAATTAATTCAAATTTCAATAAAAAAAAAAATTGAAAAATCATGGATGTTAGGATATAATGCATACATAATCATGTAAAATATATAAAAATGATCTGATCTAAATAAATGCCTAAAACATTGAATTATTGTCAAAATTTAGAAGATCAAGAAATATATTAAAAATTTTAATTTCTATTTAAATTTCACAATCACATCAGAGGTTCGATAATAGATCAGAGGGAAAAAATTAATTGCATCATAATTACTCAATCTTTCATATACATTAGCTCAAATTTTATGTAAATAACTCACTTTTGCAATACAATTTTCGAGGAAAATGTTCAACTTCTCGAAGCAATAACAAATAATTTAATTGAAACATGTAATGGAATGGTTTTGTAATTGTTATCTCTTGTTTTTTAGGTCTTGTATCAATCGAATGAATGAGGATGATATACCCAAAGTCATCATCAAAACCCTTGCTAGATGCACAAAAATGTTGTGGAACAGAGCCAAGCATGCTTTTTTCAATGTGTGTCGGATGTCAAAGTTACATTTGATGAGTGAGGAGAATGAAATTGTCTAAGTGTGATATCCAAGTGGAGGAATCATGCTCAAGGTCGTCCATAAGTTGAAGCAAGGCCAACAATTGGAATAACACAATAACCTTGCAGTGGGACTTGCATATAGTTTTTGCTTTTTCACATTTTGAATGTGCATATACACAAACCTTGAAGCATAAAATATTTAAAGTGTTGAATGCAAGGATTATAAGATCGAATACGATTTTGAATGAAAATGTGGAAAAATGTGAATTTTTCTTGTACATCTCTAGGAATTGGGGCACAAGCTACAACAAAGATGTACAATCAACATGAGGACACTCCTACACATTCAAATTTTGTTTTGTACAATGTCTTGCACACTTGTGAAAGAAATCACACACTCACATGTTGCTTCATATAACAAGCATGCTATCATATTTGCAAGAAAACTTGCATATTTTTCTTCACACAAAGACATACTTGCACATCTAAGGACATACATACACATTCACATTGTGCTTTGCATAACCGCATAACAAGTTTGCAGACATGCTTGCATTATCATCCACACACATAGCTAACATCTCTCTAATGCTTCACACATTCACATTTAACACATGCACACTTGTGGACACGCCTACATATTGCATATACAAACACATACAAAGGCATTTGATAATCAGATCCATATGTGCAACATGAAGTATAACTATCTCCATTTTGGTTTTTACAATTGTTGAATAACTCATGACAAATGAAGAATCAACACACAAATGTAGATACAATTTTGAGGATGTAGCTAGAGCATGTGGTATGAAAACATACATCCCAACACATGTTATGGTAGTGGGAGAGGGAATCAATATCATGTGATGGAGCTCTCAACATACATATATGTTCATGCATTCACTCTTCATAGGGACATGTTTGTCAAACAACAAAGCACTAAAGTCTCTGACACACACAAGTTCAACAAATTTCGAAGTCTCACCAATTGGATATGAAGAATTCCTGATTGAGAAGCATGAAACTCATGCTCATAAATTGACAAGTACATTGCATTCAAAGCATGGAGACTGAATGTGAACAATTGCACTAAGAGTACATGTAATCACTTGATGCATCTTCTTCTGAGGAATCCTAACCTATGACATGAAGATCAAAGTGCACAAATATTGGCTTGTAGGAGGAAGTGACATATGGATGCAATTCCATGATCAAGGGAAGATCTCAACATGTTTGGGAGAGTAAAATTGTCATATGGAGATGAACAAAGATAGATTCACAAAGGTAATATTGTGATCCAATCCCATTAACTTGCATATTAGGACATGAGGATTACATGAATTTCACACAATTGGAAAATAATGACAGCCATTCTGAAGAGCAATCTCAATGTCACATCTGTCAAAGAACCGACATCAGGCACCGACATCAAGAACAAGGAAGATCCAAGACATACACAATGTGCAAGGAAGCATAAAAACATACAAATATGTTTGTAAACCAAGAGGGAGTGGAAATATTTTCCCACCAAATTACAAATTCAATTGTAGTTAGACTTCACTAAGTGATGAAATTTGGAAAAGGATGAAAGTTTTTGAAAAGTTAAAGTTGTAATTCTCCAAGTTTGTAAATTATTTAATTGTACATTTTTCGAGGCCCTAAGGGAATGCCATGAGGCACTTTAGGGAATGCCAAGAGTTAAGAATCTGGAAGGCCAAGTGTCTTTGGTGTAACTCAAAGGTCTCTTTCCTCACCTATGTATACCTCCTTCAAAGATGTAACAAGGTCTTTAGGCTTAATGAGGAAAGAAACTTACTATTGTAAGAGTACTTGTTGGTCATAAGCTCTTGATGTGAAAGATTTGTGGACTTTCATTTCAAAGAAGGAGTAATTCTACTATTTGTTTAAGAGGATGGTTTGATCTTAAAGAACTAGGTTTTAGAATTATTGTTCTTTTCTTATGTTTCTTTGCTTTCACTCTATCCATCACAATATTTTGCACTTAACTTATCACACTGGCTATTAGATGTTGCACCTCTAAATTACTATTCATCACAATAGGAGATAGCTAGGTGTAATTTAACTTAGTCTCATGTGTGCAAATTACTATCTACCCTATGTTGTTATTTGATTTTCATATGTGTTCAACCTAGTTTTTGTTTGCTCCCAGAATAACCTATATAGGATAGAATGGGAACTAATGTTAGATAGATAAATCCTTTCATGCAAATATATTAGATACATGATCATAAAATACAAAAACAAAAACCCAAGTCTTCCTACGAGGTGTACCACAAGTCTTCAATCAAGAAGCAACCAAGAACCCTTTGCATGTAGAGGAAACCTCGCTAGCTTTGTACTATGGTAATGAGGTGACATTAACTCTGTACAATCACAAATCTACTTCTACCTTTCTCATTATAGGAATTTTGAGGTATAAAATGGGCCTCCTAAGGGAAATTATAAAGTAATAGTGAAAATAATAAAATAAGATTAGCTTACCTCATCAAATGTTGGAGGAAAAAAATAAAAAAACTATTTTTTCAGTTCGTATTTTGAACTTATCTCCATGTGTTTTTCTCTCAAATTTTGATAGGGAGCACCTGTTGCATGGGGAATTCAATTCTACATCCAATGAGTATCCACTTGGCATACATTTGGTTGACCCCGCTCCACAAAAAACAAGAAATACATGAAAAAAAGTGATGTTGACATCAGCGTCACATTTTTTCATGTATTTCTTGTTTTTCATGAAGAGGGGTGCACCAAAAGTATGCCAAGTGGGTACTAGTTGGATGTGAAATTTAATTCCCCATCCAACAAGTTCTCCCGATTAAAATTTAAGTAAAACCACATCGAGATAAGTTGAAAATACGAGTTGAAAAAGTAGTTTTTTCACATGTTTTTTCTTTTATTATTTTAACCATTTACTCAACCTTTTTATTTTTTTACTACAAAAAAAATGGTGATTCATCCCCTATGGTTGACATCATCACCTTGAATCATATTGGTTCTTATAAAATTAATTTTTGTTGTGCATTTTTTTTAGGCCCATTTTTTACCTCAAAATTTCTCTAATGACTATCTTGATTTACAATGTTTGGTCACTCTGGACCTTAGTCGCTCATGTCCTAACCATATTTATAGCGTCATGGTTTCTCATGTCTCTACAATGCCCATAGGCTTACATATATATACATGAAGGATGAATCTTCCAGGTCTAGCTAATTTACTAAACATAGTTATTGACCCTATCAAACCATAACTACTTTGACACAATCAACCACTAATGGTTGGTTACATTAACATTAGGAACTCATCCTCTTACAACAATCATGCCTTCTAGAGGATTTCCCACATCTTGACTCTCTTTGGTGGAGATCCTCTTGCATTAGACTCCCAAAGTAAAAAGAATTCATGGCCTCATGCTTCAGTCCTCCTAGATCCCAAACTCAATGTTGTCATTGTCCACTTATTTTGTCGCGTTCCTATAGCTCCATTATCTCTACTTGCAATTTTCTAGGGTCCCATACTTTACTCTGTTGCTACTCAATTTCCTTTCCATCATTTATTATCTTCATAGGATGCATATTATTCTTGGCTTATGCTTCCATTTCTTGACTTTCCCACTTGGGAATTTTCATCAATTGCTTCCGGATTTCTTCCATCTCAATGTCCAACTCTTTTTGTTGTTGATTATACTGCTATAATTCTTCATTTATCTCCTATATGGCTATTTCCGTGTCTCCCTTGCTCCATTATTCTACCATGTGTATTTTACTATCCTTGATTTTCTGAGGATATTTTACTTCCATCCATTTAAATTTTGTCCATCATTCTAGGACTTGGCTTGTTTCAATATCATCTCAGAAATTCCCTTGACTTCATCATTATAATTGTTTTCATCAATCCTTAAGGTACTCAACTGCCTCCACCATTCTTCTTATTTTTTTGTGAAAGGTTGATTTCTTCCAATTCCATGACTCTTCCCTGCACCTGCACAACAAATAATCATGTTCCGAACTTATTATATAGTCATTAAAATGACTGTCCATAGCAAATGTAGTTTTCCTCATTTTCTATCAGACACATGTAGTTTGTTGTCTTCAACACATCTTGTGGAAACATGTGTTCCTCTTCCCTCTGCTAGTTATAATTTTTCTTTCATATTATTTATCGAATCGATCCCATATTCATTTTTTCTCTACTATGAAGATGGCATATTGTTTTAGTTATTTCCTTTACTCCCTTTTTTTGCAAGCATCTCTCCTCCTACAACTTGATGCCTCATCAAGTCTACATACTTAACCATGGTCCGTCTATAGACTTCATTGCAAGCTATATCTATATTATTCTCAGGATCATATTGTTTTATCATTTACTTTTCTTCCAACAATATCTCTTATATCCCTTCTTTCTCTTATGCTACTATCCATGTCTTCAACTACTATCTTTATCCCTTGACTTTCTTTGGGAAGTTGTCTTCTATATTTTTCCTTGACTATCATGTTCAACCATTTTTTAATTTTCTTTTTCCTTCACCAGGATGAACTATAAATTTTCTTCTATTCCATCACATAGAACTTGAAAGTCCATCTCGCATTCTTTCTCTTTTGTGACCCTTGTATAGATCTTAGGCTCTTTCAGCTAATTCTCATGCACCTTAAAAAATGACTTCAAGCAATATATCCATATTCAAATCTATACGGGTTGAAATATCTATATTAAATATCTTTAAAAAAGTCCCAATGA
>Ga0181471_100118_pt1 | contig 21974 bp, 21 predicted proteins | sample InSIn5gowninarea_FD_119083 | JGI IMG/M metagenome (GOLD analysis project Ga0181471, IMG submission 119083) | Clean room microbial communities from NASA Spacecraft Assembly Facility at Jet Propulsion Laboratory, Pasadena, California, USA -... ...
CCCCCCCCCCGTATTATGTAAATATATGAAAATGGATGTAAAAATGAGCGCTAAGTTATAATGTTTAACAACTTAGGCTTAACAGGAAAACATGGATTTTTACACAAGAAATGTGGTTTAGTGTCTAAGTAAAATGTGGTTTTAGGTCTTTTATGCAATGAGATGAAGTGATTTAAGAGGGATATTAAGCAGATCTCAACACCCTAGGGGAAATTAGTAAATGTTTTAGGAATAAGTGTGAAGGTAAGTTAGTCATGCCTCACTTGATTTGTAACCAAACAGTTGCCATGGTACTTATGATATCAATAAGATGAACATCTTTGAGAGAGAAAATTAATCATAAGACTACTTCTGCAACACCAAAACTACCTACCCAACCTATTATACCTAACATTTTTTCTTCCATGGGTGCACTTGGACTAGCAAACCCTTACAAATTTTCTTTTCTTTTCATGGGAATCCTATCTAATTCTTCCCTTATTTCTTCCAAGGGCTCAGATTTAATTATTGAGCTCATTTGCTTCTCTACCTAACTACTTATCTGCCAAGATTGAACATTTTGAACAAATTTTATTCTCTATCTCTAAAACAGGAAATTCAAACATGAATTGGCCAAGATTAAGTTGTTTGGCCATTCATCAATTGTGGCAAGAGTCAACCAACTGCACACAATGAGATTCTTTGCAAAAATTGAATAGTAGTGGCATTTTGGACTAGCACACTTTCATGTTCCTTTTCTTTGGGGTTCATTTCTTTCATTTTTTCTCTTGACCATTTCATTCTTTTTACCCTTTGATCTTTATTTTAGGGCATACCCTCTTTTAATTTTTTAATTTTTTCATCTTTTCAAAATATGGAAAACCTTTGCAGCAGGGAAAGGATGAACATATTAGGGATTTTAACCAGTCAATCATGAAATATGACACCTATTGGTATAGGAGCATAATAGAATGAACGCATTTATCAGATGAATACATGCATACAAGTATTGGATGAGTAGAGGTACCAGATGAACACAAGGGCATCGGTATCGGATGAACATAGGTGCACAGGTACTAGATAAGTAGGAACACGGGTACCAGATGAGCTATGTTGGTACCAGATGAGAAATTTTGGTACCAGATGAGTACAAACGGGGTCTAATAATCTATGTGAGACAATCAAAATAGTTAGGGAGTACAAAGAATCAACTATTTCATTCCTACTAGCAATAAATAAAAGAAACCATGCTTTAAATATAAATTACCTCATATATACACAAGGATGCTTAAAAGTCATGTTTTTGAAGAAGGTAGGAAAATGTTTAGTAGATTTCAAGGTAAAGTTGCTCAAAAATAGAGGAAAATAGGGGGCATGAAAGGCATAAAAAAGGAGACTCAACATTCCCCTATGCCTAAGTCATTGCATGTCCTCATGCAAAAAGTATTGAACCATTCCTCAAAATTTCAAAAATATAGTCTTTTTTCCTGAACATCACTTGTTTGGATCTAATATGTTCACACTTGAAACTTCTTCTTTGAGTTCCCTTTTAATAACCTTGGTATAATGTTATGAGGCGAGGAACCTTCTTAAGCTTGGTGGATACCTCATCATACTCATCTTGCAACTTCTGGCTATTCTCCTTTAATTTCTCATTTTCTTTCTTAATGTACATGTCCAACAACTTATACTGTTTCACATGTTCCTTTATTTTTTCATTTTCCCTCTAAAGTTTCTCAATTGTCATCTGACCACTAGTTATAAAACTAGCAGGTTCAATTGTTACATGCTTAGTTGTTTCTTTACTAGCCTCAATTTATTTTTCCCTAGCCTTAAGTTCTTTCCTTAATTCTATCAATGTTTCTGTGACTAATTCCTCTGTTTCACTAAGTGTTTCAACCTATGCATGTTCCTTTGTAGGTGAAGTGGTGACATCTATTGGATTGTCTAGAAAAGAAGTGGTATGAGTGGCCATTACCTGATGTGCCATGCTCCTAGTAGTTCATTGTGTAGGTGCCGATGACTTACCAAATTTGTTGTCAGAAGTGAGGATATGGACTTGAAACAACCTCCTCTTCTTCCTTTTGGTCTGTGACATGGAATCTGAGATTTATCCCTTCTATGCATGTTTCTCCTTTCCTTCATCAGTTTGTGCCATGTCAACCTTCTCACTTGTATTAGGCTTTTTCATCTTTTTAATTCTTGGTTCAGGAGTGTCCTCTTGAGGCAACGCAACAAATACTTTTGAAACGGTGCCTGTGAGTTCTCCTCCATAACTTTCATCTTGCTTCCTTTTCTTCTTCTCTCCCTTCAAGGCATTACTTTGAGTTGTTGGACCAAGAGAAGAGATTTTACCTTTTAATGATCATCTTGTTGGTGCAGGAGCTTCCTCTTCCTCTATCGCTTTACCCTTGTTTGACTGATTCACGGATTTCGGTGAAGTAGGGCTAGCAATTTATTCTTTAGTTCTTGACTTCTTATGTGTCTTATTACTACTCCTTGACCTGCTGTCTAAATCATTATTACTATCCATTGGATTGTTCCCTTCTATCGATTTGGAATTTCCTTTTGAAGGAAAATTTCATCTCAGTAACTTTTTCCAACTACTACCCTGGTTCCTTAGCTCATAAGTAACTAAAATTTTTATCAATCCATGATGATAAATGATGGTATCCACCTTTTTGGAAGCTAATTTAACCCCTCTTTATTCAAACTCATCCAAACAAAATAAGGAAAGTTTGTATGCGGTCCTCCTTCAAAATGTAAGAAAAGTTTCAAGTGGTAAAGGAAAGTTACTGCATACCTTCCTTCACATGTTAGGAATATCTGCAAACTATTAATCATCAATCTATATTCCTCTTTGATCCAGTTCCTGGGAATACCCTTACACCAGTCAGGGTTCAAATGTTCAGGTTCCAAAAACTTTCGACGGAGCTCCTTGTTGATATTTACACCCTTGAAGTATTTCTCCCCTACAATTGACAATCCTACAACTTCCTCTATAATAAATTATGTTATTTCTAATTCTAGATCTCCTAGCTGAACATATTAGCCATCATAGCTTTGAGTGATGGCATGAAAAACACCCTCATGATATCCCTTAAACTTCTCTATGAATATAATATAGCCAAATTACTCGAATTTCGCTTTACATAACTGATATTTCTTTGTTTCTTGATAAAATTGGAACACCTTTTCATATTGATTTAACCCCATGCCAGCTTTAAGAATGGGTGTTAGACAATTTCTAGGGATAAAAAGTAGAAAAGGGTTGAATACTAGAAGTTGGGTTATGGAAAAAATGTGACGGAGATGGTGTTGAATGGATGAGTGGAACGAAGGCTGAATGGTATGCAAGAGAGAAATGATGGTCATATGGATGGAAAAGCCATCCAAAAGAGAATTTATAAATTGTGAGGTGATGGTAATGGTCAAGTGGTTTCCATAATTGCAAGGTGAGCGTATACATGATGATGGCGATGAGTCATATGTAGAGCTTATTTAGACATTCAACTCGATTATTGATGCAATTTTTTATTCAAGTGTAGGTTGGATACGATGGAGAGATCATGGTTGATTGGACTAGTACATCGATATGGGACAATCAATGTCAAGGTTCCGTTGATCATTCATCCCAATAATTTAGTGTATTATTATGGGGTAGTGGTAAAATTATTGTTTAAACAACCCATAGAGGTAGAATCTCTATCATGAGAAATTCAACATATAATACATATGCTTGAATTATGATTGGAATTCACCCAATCACATTCATGATTACCCCATTCAATCATATCATAAAAAGTATTTTTTTTCTTAGAGAACAGGGGAATAAACATGAGTCCTTTGGGATTATTATAGGAGATTAAAATCTTATGGTAATAAAATTTTACGAGGGTAATTATATATTCGTTACATGATTAATATGAATCCTAATAGAAAAAAATAAAATATTGACCTCATACCTATATTACCGAATTAACACATGAAATATTTCTAGTACCAGATAAAAATTGTTTTGAAGTACCGGATGCACACAAGAAACTTCTTTCCAGTACCAGGTGAACACTATTTTTTTGTACCGGATGCACACATGAAACTTCTGTCCAGTACCATATGAATACATGAGACTTCCTTCTAGTACTAGATGAAATTTTAATAAGATGCCCTGATGCATAGTCTTAAAATTGGAATCATGTAGGCTTCTCCTTGTAGCTTAGCATGTTCTGAAGGCCGATCTATAGTAGGTTCGAGTGATTACTGATGCTCCTTTGTGAATTTGTTTTTTTGGAAGGATTACAGTGGAAAAACTACAAACAACACACTGGTATAGGAACTTTGAAATTGTAGTGGAAGTGTAAGAAAATGAGGCAAAATAATTCAATGATCGAGCTCCAAGCTCTGTAACAAGAAGGTATTCAGTAGTTGGACAACCTCCTCTTTTTGGAACCAAACTAGCCACTTCTCTTGTTGCCACTTCCAGTTTATTAACAAATAAACCTACTATTACTATTTTTTGGGATTTTCTTGAGCCCATATTGGTTAATACTCTCCGATATTTTAAATTTTTAGGAGTCTAAAAAAGTTAAAGAAAACTCCATTTCACTTACATGTGGATTTTTCTCAAGCCCGAGCTAGTTTGTGCTCGCTGGTGTTTTCAAGTTTAAGGAGTTTGAAAAAATTCAAGAAAATTCCATAGGTTCCTTTCCCATAGATAATATACTAGGGTTGGTTAAAGGAATAAACTTAGGCATGATAAATGTCCTTCTTTATTGTTTATTTACAAGGAAGGAAGCATAGGTAGCAATACGAAAATCATTATCCAACAACACACCTATATAAATTTATGTACAAAGTCAAATTAAATTATATAGCAAAACTTACAGTGGTGGATAAATAAGAGGAGAAATCCCATTCCTAACCAACTACATTTCAGGATTTTGAATAACATGTTTGGTGAAATCCTCTTTAGACAATGGCTTATGATAAACTTTCAATTGATGCCCATTCACAACAAAGGAAGTTTGATTTGCATAGATATTTTTTATCTTGACCGAGCCATTTTCTTAGATTGTGTCTACCTCATAAGGTCCAAGTCACCATGTCGTCAATTTTCCTTTGAAATCCTTAAATATGTTGTCATACAATAGAGCCCAGTCACCTGGTTGAAAATGGTTCCTTTTAATAAACTTGTTGTGCCATTTGATTTTCTAATCTTGAATAAGCATAATCCTTTGAAGAGCATCTTGTATAATCTCATTGAGTGCATTAAATTCCATTAGCCTTTGTTTATTTTCCTCATCTAAATCCATTCCCAATTGCATGATAGTTTTAAATGTTTTAACTTGGAATTTTATAGGAATTAAAACCTATTTTCTATAAACCACTCATATGGAGAATGTCTTGTTGTTTTTCTCCAGGTTGTCCAATAGGCCCAAAAATATTTTGGTAACCTATCAACCCAGTCTTTATGATGCAATTTTATTGTATTGGTGAGAATGGCCTCGATTGCTTTATAGGTAGACTCTACTTGGCCATTTTCCTAAGGGTGGTGAGGTGTAGATTTCTCATGTCTGATTTTATACTGCTCTGTAATAGCTTTGTCTTTTTTGGAAGTGAATTGACTACCTTGATCAGTTACTATTTCCCTTGATACACCAAAATGAGTAAATATCTCTTCAAATACAAAATTAGCACAAATTGTCCATTAGCAGAATATAGAGATTTAGCCTATATCCATTTGGCTACATAATATGTACATACCATAATATACTTATTCTTTTTGGACATAGGAGAAAATGGTCCTACAAAATCTAATGGCCATTTATCAAAAGGTTCGATGACAAGCTGTGCTTGAAGAGGAATTTCATTTGCTGGGATAGGTTTCCCTATCCTTTGTCAATCATCACATCTTGCCACATATTTCTTTGCGTCATTGAAAATAGTGGGCCAATAATATCTTGATTGTAACACTTTATATGTGGTTATTTTGTCAGTGAAATGTCCACAACATGGCTCATTATGGAAATCTTTTAGAATGTATTGAATCTCATATTCTCGTACACATCTTCTGATCACCAAATCTGGTCCAGTACGGAATAAAAAAACCTCATGCCATATATAATTGGCACTAAGTTGTATAATTTTTTGTTTTTCCCTTGAAGAAAAATTTTGTGACAACTTTCATGTAACTAGGTAATTAGCTACATTTGCATACCAAAGAGTATACGTAGAAATAGAAAAAAAAAATTCATCCAGAAAATCATAAGTCACTGGTGCACTAACCTATGTGGACAAGTCTAGACATAAAATCAATGACAAGATTATCTTTTCCTGGTCTGTCGATAATAGTAATATTAAATTCTTGCAGTAGTAACAACCATCTAGTATCATGGGAAATGATGATAGTTTTGTTCATTAAAAATATCATAGTTGAATGATCTATATGTACAAAAACTTCATATTTGGTTATATAATGTCTAAATTTATTAATGGCATGAACTACTGATAAGAATCCTTTTTTAGTGATCGTGTAATTTGGCTTTATAGGAGAGATATTTTTGTTAATAAAATAGATGGCATAGGGAATTTGATTCTCTCTTTGGCCTAAAGCCACCCCCAAAGTTGTGTTTAAGGCATTGGTACAAATGTGAAAAGGGATGGCCCAATTTGGTCCTCTTAGAATTGGAGTAGTTGAAAATTTTTGTTTAAGATTTTCAAGGGAAATTTGACACTAGGAATCCCATTGGAATTCTGCATATTTGGTTAAAAGTTTGAACATAGGGGTGGCTATTATTGTAAAATTTTGAATAAATCTTCTGTAATATCTGACATGCCCTAGAAATCTTCTAACTTATTTTTGAGAGTTGGGAGATTTTATTTGAGTGATTATTTCGATTTTAGAAAGATCTACTCTTTTCCCAGTCCCAAAGATATGGTGGCCTAACACAACACCCTTTGTAAGCATCATTCTAGATTTTTCATTGCTAAGGGAAAAGTTTATCTCTTAACATCTGATTAAAACTTTCTCTAGGTTGTCCAAATCTTGTTGGAAATCTTCCCCATATATAGTGAAGTCATTTATATAGACTTCACATTATGGAAAATCAATACGTACCATTAAGAACAAGTTCAAAACTTGATCTTTAGTTTGTTTTTGAAGGCCTTTAGGCTGTTCAAATGTTAACAAAGGCTCGGTACATTCCTCCTCTCCATATGGGTTCTCTATCCATAAGGTGATTTATATAGAAAATTGTGCAGGAGGAAATAAGGTAAATTTTTTACATTGACATCCGTTGGAAATGGTCATCTCTTAAGTCTTGCATCCAATAAAGGCATCAACAGTGGCTAGCCAAGGTCAGCCCAATACTACTCGATGTCCATGTTTGGAGGATTTTGGATGGATCACAAAGAAGTTCCCAGGATATTTCCAGGAAGCTAGTATGATTGTTATGTCATCCTAGCTTCAGTAGGTTTAAGGATGAATTTGTCTGCTAATTCCAATAGTGTTTGAGTTGGCCTCAAAAATTTTAACTGCGGATTTTTCATAATATCCACATTCATAACATTTATTGTTTCACCTAGGTCAAAAAGAGTGTTTGGTAAATATATACCATTAATCTGTATGGTCACTACTGGATTCCCAGGATTAGTGTATTTGGAAGGCATCTCTGACATGGTTTCTGACAATTGGCTAAATACTTTTATAATTGTGGTGGTGGGGGCGGGGGGGGGGTGGCCATGCAAATATCCCCTACAATCTTGGTGTAGATAGGAATATCTCTTATGGCTTGAAGCAAGGGCATATTAACTGAAATATTTCACAATTCAGCCTCTAAATCATATCCTAGAGGACCTCAAACTTTTTGACAAGAAATATATCTAGATAGGGTGGTTGAGTAACCCCCTGAGATGGTTTAGGTTGTACAATAGAATTGATGGGTGTTGTGGGATGGTTTTCCTCTTCATCAAGAGGATAATCTTCCTCTTGAATAAGTATGTCCTTTTCTTTAGGAGTTGATTATGTTGGCTATTATTCTTGAATGATCATTGTAGGTCATGTTTTATTCAGGAGCTTCCCAAATCTTAGTTGAATTTCACTAGTTGGGACTGAAGTGATAGTGTAAGTAGGGAAGGTTTTCAACTCCATATTTTGTATAGGTTGAGCTGATCTATTATTAGGGTTTGGAATTGGTTGTGCAGGTAATTGAGTAGTTCGAGAAGGATTAAGGTTTGGTGGTAGTTGTTGCTGATTCATATTCATGGGCAGAGCAAGTTGTTCTAAAATTGAATTCATAGGCAACTGTTGTTGACTTGTATTCATGGGCATAGCAAGTTGTTGTGAACTTGATTTCATAGGCAGTTTTTATTGAGGAAATGAAGGTAATAGAGGTGGGTTAAACCCTGGCAATAACTGAGAAATGTTTGGAGGATATTGTGTGCAAATTTGGTAAGAAGCTCTTTGGTATGGTTTTGGAGAAATATTCCCATAGGGATTCCCCTTCCAACCATGTTTCTAAGCATTCCATTGTGATGGCTGAGGCCCCCATTGGGAGTAAGGAATTTTAGGGGTTTTGTTGCCTCCATGGTCTCCTAGGGGGATAAGATAGATCTTGTGGTTTTTTCCCCCTTTGTAAATGAATTGCAACCCAGGTAATGAAGGGAATTATTTAGTTGGTGTTTATCCGTGCAAATTCCACATACCTCTATTGCATTAAAAGGGCATTTTTTTCCAAGATTTTTCTTCCTATAGCGAGGGAAGAAGATAGCTAAAGAAATGTTTTCCTTTGCTTGTTTCCTCTTAATATTGAGGGTATCTATCTAGTTACTAATTGTACTAAGGATATCAGTTTAAGTTTTCCCAATATATTTCCCAACTCTATTCTGGTTACACCACTTTTAATGGGCTTGCCAACTTGACTTGTAAGTTCTCTTGGGATTTTTCCAGCTTTAGCTTGACTACGGGAGTACTTCATGCAGTATTCAACAATTTCAACAAATTATTTTTTATAAACATCGCTAGAAATAATGAGATTAAGTACTTCCATGAAGTCATCTTGTACTCCTTTTAGAAAAATGATTCTAGTTGTGGCTAGGTCAAGAGAAACTTGCTTGGTTTCTTGGTAGTTGTAAAGGAACCTTTCTAGGTAGTCTTCTAGGCTTTATTCTTTAATTTGTTGCATTTTAAAGATGTCATTCTTGGCATCCCTAGGTCTATAGAAATCCTGATATGTTTGGAGAAAGGTTTCTTTCATATCATTCCAAGATGTAATAGTGTGTTCCCCTAGACTCATGAACCGTCTTAATGCTGAGTTTTTAGGGTGGCTAGAAAAGGATTTAACTTTTGAGCATTATCTATATAATTCTAACTTCTACACAATATATCAAATTCAAATAAAAATTAATCAGGACCTTCTGATGACATACCATTGAAGTGAGCTAATGATAACAAAAGAATGTTCTTCATGGTGACATTCCTAGTAATGTCACAAATTGGAAATCCAAACGTTTCTAGTTCATTGTTGACATCATTGTTTTTTGGATTGTCTACTCTTCCTTCTCCTTCCATTATTTCTTCCAACAACTTGGAATTTGTGGAATTAGGAGATGTCTCTCTTTCAGGAGATAATGGTTCAGACACCGAGTTATCTTAAATGTTCCAAGGTACTATATCAAATGTAGTTTGAACTTCTTCTACCACTACCTTTATTTCTACTCCAATTTGCTTTACTGATGTCTACTCTATTGCTACCACCGAAATTTTATCCTCTAGAGTTTTCCTTGCATAGTGATTAGCAAATTGATTGGATTAACAATTTTGGGACCATATAGGTTTTCTAGGATTTTTGATGAAACAAACTTACCTTTCCTATCTCTAATTATTCTCATGAAATTAAAACATCATAACTTAACTACTTACCAAAAGAGAGGACAACTTAACTTTGGAGAAACCCCAATATAGTGGATGCATGGCTCTTAACTCGTGCCTTACTGTCTTCTCTCCCCCGTTAGGTCATCCTGAATATCACTCAAAATTCATCAAAAAACAAATCATTACCTATTACCATTTACAAATCCCCGAAAATGATGCCAAAAATGTTGGGGCAATTATATGAAATATATATTGCCACAATATTAAATTATCAAGTAGGGATTCGTAATCAGTAGAGTTGATACACTATATGTTCCAATAATAGATAAGTTCCTATGTGTGATGATTATAGCCTAGATAGAAATCATTCAAAACAAAGAAAAATTTTGATCTCACACCATTAGGAGGAAAAAATTAGAAATTAAATCTTAATAAGCATGTAATCTAAAAGGTTATTGCTCAGGTAACAAATCTCTCCATTTACAGGATCATAAATGAAAATATGGATTCAAATCTATTTTCCCGTAGCAAACAATTTCAATTAACATACTGTAATCAAGCATCAAACAAACAATCATTCCTAATATAATTAGTTCTAAAGTAGGCCATACATTCTCGTACATAAAAAGTTAAGTATGACAAGATTCTTCTCATAAAGGAACATGTAGGTGAACGATGAGATCTTTGTTCTTAAATATTCCTATTCTTTCAAAATAGAATTAAACACCTAAACCTAAAGCCTAAGAATTAAGTTTTGCATTCATAAAATGAATGAGTTATCACTCAAAAACTAACTTCTCCAAATTTATGTCTCACACTCTCAAATAGATTACTTGCATAAAATAAAAACTATAATTATATCAAACACGCTGAAATTGAATTATAATACTAAATCACTCTCACACATAAACCAAACTAAATTCACAATAACTGTAATAAAAACTTTGCTTGATGGCTTTGGTGGGCCCTTGCCGAGCTACCAAGGAAAACTGGAAGAATTTACAGAACTAAAGAATCCACTAACACATCGAATTCTTCAATTGCTACTCATATTATTGATTTCAAAAGAAAATATTACATAATCAAGGCTTTGGCATAACAATAAATTTAAAACTCTATCTCCAACTCTAATTGCAATTGTATTTCTTACTATCTTACTCACTGTCTCTCTGCCTCTAACTAGAAAGCTAACACCTATCATCTACGAGCCTTCTCTTATAGAAGAATGACTGTTACATTCAATGTTAATAGATGTGATCAAATCATTACAAAAATATACAGTTCACTTTGTTTTACATGTTCAGATTCATCCTCATGACACGCAATGCATGAGTGATGAAGCATATCTTAGATTTTCCATAAAAAGTAATGCACCGACCATCAATTCCTTTGGCCTCATCGAACGAAGCTCTCTTCTAACTGTCGGAGATGAATAATCGGGCCCAGTACCAGATGAACGTAGGTGGTGCAAGATGACCACAGTTACTAGATGAACACAGTAGGATGGGTGATATTAGTGCTGGATGAATGTAGGTACCGGATGAATATAGGCATGCAGGTACCAAATGAGTAGAGGTACCAGATGAATGTAGGTGCACAGATATTGGATAAGTAGGAACATAGGTAGCGGGTGAGACATGTTGGTACTGGATAAGCAATGTTGGTACCATATGAGTAGGAATAGGGTCTAAGAATCTATGTGAGCCAGTCCAAATAGTTAGACAATACAAAGAATCTACTATTTCATTCCTACTAAAAATAAATCATAAAAACCATGCTTTAAATATAAATTACCTTAGACATACACAAGGATGCTTAAAAGTCATTTTCTTGAAGAAGGTAGGCAAATGGTGAGTAGATTTTGAGGTAAATTTGGTCAAAAATAGAGGACAATATGGGGTATGAGAGGAATCAAAAAGGAGACTCAACACACCAAACACAACATTCAGGGAGATTGATTGTCATATGTTATGTCCTTGGTTCACCAAGATGTATATTGCAGTTCATGGTTTCTTGGTAATCCTTTATGCCTAAATTACCCTGTTTTTTATTTATTTCCTTTTATGTTAATAAAATTTATGATCTAGTGTGGAAGAACAAGATCACCCACTCTGTCATTCACTTAAAATGAGAAATAAACCTCCTCTTGCACTAGAGGCTACTCCTTCCCATCGGTAGAAGAGTAAAAGAATGCAAACTACTGAATTGGGAAAATCACAAACCACTTCTGGTCCTCCTCTTGAATCTAATCAACCAAAATCATCTGTCGCATTGAGTGTCAAACCTGATATTATATCTACTTTTTTTGGTGAAATTGACACAACATATATTGAATTACATAAGATTTTCTTCCCTGAGGTTATACAATTTTACCTTCCTGAGTCGGAAACCTTCTTTCCTGTGGTCATTGAACCTAAGGAGCCTTAGTCATATTTACCTGTTACCTCGGGTATTTCATCCTCTCTTTCATTGTCTCAGACAAATCCGCCTACTATATATCTTGGCCCCAAAGGTGAACCACTTCCACCTAGATTTGTGAGTATCGAGGAGTCCCACAAGAAGAACCTTGTCCTTCTACTCATTTGGAGGAACTTTTCCTTTATCCAACCCATCCTCTTCTTCCTCCTCCACCTCCTCAAAACCTCCTTTATCTGGTTCTCTTCAGTTACCCATGAATTTCACGCAACAATCCACATTGGGATTATTGACCATGACTGGAACCGATATGGCCCTTCAGACTTCATCTACCACTATGGTTGAGACTTCAAATATTTCTTCCCTATCTATGTGTTTTTACATCACCAAAGGCACATCTGTATGGTGGCTCATCCGTCCCACCAAGTTATCAGTCCTTATTTGGTACCTCCATTGGTGCATCTTCCAGTTTATGGACATCCCCCATGTCATTCACTTTGGCAATTCCATCTGGAACTGCACTTATGAGTGCTTCACAACCTACTCCTTCTCCTCCTCCTACATCGATAATTGATAAATAGGTTGGCCCTTATGTTAGTGGGAAAGGTTTTCTTGAACAACTTAACTATCCTTATGTTGGGTACCCTCTGTAAGGGGGTTAGTTGCCTCCATCATACCCTCCTCCTATCGTAGGGGGGAGGCCCGATATTGGTATACCTCAAATTGGTAACCAACCTTATTATAGTCCTCATTATCCTACGATGGTTGCTAGTTTTTAGTAGCCTACTTTTCCCATCCAACCTGGTTCGATGTTGGGTTCATTGTTTGTTTCCCAACCTGTGCCATCATCTCAAGTTCCTATTCCTCAATTTGTACCTCAACAACCTAAAATTCATGTAACTCAACCTGTACATGCTATGATCGCATCTCAACCCATTCCTTCAGTATTTGGTACCTCTCAAGTTCCGCTTACTCAACCTTTACAAGTTCCCTTACGATCTCAATCACTTGCAAAATGTATTCCTCAAACTCTAGTAGGAAAAATTGTGTATGGTATGACACAACATCAATCGAACCCTATTTATCATGGAACAATGCAAATCCCCATCGGGAAAGAGTATAGACCTTACCAAGGTATCCCTCAGGTGCCTTTTCAAGGCCAACAAGTTCATGGTTATCCTAGGGCTGGTCAACAAGGTCTCTTGTATTTTGGCTATTATAATCCTCCTTATTCTTGTAACGAGGTTCCTTATTACCAGAACCCTCCTTATTTAGGAATGAAAGTGCCTATTTCCAAAGATATTCCTCAATATCCAGGTCATCCTCCACCAGACTTTAATCAACAGTTTCCTTTTGTGGCCACTCTCAAGTTGCTAGATTTGACTCGGCTCACCAATGACCCCATCACTCATTTTCCTTGGTGGCCAATTATTCCTACTAAATTTCCTTCCGATATCCCTAAATTCAATGGGAATCTAAGAGAATGTTTGTCGACGCATGTCATGACATATCAGCTATGGTGTTCATCAAACTCCATTAATGATTATTCTATTTGACTTCATCTTTTCCAAAGAATGCTTATAGGTACCAATGCTAAATGGTCTATTGAGTTGCCTAGAGCTTCATTCCATGATTTTAGTACCTTAGCCACAACCTTCCTCATGCATTTTGATTTACCCATCAAACATGAAACTGGAACAAAACTTTTAACCAACTTCAAACAATCATATTCCACTTAGATTTCAAATCACATTCATGAGTGGAGGCATCGTCTTTGATTGGTCAAAACTTATGTTCTTGATCAATTTCCCACAAAATGGTTCACTAAATTTTTGTTGGCACCCATAATAGAATACTTTTCCAAAGGTGGAGTCATGACTAAAGAGAAATTAATTTCTCATGCGCATCCAATCTGGCATGCTCTATGATAATATACCAAATGCTTTGAGAGATTTGAATAGTGTTCCTCCTCTTATGCCTGGTAAATAATCTCATGCTGCTGATGTAATTATCGGTTCTATCAGCATGTGGACAGTGAGTAAACCATATGGTATTTCTCCACCCATATCTTCTCAAAACCCTCAATCCCACCTTCCTGCGGCTTCTGCTTCTGAGATAAATGTTGTTTCATATGATAAAGGATAGTATTAACAACAACCTGGAAGTAAGAAGAAAGGGAAAGGTAAGAAAATAAATATCCCTCTATGCAAGATACATAAACAAATCAGTTTCTTGATGAGAAACGAAAGCCTTGATATCTTGCTTGATTTGAAATGAGGAGAAATTTCACATGATTTTCCTCACTGTGCTGAAGTGAATCAATTTATTAAGTCCTCCACTTCTCTTTCTCTATTTACTGACCCATTCCCTAAACAAGAGACTCATATGGTTTCTCAAGACCCATCTTCCTCTAACATAGTTTTGAGGCTTTCCTCTTCAAATACAATATCTAATGTTTTGGTAGCTACTCAAAACAAGGACTATGGTAATGTGAATCTACCTAATGGTCAAGATCCTAATAAACCTAGCAGTTCATCATCATCCTAGTTAGATTCCACTCTGCCATCAATTCCTACTGAATTTAGTATTAAACCTCCAAAGGGTGTTATTCATAAGTTAGCTTTCAACCCTCATGCAAGATCCACTTAGAATTATAATTTAGTTGAATACTTGGATCAGTCTCCATCAACTATGTCAACTCTTGAGGTGTTGCAAAAATTCCCTACCTAAAAGAGCGCTTTACTTTCAGCTATCGGATGTGTGGATCCATTAGATTCCAACCTTGTTATTTTCTCTCATGAAAAACTATACCCCTTGGCTTCCATCTCAGTTATCTTTTATAATCCAAGTTATCGTTTGTGGTAAGAATATTCATCATTCTATTGTGGGTGAGGGAGCCTCGACTTGCATTATGTCCATTTCTTATTGGAAGGCAATTAGTTCTCCTCAACTGAGTCAGTCACCTAGTACATTAAAAGTATTGGCGGGAGAACATATAAACCTTGTGCGATTTTGAACTCCCTGCAGGTTGAATTAGGGGGAAAAAATGTGTCCATAGAAGTCAAAGTTATTGATAGACCTCTCGAATGCAATATTATATTAGGATGTATGTGGTTTTATTCCATGGTTGCTATTGTCTCGACTTACTTCCATATGATCACCTTCCTCATAAAGGTGGGATTGTATCCATAGACCAACTCACCCTTTTTTCCTTCGATTCGCATGTTACTGGAAGTGTTCCTCTTGTGGGAGAAACTGTACAATCATATCCGCATGTTGGAGTTGGATTGTTGAAGGATTCTTCAATTATGGGCACCTTTTCACTCCCTCCTCTTCTCCTTCCCGAAAACTCATCTTTGGTAGCCTATATGAACATGACATCATCTTTTACTATCCTATTCAATCCATGGAATGTACCAGACAAAACTAACATCCAAATTTTTTGTGACCAAATGTCACTAAGCCCCATTGAGCTAGATTACAAAGCCATTTATTTGACTAGTGAAATTTCCTATTTTGATTCGCTTAATTGTGTAGACAGATCATTGGACTATGATACATATTCTTATGCTTTCTCACGTGTATTTCCTACTAATGAAAGCATAATGGAAATCATGATTTTAGACGATGCATCATGGTACAAACATCACCATGATTCCTCCTTACATGATTCCATTATGGATAGTCTCATTGATGTATACTTGCCAAATTATGCTGATCGTTTTATGAATTTTGTGTCCATTCATTAGGGCGATTCGGAAAAGAACCTTTAAAATATTGAAGAGACGATACCCCTTGACATTTCCATCAATCCAAGTGTTTTTGAAAATTTACACAATGGAGCATCTTCTTCTCCATCTAAGGTCGAGACTTATTGAACCCTTTTTTGTGAGTTCTGAGATGTATTTCCCTAGACCTATCAGGAGATGCTAGGTATCTACCCAAATATAGCTATACATGAAATTAAAATGTATCCTAATGCCAAACCAGTCTGATAGTGCCTCTGTCCAGTCCATCCCAAGAAGGCTATTGGTATTAAGGTTGAAGTTTAAAATATTCTTCGAGTTGGTTTCATATACCCCCTTCCTTTAACTAATTGGGTGTCAAATGTAGTTCCTGTCATGAAGAAACAGGGCACCATTCAAGTTTTTGTCTATTATCGAGATGTGAATCATGCATGTCTAAAGGACAATTATCCCACCATGTTTATTGACCATTTTGTTGATGATTGCACTGGCTGTGAAATTTATTCATTCATCGATGTTTTTTTCGGCTATAATCAAATCAAGATTCTCCCAACAGACTAACCTAAAACTACTTTTATTTGTCCCTATGGCACTTTCACCTATACGAAACTCCCATTTGGTTTAAATAATGTTTGGGCCACATCTCAACGTGCCATGGATTACGCTTTTCATGATATCCAACACATCGTTCAACCATATTTAGATGACCTCTCTGCTCACTTAAAACATCAGACTAATCAGCTGATGCATCTTCAGGCTATTTTCCTTCGTTGCAGACATTATAATATTTGCCTTAGCCCACAAAAATGTGTTTTTTTTGTTATTGGTGGTTGACTCGTAGGTTTTGTTTTATTAAAACAAGGAATTTGTATCGATCCATTGAAAGTACAGGCAATTGTTGATTTGCCTACATCTTCTTCACTAGTTCAGCTTCAACGACTTCAAGGGAAAGCTAAATTCCTAAAAAGATTCATCCCAAATTACACTAAATTGACCAAAGTATTCACTCGCTTGCTAAAAATGGGGTTCCATTCCTTTGATATGACACATCTTATAAAGTGTTTGATGCTTTAAAATATGTACTAGTTCAGGCATCTCTTCTATATCCCCCCGAGTATCAGTGTGATTACTTCCTGTATCTTGCTGCTGCTATTTCTACTATAGAAATGGTATTGGCCCAAGAATATGATTTAGGTAACGAAAATCCCATTTGCTATCTGAGTCAAAATCCTACTGATACTGAAATTCAATATTCCCATGTAGAAAAGTTGGATTTGGCGGCTATTCAAGCCATCCAAATATTCCGTCATTACATCTTGCTTCGGAAAACCATGGTCATTTTAGATTGTAGCCCTATGACATACATTTCGTCACATCAATCGTTGGGGGTCAAGTAATAGAAATGGATTATCATCATATAATAATTTGACCTCGATTTCATCAAATCCAAGTTGAAGGAATCCCTAGTTTTCATGGAACTGATGTGCGATCTCCCTTCCCCTGATTCAAAATCTACATCTAAAGACTCTATTCCTGACAAGCTGTTGTTTCTGATATCATCATCTGACACATGGTAAGTATATTTCTTGATTTATCTCCAGACCCATACTTTTCGGTCTAATACCTCTCGCTCCAGGTAGTGACGTATTCGTTACCAAGCTTGAAATTACATCATTTTTGGTGACACCCTTTACTGTCGTGGTATCGATATGATCTTACGAAGGTGCCTCACACATGAGGAGGCTAAGAAAGTCCTAAATGACTACCACTTGGGGGCATGTGGCAAATATTTATATCATTATGCTACCACCCTAAAAATTTTACGTGTTGGTTACTTCAGGCCTACCATATTTTGAGACTACAACCTTACTATCGAAAAGTGTCATGCATGCCAAATATGTGATCGTAATATCCATCCTCCACCTGCTCTGTTTCGTCTCATTATCATTGTTGGTCCCTTTGCAAAATGGGGTATCGACTTCATGACATGTAACCCTCACTCGGTCAAGGGGCATGGTTATATTATTTTCATTGTTCACTACTTTACTAAGTGGGTCGAGGCGATGCCTACATTTAACAACACTGACGAAATGGATGCATACTTATTTTTCAACCATGCCATCACATGGTTTGGTGTTCCACAAGCAATATTTATAGATCATGAAAACATTTACAGAATCATATGATGACCAAAATAATCGCGAAGCTGGGACTTTCCCATGAAAGTTCCACTCCCTACTATCCTCAGGCTAATAAACAAGTTGAGACCATTAACGCAGTTCTTAAGACAATGCTTCAGTGCATGGTATGGGCCCACAAATCGGACTGGAGTTTTCTCATTTATGCTGCTTTGTGGGCATACAGAACCTTAGTTAGGATGGCTACCATATTCATACCTTTTCAATTGGTGTATTGTCTAGAAGTTATCCTCCCAATTGAATGTGAAATTCCATCATTGAAACTAGTTATTGAACTTCATCCTCCCACTTCTGTAGAGGAGGAGCGTCTTTTAGATCTAACTCATTTAGATGAAACCTAGTATGATGTTTTTGTACCTAATGATGCTCATAAAAGAGGCATCAAGGCGTAATATGACAAGAGTGTCAAGCCTTGTGTCTTCTTGGAAGGAGACTGTGTCTTATTATATGACTAGGAGTCTGATAAGTTAGGTTCGGGGAAGTTTCAACAAATGTTATTAATTTCATACATTTTCAAGCAAGTCCTTGCAAAAGGGGCCTACGAGTTAGTATATCTTGATGGAGTTCCCTTGGTGTAGCCTAGAAATGGGATGTACCTCAAAAAATAATATGAGTGGTCTCAAGTGTAGTTTTCACTTGTACATATTGTCTATAGGTGTGTTGAGTGTGTTTTTAGTGTATCTTTTCAGAGTTTTACATGTTTCATGTTGATTCCCTTTCATGTTTGGTTTTTAGAGTCGGTATCTCTTGAAACTTTCATCTGTTATGCTGATGGTGCTAGTCACAGTACTCAGAACCCATATTTTGCAACATGGGCTATATTTTCTCTAAATGAAGAGTTAGTGTGTATGCAAGGGATTTGTATTGGTTGCTCCACCAATAACATCGATGAGTATATTGTGGTGGTCAAGCTACTGTATGATGCTATTGCACATGGTATCCGTCGTTTAATTGTTAGACTTTAATCACAACTCATTGTACTACAACTCACTGATATCTATTGAGTTATAAGTCCCACCATCTTATGCATGGTTTTAAGAGTACACCTTCTATAAATACATTTTGATTTGATACAATATGAACACATTTCTAGAAATATAGATACATTGACAAATGCCCTAGAAAATCATGTTTTAGTTAGACATTTGCAACGAATGTGATTAATTTTCAATTCACATCACATCATATTGAAAATATAATAGAATCCCAAAAACACTAAATATATATATATAAGGTTTCTTTTACAAAACATTGTCTAGGAGACACATATGGCATACATCGCCCATATAAAAAACTACATACAAGGATCTATGTAGACATAATAAAAGGCGCTCATGATAGAATGACATTGCATGAGCCATATTGAGAAGTAGTCGATCGATATGACTAGGCACTCCTATGGTGTATTGTTGAAGTCGCAGTGGAAGTACCTTATTCGTTCATGGTGTATACCATGGACGAACAAGGTATTTAAACAAATCCATTTGTTTCCTCATACCAGAAAGCCTAAAGAATTTTAGCAATCCACAATTCTTTAGTGATTGGATGGTGATAAGATCATTTGTTGTTCTCTTTCTCTCCATATGAAAGCCATTTTGTGCTGATGAACCCTTAAAACATCAACAAGATATTCATTAGGATCCTTTTCATGCATAAAACCTGTCAAATTTCGAGGTAAAACTCACAAAAAGCCTTTACATTTGTGTCGAACGCACCCTAGGAGAGAAGACCAAAGTAATTCGCATCTTCCTATAGTGCATGAGTACACACCCCCCCAAAGAGGGAATCAAAATACCTAAAAAAACCCCCAGAAGGGGGAAGAAAAGACCTCAAAACCTACCTAGCTGCAACACATGTTTCGTCCCACTAGGCCTACGTTGTTCCTAGGGTGAAATTTTGGAACCCTGGGGCCCTCAAAAACTTAGAACTTTTTCTTGAAATCACATAATGGAACCACTGAAAGAAAGAGAAAGGTTTTAGCTCCTACCCAGAAGTGTCGATACTTCAAATCCTCCAAAGTATTGGCTGTAATTAGCTGCAGAAGATCAAGGGAAAAAGTACTCAGAACTCGCACTATTAGACGTAAATGTGAAATGATAAAAATGAACAGTATTTTTGAATATATATGGTCATATTATCCATTATTTTATTCACATTTAATGTTTTGACCTATTAATAACTCATTTTTACTATGAAACAAGCATGTTTAATCCTTTCGATGTTGTTATGAGTAGGTTGATAGTTGTTAATATATTTTTTTGTGCTTTACACAGGTGTTTTTGACCGAAGAGTACACTTTTATCTCTTTTTCGGGCTCTTTAAACCTATGAAGCCCCTTGGAGTCCTCTTTCAGCTCCTTTCAGACTCCCAAAACATGAAAATGTTGTTGAGAACTTGTCTTTTCGAACTCACAAAAGTAAATGAAAAGACATCTACTCAGTATAAGTTTACCCCTTCTCCAGACTATAGGTTATAGTCATAATGGTTGGAATCACCCTTGTGTCACAGGAGTACAAATCGGCCCAGTTGTCAATTCCTCAAGTCACAAAAAGAAATGTAAATTGTTGTTCCTCATGTTTCTCCTCGTAAGGTAAAAATGCCAAGGCAACATATGAAGGCTTAGAAAGCCTCCTTGCTTTAGATCTCAAGATGGCTTTTGGACCAAAGGAGGTAATCTTCAAACATTTATAATGATAGTTGCTCCAAGTCACCTCAGAACAACTATGTTAAAGACTCTCAAATGCTAGACTGAAATATTGCAGGTTAGAGATGATAGTCAACACCAACGATATCTTTAGGTCAAGGCCTTTCCTTTGGACACCATTATCCAACTATGTAGATGAATAAAATGTATCAAAGGAATATCTGAAATAAATACCTCAAATACCAAATGAAATAACATAGTATCCCTTCAAATTGAGGAACAACTATCAAGGATTTATTCAAGATGGAAGTCTCTAAGATTTTTGATAACATGAAACAAATTGATAACTTCACCTAAATCCAAGAACACACTAGTATAAGCAAACAACAATATATTCTTTATTGCAAACAGGTAGCAATAAATGTTATACACATTGCAAAGCTTTCAAAGCCAAGTGTTTGCTCAAAATATTGAAATAAACTAGTAGAACATAAAGAATAACTTGTAATTCACTAGTTATTTCATGTAAAAAAGTTCAAGACAACTAAAAGTGCTAATGATAACAAGTCTATATTAATGAATAAAACAAATAATACAAAAGTTTTTAATTTACAACATCAATATAGAAAAAATAAATATAATATGTAGAGAGGGCTTCACTCAATGAACTTCTAACATATCTAGTGTGTTTGTGGCATAGTAAACAATACACTTAATTTGATTACATATTGGAAAATACCTCTAAAAATAACATTATTTAACCCCTTACCAATACGAACACAATATACCTTCCAATTTTCACTAGATATTGTAGGTATCCATTAAAATCATTTATACCCTATTATATGCTCAATATATTATGTCATTTTTTCCTTAATATATATCTCTCAATATAAACTCACGTGGTAATATGGTATTTCTCCCCAATAAAACTTGTGAATATGTTAAAATTATAATAAATCCTATAATTAATTTCTTGATCTAATTTTAATTTATTATAATAAAATATAACCCTATGGCCTTTTGAATACTTACGCATTAGTTTCATAAAACTCCAATTCGAACCCTATCTTCTCTTACTCTCTACCTTCAACCTTTTGTTGAATATTATCTCTCATCCC
>Ga0181471_100119_pt1 | contig 21934 bp, 23 predicted proteins | sample InSIn5gowninarea_FD_119083 | JGI IMG/M metagenome (GOLD analysis project Ga0181471, IMG submission 119083) | Clean room microbial communities from NASA Spacecraft Assembly Facility at Jet Propulsion Laboratory, Pasadena, California, USA -... ...
AAATAGAGCCATTGCAAAACCCATAAGAGGAGTAGTTCCCCATCCAGGAGCTACTTTACCATATTCTGAATTAAGCGGTTTTAAGGTCGTTCCTACAAGGGTTTCTTTTGGCGTGGTTTTGGAAGTATCATCAATGGTCTGTGTAGCCATAGAAACTATTGTATTGGTTGAGATCTGTTAACTTTGTTATTATATGGTAAACATACCATGATATTGGGATCACCTAATAATGGAAACTGCAACCTTAGTCACCATCTCCATATCTTGTTTACTTGTAAGCTTTACTGGTTATGCCCTATACACCGCCTTTGGGCAACCCTCTAAACAACTTAGGGATCCTTTTGAGGATCACGAGGACTAATTGAAAGAATGACCTTCCCTATAGGGAAGGTCATTCTTTCTTTGATGGGAGAGAAAGAATGACGATTTGGAGAAGCAAAATTATTTTCCCCCTTTAGTCGGAAGTTTGGGTGGTTCTCGGAAGAAAATAGCGAAAAAGATTATCCCTAGGGTCGATACCAACAGGAATGTATAAACCAATGCTTCCATAGATTTGATTTGATCGTAATTTACAATTATGGAGATAGCTTTCGTACTAATATTTATTAGAGAAGAGATAGGAGCAATATCATACCACTTGTCTTTTAGTAGTTGGATCTCCCAGTTTTTGGAATGCTCCAAATTCTACTCGAGCATCCAGATCCGCGTCGATACCAGCAAAAACATCTCTGAATAAGGTCCTAGCACCATGCCAAATGTGTCCAGAAAAGAAAAGGAGAGCAAATGTAGCATGTCCAAAAGTAAACCAACCCCTTGGACTACTACGAAAAACACCATCAGATTTTAGAGTAGCACGATCTAATTCAAAAATTTCACCTAATTGAGCACGTCTAGCGTATTTTTTAACTATAGCAGGATCACCAAAACTGACCCTGTCAAGTCCACCACCATAGAACTCAACAGTTACACCTACTTGTTCAACACTATACTTTGATTCTGCCCTCCTAAAAGGAACATCGGCTTTCACAATTCCTTCTTTGTCCACCAGAACTACTGGAAATGTTTCGAAAAAGGTAGGCATACGACGTACAAAAAGCTCATTTCCCTCCTTATCTTTGAAGATAGGGTGTCCTAACCAACCAACAGCTATTCCATCTCCATTGTCCATTGCACCTGCTCTGAATAACCCCCCCTTAGCTGGATTATTACCAATGTAATCATAAAAAGCGAGTTTCTCGGGAATTTTGGACCAAGCTTCTGATAGACTTAAATTTTCGGCCAGACCGGCACGAACCCGTCGATCTATTTCTTGTTGGAAGTATCCCTGATCCCACTGGTAACGAGTGGGACCGAATAATTCGACCGGAGTAGTTGCGGAGCCATACCACATGGTCCCAGCAACAATGAAAGCTGCAAAAAACACAGCAGCAATACTGCTGGATAGGACCGTTTCAATATTCCCCATGCGTAATCCTACGTATAAACGTTGGGGAGGACGAACACTGAGATGGAATAGACCTGCTAATATACCCAAAATACCCGCTGCTATATGATGAGAAGCTATTCCTCCTGGAACAAAAGGATCAAAACCTTCAGCTCCCCATGCTGGATCCACTGGTTGTATTTTTCCAGTTAGTCCATAAGGATCAGACACCCATATCCCAGGACCATACAAACCCGTTACATGAAATGCTCCAAATCCGAAACAAGCTACTCCTGAGAGGAATAAATGAATTCCAAATACTTTTGGCAAATCTAAACAACGTTTTCCCGTACGTTCATCACAGAATATGTCCAGATCCCAATATACCCAATGCCAGATAGCTGCCAAAAAGCACAGGCCAGAAAACATGATATGTGCCCCGGCCACACCTTCATAACTCCAAATACCGGGATTAATTACAGTTTCTCCGGTGATGTTCCACCCACTCCATGAATCCTTTATTCCCAAACGAGTCATAAAAGGTATAACGAACATACCTTGTCTCCACATTGGATCAAGAACAGGATCGGATGGATCAAAAACTGCTAATTCGTACAGAGTCATTGAACCAGCCCAACCAGCAACTAGAGCTGTATGCATTATATGTACAGAAATTAACCGTCCAGGATCATTCAATACGACGGTATGAACGCGATACCAAGGCAAACCCATGCAAACACCCCTTTATCGGAAAAAGTAGACACTATGTAACTTTCTCACATTGGATTGGAAGAGATCATGTTATCGAGCTAGACCCGGATCATCTCGAAAGTGAACATCTATTCACTTGGACATTGCTAATGATGGAACAGGTTTGAAACAATTTTGTTCATACATAATAGCAGGGAGAGACAAAGATATTTTATCTTTTGTATGTACCAATACACAATGTAGGGATTGGTCCCATTTATATTGATAAAAAAAAGAGGAAAGAAACGAGATATTCTAATCCTTCCATTCGTTCATGAACGATACCTTTGCAATTTATGGACTAAGTCAGATATAATTTTTAATGAAAAAAAAAATATAATTTTTCTACTAAAGAGTGGAGCTATTACTGTTCCATAAACAGTAATACTTTACTGCGGGAAAAAAGAAAATACTGAGTTCAAATGCTCAGTCAAAATGATAACTTTATCATTTTGTGCTATGCAATGAAAAAAAAAAGGTCAAAATAGGAAGTCTCTAGGTTAATGGGCCTTTTCCGTTCCGTAGAAAGATTCGGGGTTATTCGTTTTCAGGATCAATAGTGGACGAACGGAGAGAGAGGGATTCGAACCCTCGGTACGGATGATCCGTACTACGGATTAGCAATCCGCCGCTTTGGTCCGCTCAGCCATCTCTCCAAGATGGAAGAGTTCATGTGTAACAAAATGAATGGTGGAGTAAAGGTGTATACCATAGTATGTACAGATTGTATCGGCAATATAATGAATATTGCCATTATTCAGTTGGATAAAGAACAATCCAGTCAATCGTATTGTTCATTTCGTTAAAAATAGTTCTGTATGACTGATTTTTTCTGCTTTTCTTGGCCGATGGCCAAGAAAAGCAGAAAAAATCAGTCATACAGTGCTTGACCTAATTTGAGAGCTAGAATACCTGCTGTAAAAGCAAGAAAAAAAGCTATCAAAAATTGAACCTCTATTACCATATCTTCATTCCCTCCCCAATCAGTTTGATTAAATGCGTTACATGGATTAGTCCATTTATTTCTCTCCAGTATCAAATTTTATTATCTAGATATTGAAGGGTTCTCTATCTTTTTATGTATTATTGTAAAGATATCAGTTGCTCAAGGCCATAGGTTCCTGATCGAAACTACACCAATGGGTAGGAGTCCGAAGAAGACAAAATAGAAGAAAAGTGATTGATCCCGACAACATTTTATTCATACATTAAGTCGATGGAGGGTGAAAGAAAACCAAATGGATCTAGAAGTTATTGCGCAGCTCACTGTTCTGACTCTGATGGTTGTATCGGGCCCTTTAGTTATAGATAGATAGAGCTTTGGATGGATCAGAGATCCATCCAAATATCCTTTAACTATTTAAGTTGATAATGTAACGAATAAAACCCACCTGTATCACTAAACTATACACGCCACAATCCCATTGACGGATATTCCGTCACTTCTTTCCTTCCACATTTGAATCCAAATTCCGGAATTCCTTTCTTCTCTCTCGGAAATAGAAGAGAGAAGAAAGGATTCTATCCATTCTAGTTTTAGAAATTCTAGGTTGTTCTTTCTCTTTATCAAGGAATTTTTTTTGCTCAACTCCTCTAATCTTTTAATTGAATTCTTTCTAATTCATTTTAGAAAGATCTTCCTCTTACAGGAAGAAAAAGAGCCATAAACTGGAATGGCTCCATATTCTTAGCTCTCAATCTTTGTTGATCTCTTATAGTAATCACATCTTGAGGTTTGCAAGGGTAACTTGGTATATCTACCATATGGTCATTGACCCGGATATGTCCATGATTCACTAATTGTCTAGCTCCGGGAATGGTGGGAGCCATACCCAATCGAAAAAGAATATTATCCAAACGCATTTCAAGTAATTGCAATAGGACCTGACCCGTTGAGCCTTTGGCTCTTCTAGCAATACGAACATATTTCAGCAAATGCTCTCAGGCATAACTTGTCTCCATCCGCTTCGTATCAGCTCAGCCCGGAGTTTCCAGTATAGCGATCCTTACCCTACGAGCTACTATAATATATGTTCTCAACTTGATATCTATAAAGATAGATGGATCATCCATATCCAATTTGTTGTCCATCTACCATAGTAGACTCACTCATTCATATATGATGAGGGGGCCCTTTTAACTCAGCGGTAGAGTAACGCCATGGTAAGGCGTAAGTCATCGGTTCAAGTCCGATAAAGGGCTCATGTTTCCCACGAAGAAAGAGGGCTCGGGTGTCCATTTCTATTACATAGAGAGAAATATTTTCACCGAAATATGAATATGAAAATGACAACAAATCGGATTCGGATCCAGTCCGTTTTTTATCTTCTTTTATGAGGCGAACGACGGGAATTGAACCCGCGCGTGGTGGATTCACAATCCACTGCCTTGGTCCACTTGGCTACGTCCGCCCCGGAAAAACCAATTTATCTATCTACAGTCATTTCTTCCAAGAATAAAAAATGAGCTAACGTTTGTTCTTATGTGGGTCGTCGGTGACCTCTGATAGGGGATCAAAGCAAGATCGATGACTAACTCTCAACTCTCGAACAAGTTGTATGGCTTATTATCAAATATGTGATAAATATGAAGTATTTTGTATTTCTCCCGGAGAAATATCACGATCCCATCTTCCCTCCGTTCTTTTGAACGTGAAAGAAGAATCTTTCTTCTTTCGTATCGATCCTTTGTCTATTCACTCATGGGCGATAATTATTGTTTTTCCCTATTAGATTTTAGTTTTCAACTAACACAGTTTTGCAGATTGGTTCGGTAGATCCCACGTTATTCGAGTTGTAACGAACGGGCCATAACCATTAAAATGGTTCGGTGTAAATGGAATAGATCGAGATCTATCTCGATATTTATTGTATGTTTTATCTTGATACTAAGATCTTGTCCATCTGAACAACTCTGGGCAGGGTATTTGATCGGAGAGTCGTTGTTTAAAATGATCAAGGTTGTGGCTGTGTCGACAAGTTCGACCCTATTCGCTTATCATATATTCAGATTCGATGAATCTAGACCATTTGAACTTGTATCCTTCCTTCTCGTATTAGAAGGTATAGGGTTTTCCAATCTGGAAAATTTTGTTATCTTACATGCACGGTTAGGATACAATCAAGTTCTTTGTTATATTATTATGCAGGTTATGGGACAAAGATACAAATTTAAAGGCTCATCTACCGACGGAGATAGTGAACATTTGATGAATCAAATATAAATTTGATTGTTGTCTTTCAGTTAATTCGTTTGAAAGTTTAGATCAAGCGAACAGAATTGGTAGGCGTCAATCGATCCGTGGAACGTATCAAATCTTTCACATATAAGTTCGTTATGAGATGAGCCCACTCATCTCACAATGATATAAAATCATTTCGGACAGATCTATTGCCGAGTAGAGATCTATTTGTAACGGGGCAGAAAGCAGCTTCTTTTGGGTCGCTGTCCACATAATTTCTGGACAAGGGGTAATAGTTTCTTTCTTTCGTCCCAACCCAACAGACTTCTTTATTCTATTGTTTGTTCCAGAACGCATTCCATGAAATATGTGTATTCTATAAAATAGTGGGGTAGATTAAAGCAAACGTTGGTCCAGATGTAGATCTAATATGCATAGCCGGTAGATTGCATTTTTGTGATATGTTACCAGAACGGAACTAGAGGCAAGGAAGAGTGTTTGTCCCAATATGAAAATCTTGGGTCTCAAAAACCATGTGATGATCTTAGGTGAAGAAAGAGAACGAACCAAAGGTTCGCCTTTAGCGAGGATGGATCAACTCCAGAGAATTTCTCTGCCCAGGTATTCGGAATATCCGTCGTACTTGCCACTTCTATGGTTCAAAAATAGGCTCGATTTACCGCACATAACTTATTGTAGAGAATCCTAGTTGATCAAGATCTTCGCCCCGATATTTAGCAAAGGGATAGATACATCCGGGATTTTCGATTGAACGGAAATTTTGTTCAACCCCAACGGAATGCGTTGCGTTTGGATGGAGCTAAAAGTCACATGTCCGATCGATACTTTGACTGCTCTATGGATTGCTTGGAACATATGATATTCGAGAGAACTCTCGAATTTTTCGAAGAACTAGCGATAAAAAAAAAATAAAAATAGTTTATAGGTTTGATCATCTGGTATCGGATCAATCTCGATCCAAAATACTAATATGCCTGCTCTGGTCCAACGTTCCCATCCATCGATCTCGATAAGGACATGAGATTGATATGATCTGAAATACTTTTCAAGGCCAAGTCATAGGGACGGACTATGAGGGGATATATATAAATAGTATCACTTAGTGGAATGTATAGGGCTATACGGGCTCGAACCGTAGACCTTCTCGGTAGAACAGATCAAAGTTCTTATTATCAAAATAATTTGAACTGTTCCAAGAACCCAACATGCATTTTCTCGCATTGGGCTCTTTCATTAACTGATGGAAAGATCGGTTAGTCTGCCATTCTCCTCTTTCCGGTAAGATACTAATATGGCTCCGTGTGCTCCAAATTCTTACCCTTCGGAAGCAATCCCAAAGTTATTCAAAAGGTTTCTTTGACGTAGGTCTGCCTTGCTCGGGCATAGATTGACTCAAATAGAGTCTCTTCTATCGCTCCAAAAGTAAAATATGACACTTCATACACCTAAAAGTTCATAGAGCGAAAAGAATATATTTTGAGGTCCCCGTATTATACTCATTATGCCTGGCATTGAACAGAGCTGGGATTGACCATATCAATTAGATCCGTAATTCGAATCAGATCGAACTTCATCTTTGTCATGCTATTGTTCCCCAGAGAAACAAATTTATAGAGTAAGACTATTTCACATAGAATCTATTTCGTGGATCGGACGAATCGATAAACTCTCCCGAAAACCATTGGCGCACGTGTAAACGAGGTGCTCTACCTTGCTGAGCTATAGCCCTTCCTTGCCAGTCTTGGTGATACACTACTATACTAACCAGATGGATCACTTTATGTCAAGGTAGATATTTCATGATCCAATACTATGATCCAATACGTTCCAATAAGTTCGATCTGTGCCAGGGACACATACATTGTCTATACATTTAATTCGATTTCGATTTAGAATCGTTTATAAATCCAACTCTACCTATGAGAATAAATGACCCACTTAACTCAGTGGTTAGAGTATCGCTTTCATACGGCGAGAGTCATTGGTTCAAATCCAATAGTAGGTAAACTTATTAGATGCCATCGAGTTTTCAATGGTATCTAATAAGTTTTACTCCACGTGTTTGGATCGAGGCGGAACATTGAATCCATTTTTCAGATCATTATATAAAATGTTAATTAGAGACGGGGGGGCTAGCATTGATAGCCTCTAATCGGGTTCTAGCCCTTTTCAGAGCTAAATCAGCCTCAATTGCTTGTCTTTTGCCTTCGGCTCGAGCTAAGTCAGCTTTAGCTATTCGAAAATTTTCCTGGGCTTCTCGGGGATCGATGTCAACATCTCTCTCTGCATTATTTACCAATATAGTTATTCTATCACTGTCTATCTTGGCGAAACCGCCCATCATAGCCATAGTGGACCACTGCCCATTGAGACGTATTTTCATAACTCCTATATCTACAGCTGCCACAAGTGAAGCATGATTGGGTAATACGCCAATTTGACCACTATTAGTAGATAGAATTATTTCTTTAACTTCTGAATCCCAAATGACTCGATTAGGAGACAGTACACGAAGATTTAGGGTCATTTTCAGAATTAACTTTCCATGCTGGAGTTTATAGCCTTCGCGGTAGCTTCATCAATATTACCCACCAAATAAAAAGACTGTTCGATAAGACCATCTAATTCTCCAGAAAGGATCATTTGAAAACCTCTAATTGTTTCCATGAGACCCACATATTTGCCCGGGGAACCTGTGAATACCTCTGCTACGAAAAAGGGTTGTGATAGGAAACGTTCAATTTTTCTTGCTCTTGCCACGATTAAACGATCTTCCTCCGATAATTCATCCAGTCCAGGAATAGCTATAATGTCTTGAAGTTCCTTATAACGTTGTAAAGTTTGCTTAACCCCTTGTGCAGTTTCGTAATGTTCTTCGCCTACGATCCAAGGTTGGAGCATAGTCGATGTTGAATCTAAAGGATCCACTGCTGGATAGATACCCTTCGCAGCTAATCCTCTCGATAGTACGGTAGTAGCATCTGAATGTGCAAATGTCGTAGCAGGAGCAGGGTCGGTCAAGTCGTCAGCAGGTACATAAACTGCTTGAATCGAGGTTATGGATCCCTTTTTTGTGGAAGTAATTCTCTCTTGCAAAGAACCCATTTCCGTGCTAAGAGTTGGCTGATAACCCACGGCGGAAGGCATTCTGCCTAATAGGGCGGATACCTCTGATCCCGCTTGGACAAAACGGAAGATGTTATCAATAAATAATAGTACGTCTTGCTCATTGACATCTCGGAAATATTCGGCCATGGTTAGAGCAGTTAAACCGACTCTCATGCGAGCTCCCGGTGGTTCATTCATCTGACCATAGACCAGAGCCACTTTTGATTCTGATATTTTTTGTTCATCAATTACTCCCGATTCTTTCATTTCCATGTAAAGATCATTCCCTTCACGGGTACGTTCTCCTACTCCTCCAAATACAGATACCCCTCCATGAGCCTTAGCAATGTTGTTGATCAACTCCATAATGAGTACTGTTTTACCCACTCCAGCTCCTCCAAATAAACCAATTTTTCCCCCACGGCGGTAAGGAGCCAAAAGATCTACTACTTTAATGCCTGTTTCGAAGATGGATAATTTTGTATCCAACTCTGTAAAGGCGGGAGCAGGTCTATGAATAGGAGATGTTATGCCAGCATCTACAGGACCCAAATTATCGACAGGTTCTCCAAGAACATTGAAAATTCGTCCGAGAGTAGCTCCACCAACTGGAACACTTAGAGGAGCTCCCGTGTCAATCACTCTCATTCCTCTCGTCAAACCATCTGTAGCACTCATAGCTACAGCTCTAACCTTATGATTTCCTAATAATTGTTGTACCTCACAAGTAACCTGAATTTCTTGACCGGCTGTACCTTGACCCTTAACTATCAATGAATTGTAAATATTAGGCATATTACCTGGAGGAAAAGAGACATCCAGTACTGGGCCAATGATTTGAGCAATACGTCCCACATTTTTTTCTACACGTGCGGAAACCCCAAGAACAAGAGGATTTTTTCTCATACAAAAATGGAAATAATTTCCATGAAGAATATATAAATATGATTTTGCCAATATCATCAATAAAAAAAAATGTTCCATATTGGGTCGATCAGACCAGTAAATAATAAATGGAAGTTACCACCTTGGTAAAATCCAACTTTATTGAAAAGTTTAAATTCATCCATATTTGGAATATGAAGTAGGTAGATGGATATGAATAAGGATCATGAGGAAGTCTTCGATTTATCTATAACTAGAACCAATTTATCCATAACTAAAACCGAAAATACTTCAAAATTATGTCCAGATCATCTGTGAAATATGAAACTTGATATTCATGACCTTTCTCTCATTGATCATTATCTCTTCTCTTCATACGCACATCTGTATATGTATTTTCGGACAATTCGCACCATTATGGTCAAAGGTCCATTCGGTTCCTTGATTTCATTCATGAACTAGTTTAACCACTGAAAGGTTCTCGGGTCAATCCATGGAGGAAGAACTTCAAGAGCAAAGATTGGGTTGCGTCATACATAAAGAACACTATACAATGAGAGTGTATCTAGCACCCCAATAACGGACGACTTTTTGTAGGATATTTCTATAAAAATTGATTGTTTACGTTCGGTCCATGTCGAGCAGACCTCGTCCTTGCGAGAAATAATTATTAATAAAGGAGGGACTTATGTCACCAAAAACAGAGACTAAAGCTAGTGTCGGATTCAAAGCTGGTGTTAAAGATTACAGATTAACTTATTATACTCCTGAATATCAGACCAAAGATACAGATATCTTGGCAGCATTCCGAGTAACTCCTCAACCCGGGGTGCCACCTGAAGAAGCGGGAGCAGCAGTAGCTGCTGAATCTTCCACCGGTACATGGACCACTGTTTGGACCGATGGACTTACTAGTCTCGATCGTTACAAGGGGCGATGCTATGACATCGAGCCCGTTCCTGGAGAGGAGACTCAATTTATTGCCTATGTAGCTTACCCCTTAGACCTTTTCGAAGAAGGTTCTGTTACTAACTTGTTCACTTCCATTGTAGGTAATGTATTTGGATTCAAGGCCTTACGGGCTCTACGTTTGGAAGATTTGCGGATTCCCCCTTCTTATTCCAAAACTTTTCAGGGTCCACCTCATGGTATCCAAGTTGAAAGAGATAAATTGAACAAATATGGTCGTCCTTTATTGGGATGTACTATCAAACCAAAATTGGGTCTATCAGCCAAAAACTATGGTAGAGCAGTTTACGAATGTCTCCGTGGTGGACTCGATTTTACTAAGGATGATGAGAACGTAAATTCCCAACCATTCATGCGCTGGAGAGATCGTTTTGTCTTTTGTGCGGAAGCCCTTAATAAGGCTCAGGCTGAGACGGGTGAAATTAAGGGACATTATTTGAATGCTACTGCAGGTACATGTGAAGAAATGATGAAAAGGGCAATATTTGCAAGAGAATTGGGAGTTCCTATCGTTATGCATGACTACCTGACGGGAGGTTTTACCGCAAATACTTCTTTGGCTCATTATTGCCGAGACAACGGCCTACTTCTTCACATTCACCGCGCGATGCATGCAGTTATTGACAGACAAAGAAATCATGGTATGCATTTCCGGGTACTGGCTAAAGCATTGCGTATGTCCGGTGGAGATCATATTCACGCCGGTACTGTAGTAGGTAAACTTGAAGGTGAACGAGACGTAACTTTAGGGTTTGTTGATCTACTGCGTGATGATTTTATCGAAAAAGATCGAAGTCGTGGTATTTACTTCACTCAAGATTGGGTATCTATGCCAGGTGTTCTGCCCGTAGCTTCAGGAGGTATTCACGTTTGGCATATGCCTGCTCTGACCGAGATCTTTGGGGATGATTCCGTACTACAGTTTGGTGGGGGAACTTTGGGACATCCTTGGGGAAATGCACCTGGTGCAGTAGCTAATCGGGTTGCTCTAGAAGCTTGTGTACAAGCTCGTAATGAAGGACGTGATCTTGCTCGTGAAGGTAATGAAGTGATCCGTGAAGCTTGTAAATGGAGTCCTGAACTAGCTGCTGCTTGTGAAATATGGAAGGAGATCAAATTTGAATTTGATGTGATTGATCGCTTGTAATCCAGTGACTTTCGTTCTACCAATCGGACTCGGCCCAATCTTTTACTACTACCCCAAATATTAGTCCAAATCGTGAGCGGAGATATGGAATTTCAGATATCAATATATGGAATTTCCATATATTAATATCTATATATCAATATCTATGTAGATATTGATATATAGATATTTCCAAGGTTAAATATCTCAAACAGAGTTATTTATGAAAATTTTTTTGGGTCAAGCATTCGATAACGAATCCTATTCATCCTTTACAATGATCTTATAGATCATTCGATAGGGTTGGTAGCTCAGCGGATCAGAGCTCATGGTTCCGGACCGTGAAGTCAAGGGTTCAAATCCCTTCTAGCCCAAAAGATGTTGTATTTTAAATGAAAATTCCTTTCCATCGCGGTATAGGAGAGAATCTTTCTTTATAATAGAATAAAGTATTCTATCATAATCCCGGATCGATACTTCAGATTCCTAATCAATAATGAATGGAAATGATTTCTCAATGATTCATTCCACTATTGATTAATAATTTTCATCATTGTATTTATACTTATACGACTTCTCTTCATACAAAATAAGATAGGAAAAGTAACAATTTTCACCTTTATATGGAAGGAAAACTCTATGTCTATAAAGGAGTGGTTCGAAGACAAGCGTAAAATAACTGCATTACTAAAAAATTCGGTCGAAAGGGATAGTAAGGATGCCAATGAGACGGAGAAAAACAAGAATAAAAGTATTGATTACGCTAAAATTAAGAAGTTATGGGCTCAATGCGATAATTGCGAGAACTTACTATATCTCAGATTCTTGAGAGAGAATCAAAGTGTTTGTAAAGAATGTGGATATTATCTGCAAATGAATAGTTCAGATAGAATAGAACTTCCAATTGATCGTGACACTTGGCGTCCTATGGATGAAGACATGTACACTCTAGATGTTCTTCAATTTTATTCTGAGAATGAACCTTCTCATTCTGATAATCTTAATTCTGAGGATGAATCTTATAAGGATCATATCACTTTCTATCAAATAGAGACAGGTTTAACTGATGCTATTCAAACAGGCATAGGTCAATTAAATGGTCTTACTATCGCACTCGGAGTTATGGATTTTCAGTTCATGGGAGGTAGTATGGGCTCTGTAGTAGGTGAGAAAATAACCCGTCTGATCGAGCGCGCTACCGCGGAATCTCTTCCATTAATTATGGTGTGTGCTTCCGGAGGAGCACGTATGCAAGAAGGAAGTTTTAGTTTAATGCAAATGGCTAAAATAGCTTCTGCATTATATATTCATCAGAAGGAGAAAAAGTTGTTATATATATCGATTCTGACGTCACCGACAACTGGTGGAGTGACTGCTAGTTTTGGCATGTTGGGAGATATTATTATTGCCGAACCTAAAGCGTACATTGCATTTGCAGGTAAAAGAGTAATCGAACAGACATTAGGTCAGAAAGTGATTGAAGATTTTCAGGTGACTGAGCATTTATTTGGTCATGGTTTATTTGATCTGATCGTTCCACGTAATCTCTTAAAAGGTGTTCTGAGTGAACTATTTTGGTTTTACGTTTTACGGTCTTCCTTGTAAATAAATAAAAAGAAAAAAATGAACGTTGAGTTTCCTTATCAGGAAAAAGGATCAAATCGAGTTCCTTGTAACGGAAGTGACAGTGATACAGTTTCTTATCGCGGCGAAGGAGAGAATTGCTTTTCACCCCCTTCTTATTAACAATTTATGATCCTCGAGCCTATACTAACAATCCATATAGCCAATTCTCCGCTTTCAGAAATCAGAGAAATTTTGGTCAGGATTCATGTTCTTCCACTATTTTACTTATATAGTAAGTGTTCTAATGGATCTCTATGTTGTAATATAGAACTCATTGTTGAACTCATCGAGATCTTATTAAAAAAAAAAATTGCCCCAACTGGAAATGCTTTTTTAGTATTTTCGGGAGAGACGGGGAAAGGAACAACGAACACTTGCATACATGTATTCTATGAAGAAGGACGAATGGGACCGCTTATTTGGTCCCATCACTTATTTGACCTTATAATTATTCTTTGTAATATGGATAAACATTTCATTGATTAAGTAAGGTACTCGTTCTATGATAATTCCTAACCTACTCCCTAACCTACTCTCTAACCTACTCTCTAACCTACTCCCTATCCTACCCTCTATTTTGGTGCCTTTAGTCGGCTTATTACTTCCGGCAATTACAATGGTTCTTTCTCATCTGTATATTCAGAAGGACGAGATTTTATGAATCTGATCAAATCAGATTTAATAAATGGGTTTAGATCTTTCAATTGCAGAACAGATAGGATATCTATATCTATTTTAGATGATATAAGATAGAACTCTTATAGACACAAAATAGGTATAAATATCCAAATTATATATATATGAATATGGATATTTATTCATATTCATATTCATATACATATACAGATAGGATCTACACATATGTCAATAAATAGGTATGGGTCAATATGTTAATGTGGTCGGTTTTATTTTTTCATACGGTATAGATATCTATTCCAGGAGATATTTATACTCCACTGATCCAATGTTGTTTCTAAAATTGAGAAATTAGGGAAGGACCCATTTGAAATGGATGGTAAGAATGGACAAGAAGACAAACTTGGCTGACTTAACTGAAAATTTATCTATCTATATAGATAGTTCATAAGAGTTTGGGAACCAAAGGATAAAAAAGTTGGCTATTCCCTCAACTTCAATAGGATGGAATTGAATACAATTTTTTATGAATCGTCGATCCAAATGGCTCTGGATAGAACCTATAACAGGGTCTCGAAAAAGAAGTAATTTCTTTTGGGCTTGTATCCTCTTTCTGGGTTCACTAGGATTTTTCCTAGTCGGGATCTCGAGTTATTTTGGTGAGAACCTGATACCCCTATTGTCATCTCAGCAAATACTCTTTGTTCCACAAGGAATTGTAATGTGTTTTTATGGTATTGCAGGTCTGTTCATTAGCTCTTATCTGTGGTGCACAATTTTGTTCAATGTGGGTAGTGGCTATAATAAGTTCGATAAAAAAAAAGGAATTGTATGTCTTTTTCGTTGGGGATTTCCCGGAATAAATCGTCGTATTTTCCCACGATTTCTTATGAAGGATATTCAGATGATCAAAATGGAAATTCAAGAAGGTATTTCCCCTCGTCGTGTTCTTTATATGGAAATAAAGGGCCGACAAGACATTCCTTTAACTCGTACTGGTGATAATGTGAACCTAAGGGAGATCGAACAGAAAGCCGCTGAATCAGCCCGTTTCTTGCGTGTATCCATTGAAGGGTTTTGAAATCGGGGGTGTCTTTATCCTCGACATATATTCAAATGTTTTTACATTTGAATGTATGTCGAGGATAAAGGAACATGAATAAATATCCAATCAGGAAATTTCAATAAATATTCCATTTTCATACAATGAAATTTAAATAAATATTTCATTGTATGAAAATGGAACGATATAGGATCTTTACGAACAATATACTATTTTTATGAAATAGTATAGAAAGAGGTAATATAGAAAAAGCAATAAGTTAAAATAGAACTGGTACCAGTAGATGAATATGATGTCTCAGAAACAACAATTACTAGATAGAGTGGTCCGGTTTCCCTAAAACTAAAACGCTTTTTTCCTCTCATCACGATCCAATTATGACTTTTTGTCGTTCTCTCATTTTTCAAGAGCGTTTGTCATCTTTGGAGATAACTGGGGAAATATTCGTAAAGGATCTAGTGATCAGGATTCAAAAGATCTTGGCAATGAATAAGACTTATGTTACTTCAAGTTATTCTTCTAAAAAAGAAGAAGATGAAAAAAATTAATAGATAATTGGTCCATATATAAATGATTTGGAATGATCTCCTTATGCTCCGTCTCACCCATTTTGAACAAACCTTTTACTTTTTTCCCGAGTATATTTTTTTGATCGGGATCAAACAATTACGCAATAGATCAATCTATGGATCCCATACCTCATTCTATCACTCGTACTTTGTCTAGATTTCGGACAGAACTGACAAGTGAATCAGGTTCGTTAGCGATTCACGAATTGGAAGTGTCCGAATATAAAGCATCAGCTTCCCTACGATATCTCGCATGTTTAGTAGTACTGCCTTGGGTAATTCCTATTTCATTACGGAAAGGTTTGGAGCCTTGGGTTACAAATTGGTGGAATACGGTTAAATCTCAGAAAATTTTTGATTATCTCCAGGAACAAAATGCTCTGGGAAGATTTGAGAAAATAGAAGAACTATTCTTGTTAGAAAGAATGGTGGAAGATTCTTTGGGAACACATTCACAATCTATTCGTATAGAGATTCACAAAGAAACGATCCAATTGGTCGAAATGTACAATGAAGATTGTATCCAGATAATATCACATTTATTAACAAATCTAATAGGTTTTGCTTTTATAAGTGCTTATATCATTCTGGGTAAGAATAAACTCGCTATTATCAATTCTTGGATCCAAGAATTCTTCTATAGTCTGAGCGATACAATGAAAGCTTTTCTAATTCTTTTAGCAACCGATCTATGTATTGGGTTTCATTCACCCCATGGTTGGGAACTGATGATCGATTCGATCTCCGAAAGTTATGGATTTGCCCATAATGAACGAATCATATCTGGTCTTGTTTCAACTTTTCCAGTCATCTTAGATACGATTCTTAAATATTGGATCTTCCGTCGTTTCAATCGTATATCTCCTTCACTTGTAGTAATTTATCATTCGATGAATGAATAAAGAATAGGTAGGTTGTTTTCTCCGACCGAAACAATTGAAACAGAATAATAAAGTGTTTTCCGTGTTCAGGAATTAGCTATTCCTCCCCTTCATTCTTCTCCTGGTGCGAGACTTCCGATTTCTTATTTTTAGGTTTGGTTGAATCAATATAGTAGCAGAATTTTTGACAGGTAACTATGATAGCTACCTACTCTCACCCCAAAAATGATTTGGAACCAATAATTGAACCATGCAAAATAGAAATACTTATGAATGGGCGAAAAAGATGACTCGGTTAATTTCCGTCCTGGTCATGATACATATCATAACTCGGACATCCATTTCGAATGCATATCCCATTTTTGCACAGCAGGGTTATGAAAATCCCCGAGAAGCCACTGGACGTATTGTATGTGCCAATTGTCACTTGGCAAAAAAACCTGTGGATATTGAGGTTCCACAATCCGTGCTTCCCAATACCGTATTTGAAGCAGTTGTTAAGATCCCCTATGATATGCAGATGAAACAAGTTCTTGCTAATGGCAAGAAAGGGGCTTTAAATGTAGGAGCTGTTCTAATTTTACCCGAGGGCTTTGAATTAGCCCCTCCGGATCGTATTTCCCCTGAGATTAGACAAAAGACGGGTAATCTTTATTTTCAGAACTATCGTCCCAATAAAAAAAACATTATTGTAATAGGTCCTGTTCCCGGTCAAAAATATAGTGAACTTGTGTTCCCCATCCTTTCACCAGATCCTTCTACTGATAAAGAAGCTCACTTCCTGAAATATCCCATATATGTGGGTGGTAATAGAGGAAGAGGACAAATTTATCCCGACGGGAGTAAGAGCAACAATACGGTCTATAGTGCTTCAGCAACAGGAAGAGTGAGCAAAATTTTACGTAAAGAAAAGGGTGGATATGAGATAACTATCGATAATACATCAGATGGTGGGCAAGTGGTTGACATTGTACCTCCAGGACCGGAGCTTCTTATTTCAGAAGGCGAATTGATCAAGGTCGATCAGCCATTAACGAATAACCCTAATTTGGGTGGATTTGGTCAAGGAGATGCAGAGATAGTACTTCAAGATCCATTACGTGTTAAAGGTCTTTTATTATTCTTAGCATCTGTCATTCTGGCACAGATATTTTTGGTCCTTAAGAAGAAACAATTTGAGAAAGTTCAATTGGCCGAGATGAATCTTTAGGTCCATAGATTTTTGAACATGAAGTTTACTTATTGATTCAAAAATTAATACCCCTTCGGAGCCTTTTATCCTTCTTCTCCCTTATATATTCTTGATAAAATGTTCATTTAGATCTAAAAATGTTCATTTAGATCTAAATTGGAATAAAATTGAAATAGGGAGTGACTCCATAAGCACTGGAACAGATCAACTTGTTGAACGATCCCCGATATGCTATATCGTGTACTATATACATGCCATTCCCTCCTTTCCTTGTCCAAACGATCCGGCCGGAAAATAGAGATAGATCGTAGGGAGGAGAGATGAGGAGAATAACTAAGCAATCTTGGAGAAGATTCCTATTTTCTCTGATCCCATTCTCCTATTTCATTATTCGAAGAACTAATTGGGTTTCCGATCTTGTCCTATTCGTCAATTCCTTCGTAATTTGAAGATTATTTTGTACGTTATACTGAAAATTCCTAAAGAAGGAAGAGCAGACAAGTAAGGGGCAATATCACTCATAAAAAAAAAAACCTATAAAACTTTTGATAGGGTTTGTTCCTAATGAGAGAAAATGAATAAAAGGTGTTTTTCCTCCTCTTTTATTTTGTAAGCCAAAAAAATAGAAGAAAATATTCTATATGCACATTTAGATTCTCATAGTTCGGGTTTTTACAAAAACTTCGCATAATCTTCCATCAGATAAATGAGCAAATATTTAGTACTTAATATTATCCGTTTTTCTGTTGTTCCTTCGACAGATATTTAAATTTGATCGATCCAAATTTTTTCCGATCATATAGCGGAAGAATAGATTGGCTCATCACTTGACTGAAAGGCATTGAATGAAGTAAATGACAGAGTCATTTTATTTGTACGAATCTTCTCTTCTAATTCAGATTAATATAGAAAGAATCTCAAAAAGAGATTTCGATAAGGCCTTACCCTTCAAAGAAGGGTAAGGCCTTATCGATTTTTAACTTTCGCATGTATACTATTTCCCACAGACAGTAAGTGCATTTCCCCTACTATAGGGATGACCCTAATCCGGAATATGAACCATAGAAAAAGACACCCAGTAGACCAATCACGATAATACCAGTTACAGTACCTATCAACCAAAGAGGGATCCTTCCAGTGGTATCGGCCATTTCTCTTACTCCCTTTCAAATTTTCTTAAGTGGTCATACTCGAGACATAAACAGTCATAGCATAGATAATTATGCGTATTGGATCTCTTCGAATGGAGTGAGAATATTATCATTGTTCCTAATTGAAAAAATAATTGGAGAATGGAACAGCAAGTACAAAAATTAGTAGCAACCCCCAGTAGAGACTGGTACGATTCAATTCAACATTTTGGTCGTTCGGGTTCGGTCGTGTCATATCTACATACTTCCTCTTCCTTTAGTATAGAGTTTATCGTTGGATGAACTGCATTGCCGATATTGATCCCAAGAAAAAAACTGTAGGGATAGCTAGCCCGTGAACGGCCAACCATCTAACTGTAAAAATTGGATAAGTTCTATCTATAGTCATTAGTGCCTCCTAAAAAGATCTAGTAAATTCATCGAGTTGCTCTAACGGATCGAAACGGCCAGTTACTAATGGAACCTCTTGTCGACTTTCTGTGAAATACTCATTTGGCCGGGGGCTCCCGAACACATCATAAGCCAAACCCGTGCTTACAAATAACCAACCTGCAATGAATAGAGAAGGTATGGTAATGCTATGGATAACCCAGTATCTAATACTAGTAATAATGTCAGCAAAGGAGCGTTCTCCCGTATTCCCAGACATGCTCAGCTCCATATATTATTGTAAAGTCAGTCAAGGGGGAATTGATCCCATGAAAGATAGAGATCAGGAAATAGAAAACTACTGATATCTTCTCCAATCCTTGTTCGATTGTCAATGTTATACCAAGGGTATCTTTAAAGTCTACTGGACCAGTATAGCTAGCTTTCTTCTGACACAGCAATACAATTTTGATGAGTATCGAGAAGGAACGGGATAGAATGATTCTGTTCCTGCCAGCAGTTATTCTATCTCTGTTTGGTCGACTAAATCCCAACAGAAAGAAGAGAATATTGCATGTTCCGAGGTCCGTCCGGGCGTAAGGAACCCCAACTCCCTCAATCGATGTTGTAACAATAGCATAGTGGAAATTTTCGATTGGAATTAGCTTCTGCATACGGGTGACTTTAGAACCGAAAAAGAGGATGAGTGCCGCTTGCAAAGGATATCAATCACTATCAATAAAACTCATCCAGAATATTATTCTTTTATATTCTTCCTTTTTCATTCCGACATGACATTATGCCCGTGTAGATTAACCCAGTAATTCAAATTGCACGGGGATCATTGGTGCTACGCAGATGTATGTTGCTTTTCCAATAGTATCCGGCACAGATGGAGTTATGCCACAGACTTATTATATAGTACCTTGTATTAACGAGTAGGTGTTACTTATTAGATAAAACCAAGTGGATAGTGCAATAGAACCTAGTCAATTTTAGGTATGTGAAATTACAAGTTACTCTTTTCAATAGGTGGAATTTCTGTAATATCGGGCTCTACTCGCTATAATAATTAATATTTAAAAAACCTAATCCGTCTAGAGGGTCGAATGATTGGATCAATAAGATCGAGAAATGAAAGGACAAACTGGATATTCATATTCTTTCTTACACCTAAACGTGAAATTCACAAAACTTTGGCTATGTCTGTGGAGAGTTTTCTTCCGGTCCAGTCTCTGGACCGATAGCTGCTGGTAAAAAGATAATGCCAGGTGATCCAATCGTACTGATTGAGAATTCATTCACCCTGTAAGAAGATTACATTCGACAATTTGTGAAGGGGTTTGCCGGTGCTATTCATTAGTTGCTCGATGAATGATTTCTAGGATAATGAAGAGATTTCTACTATAGATCTCCTCTCATCCATGTTCATTCATACATATCCTATAGTAGATATAGGAGAATTGGTACGAATTGGGACAATTGATCTTTTGTATTCTGATCTCAAGGTTACGAAAAGAAAAATTTAGGTAATTGTCTCATGAAGATATGTATAAACCATATTTCATTCAGTCCTTCCACGCCTACTATAACTATAATTAGTTATTTCGGTTTCTTATTGGCTTCTATCATTTTCACCCTAGTCCTATTCATTAGTTCGAGCAAGATACAACTTATTCAAAATGAAGGAAGGGGAAACCCTCTCAGTTCACTATTTCAATTTCAATAATTTTGTTTATTCCCTCTATATAAATTTCTGATCATTGAGATTCATAGCAAATTAAGGGTACTATCCAGTATAGCTATTATCCCTACTTATTCCGTTGAATAGAAATGATTGAGGCTTTGCCATCCGGAATTGTGTTAGGTCTAATTCCTATAACTTTGGCCGGATTATTCGTAACTGCATATTCACAATACCGACGTGGTGATCAATTGGATATTTGATCCTGGAATATCCTCCAATTTCATTGGCCTCCTACTTTTCCTAGGAGGTCAGATTCCATTGCTCGTTCCAGTTGGAATGAATTATCGATAATTTTGAGGGTTGGATTTGATAGGAACAGAATCACGCTCTGTAGGATTTGAACCTACGGCATCAGGTTTTGGAGACCTACGTTCTACCGAACTGAACTAAGAGCGCTTTCTTTAATATTCGGAGATGAAGGAAAAATACCTTTTGTTGATACTCTTAGAGCAAAACACTTTCGCATCTGATACGATTCAATTATTTGATGTTCCCGTCGAATCGATATCAAATGATCTTTCATTCCTTTCTTTCCATAGAAAAGAAGGGAAAGGTAGGGATGACAGGATTTGAACCTGCGACATTTTGTACCCAAAACAAACACGCTACCAAGCTGCGCTACATCCCTTCTAATCATTAGACAATGTTATTTTAATTTTATTTTATAGAATTAGAAATATGTTTCCCACATTTTTCCACCTTCATTTCTCTTCGGTCTCGTGAGTGAAAAGACTTTATACATGTAAGGTCTATTATCTAGAATATCACTATTAATTATGGTGATGAAACATCTTTTTCCTTTTCTATAAATAGGACCACAGCCCGGATCACATTATATATATATTCATCAGTTCCGAGTTTTCTCTAGGATTCATAACTATACTATTGATACGGTTGAATCACTTACACATTATGATCAATAAGGAGAATTTACAATGCAAGATCTAAAGACCTATCTTTCCACAGCGCCTGTGTTAGCTATTTTATGCGTCAGTTTTTTAGCCGCCCTATTGATAGAAATCAATCGTTTTTTTCCAGATGCTCTTTTTCTTTCTCTTTCCTTTTCTTAATTTTTTTCTTAAAGCCAAGGGAAAAAAGATTGTGCTAGATTGACTTCTCCTACCTCTTGGAGAAATTAGTGCATTCAGCCCCAAAAAGGATCTAAGTTTAGGACTGGAAGGGGGTAGAATTCAAGTAGAAATATCGATCTAAAGATTCTTTCCACATTCAATTTTGT
>Ga0181471_100101_pt3 | contig 21927 bp, 22 predicted proteins | sample InSIn5gowninarea_FD_119083 | JGI IMG/M metagenome (GOLD analysis project Ga0181471, IMG submission 119083) | Clean room microbial communities from NASA Spacecraft Assembly Facility at Jet Propulsion Laboratory, Pasadena, California, USA -... ...
GATTCGAATCGGCAATCCCGCCAGTTGGTCGGCCGCGCTTGAATCGGTTAAGCAAGCGGGCGGCGGGTTTGATGCCGTGACGGATGAGGAAATCGTCGCTGCTTATCGCGGTCTCGCCAAAACGGAAGGCGTTTTCGCGGAACCCGCCTCTTGTGCTTCACTCGCAGGTTTGCAAAAGAAAATCGCAAGCGGGGAGATTGAAAAAGGGAGCACGGTCGCTTGTGTGCTCACGGGCAATGGCCTGAAAGACCCGGCCACCGCACTGGATACGAATGAGATTGATCCGATCCGAATCCCGAACGAAACCAAAACGTTTCTTTCCCATTTGCAACCGAAAGAGGGGGTGGGATCCCGTGGGTGAAAGGCGAATGACGATCCGTGTTCCGGCAAGTTCCGCAAACCTAGGACCGGGATTTGATTCCGTTGGGTTGGCAGTCGATCGCTACCTGACTTTAGACGTTTATGACGCGGACAGCTGGACGTTCACAACTTCTTCCCCACAGCTTGAAGGGATCCCGACAGGCAAAGGGAACATGGTCTACAAAGTGGCGCGCGCAATGGCCGCAACGAGAAAAAAGGCGCTCCCCCCGTGCCACGTGCATATGATGTCGGACATCCCTTTGGCACGCGGGCTCGGCAGCAGTGCCGCTGCCATTATTGCGGCAATTGAACTTGCAGATCGTCTGGTGGATATGGATTTGTCAAAAGAAGAAAAGTTACGTTTTGCAAGCGTTTTGGAAGGACATCCCGATAATGTGGGCGCTTGTCTGTACGGCGGTTTGACCATTGGCATGCACACCGATGGCAAAACACGGATCGTTGAGCGGTCGGTTCCGGACATGGCACTTGTTTTAATGATCCCCGGTGATGAGTTGCTCACATCAGAAGCAAGGCAAGTGTTGCCGAAAACGTTGGAGTACCGGGATGCAGTGCAGGCGGGCGCATGCGGGAATGTGCTTGTGGCCGCCTTGTTAACCGGAAACTGGCCTCTCGTCGGGGAAATGATGGGCGAAGATCGTTACCATCATCCTTATCGGGGCTCGTTAATTCCCGGTCTTTCTGAAGCCCTTGAAGATGTCAAAAATTACGGGGTCTATGGGGCTGCATTAAGTGGCGCGGGACCGACGGTATTATGTCTGGTGCCACTGGGCCGTGGAGAGGAAATTGCAGCCGCGATACAGACGGATTATCCCCAGTATCATGTCGAAGCAGCCAACCCGGCAATTAACGGCACTGAAGTCTATGGTGCATCCGAAAAATCCGTCGCTTCGCTTTGAATAAGGCATCCCGTGCATTGAAAAAGCTCCGACATAATCATGTCGGAGCTTTTTCAACTAAGGTCTAAAATACCTGTTCGATTTCCGTGACGCCAGGCACCTCTTCTGTAAGTGCCCGCTCAATGCCGGCTTTTAATGTAATCGTTGAGGATGGGCAAGTGCCACACGCGCCCATTAAACGTAGTTTTACAATGCCATCTTCCACTTCAACTAGTTCGACGTCGCCGCCGTCCCGAAGAAGAAATGGACGAAGTTTTTCCAGTACTTCACGTACTTGACCGGTGATGTCTCCTACAGCTTCTGTCATTGCAAACACTCCTTTCTTACACCCATTATAATACCCAGAACGTTAAAAATCTATGATTGGAACTTATCTTTATGAAAAAGGTGTATGTCATTCATAATCAATGTACAATAAGTATATAGAAGGGGGCGTGGTTATGTCAATCACGATTAACGTATACGGTGCGGAGAAAAAATGCGCGAGATGTGTGAATTTACCATCGGCTTGGGAAACTAAAGAATGGTTGGAAGCACTGCTCAACAGGAAATATGAAAATCAACCATTGGTTTTTGACTATATCGATATTGAGCATCCGAAAGAAGGACATGAGGCATTTGCCCGCCATATGATTGCAGACGACCGAATGTATCCGCTGGTTACCATTGATGGAGATGTTGTTGCCGAAGGGAATCCGAGACTGAAGGATATTTACACAAAGATCGATGGTTTGGCTGAGTAAAAGCAACAGCTCACCTTTGTTTGGTGAGCTGTTTTATTAGACGCCGGAATGGTACTTGTACATCCATAAAACACCGCTTTTTAAAAGGCGGGCGACACGTCCGGTGACGGCAGCCTTTTCGCCCATCATCGTGCCGAATCCTTTTTTCTTTCCAAGGGAACCGAGCGTGCCTTTCAATTTTAATTCAGGCATTGTGTCCGGTAGTGATTCACCTTTCCATTGCAATTTGAGGATGTCAACAATTTGCTCACCCTGTTTTTCCGCAAGTTGTGCACTCGGGGCGTGGGGAAGGCTCGCGCAGTCACCGACGACAAAGGCATCGGGAAAACCCGGAATATGATGATGTTTGGTGAGGATAACATGTTTTTTATCGTCTTTTTCAACGTCCAATTCACGGGTGACGTTAGAGGGTTGTACACCGGCCGTCCAGACCACTGCATCGGCCTTAATTCGCTCATCATGGTTGTAGAGAGCATCGGCAGAAACACGTGTAATGTCAGAATTGCTAACGATTTCCACATCATGTTTGTTAAACCAAGAGGTGACATATGAACTCAGCCGCCTTGGGAACATCGGTAAAATGGTTTCACCGCGATCAAAAAGCCGGAGGTTAAGGTCGTGCCGGCTTTCCCGTAATTCTGCGGCTAATTCCACCCCTGACAATCCCGCGCCGACAACGGAAACACTGGAATGAGGAGGGAGGTTGCTGATGGCTTCATATGTACGCCGGGTGTTTTCCATGCTTTGAATGCTGAATGTATGCTCTTTCGCACCTGGAACGCCGTGATATTTGTCTGTCCCCCCGAGTCCGATCACGATTTTGTCGTACTCCAGAATTTCACTACTGGCTTGATCTGTCATTATACTTATTTTTTTCTCCGAGAGATCAATGTTTTGCACTGTCCCAAAGTGATGGCGAACATGTTTTGGAAAAGGCACACGGATTTCATGATCCGATTCCGTGCCTGCAGCTAATGCATAATATTCGGTTTTGAGACAATGGTAGGGCAGTTTATCTACAAGGATGATCTCGTAGTCGTCAGGCAAGTCTTTGGCGTTCAATTGCTGCATGACTTTCATCCCGCCGTAGCCTCCGCCCACTATTACAAGTTTTCGCATGCTTAAGGACTCCTTTTGGTAAAAATGCACGAGTACGCTTAGTGTTACAAAATATACCCAAAAGCATAGTTATTGATGTGAGACGTTCATGCACACACTCTTTAAATTATAACGATTAAGTGGATAGAAGACAACAATCGCGTGTACTTTGAGAAAAGATGTGAATGTTGCAAAAAACGAAACATGAGGGGAAGTTCGAATCCGGGCTTATTTTCTCGATTCAGACTTCATCCACTACGGTTTACTTTTTCAAGCAACTGAATCGACAGTGCAAGTCTGTCTGTTGACGGTGAAGCGGAAAAAAGCTACCATAACAATGGAATGTGTTATACAAGTTGATGGGAGTTTGAACAGGAAAGGTGAGAAAAATGTTTCCCATTGTCGAGTTCTGTGTTAGTAACTTGGCTAGCGGAACCCATCCTGTGCTGGAAGCATTAGAAAAAGATCCGGGTTTGGAAGTCGTCGAATACGGATGTCTCGGATTTTGCACAACTTGTGCTGAAAATGACTACGCACTTGTGGACGGTGAAGTGATTACCGGCGCAGATAGCGATGATCTGCTCGCCAATATTTATGCTTTTCTTGAAGAAGAAGGTATGATATAGAGTTGGAAGTACGTGTGTTTGATCATACGTGCTTTTTTTCATGCCCTTTGTTTATGGAGCAGACACATTCATACAAGTTTCGACTATTTCCCGGGAAATAAGACACGGATTGATTGACGTCAGGGATTATTTCGCTATACTGACAGGAAAGGAGGATCTCACGATGAAATTACTTCCTTTCGAGAATACTTGGCCATATGAACGGATTCAAGATGATATTTATTTTGATGAATGTCCGAGTTGCGGCGCTGAAAATGTGCTCACTTATATGAACAAAGAACAATTAGACGATGCATTTGATGGGGTGAAAACCAACATCATTATGCCTTGTTGTCATTTTAAAATAACGATTGCCGAGGCGGATAACGATTATTTTTGGGCGACGGAACGGCTGCGAAAGTGAGGGTTGATCAACGGTGAAGTTTACAAAAATGCACGGGCTTGGAAATAGCTATATTTATGTAGATGGCTTCAGTGAAGAAATTCCGGATGAGGAGCGTTTGCCTAAGTTGGCGTCCGAAGTAGCCAATTCCCACACCGGCATTGGCTCGGATGGCCTGATTCTCATTCTTCCTTCGAACGTCGCGGACGTACGAATGCGCGTGTTTAACAGTGATGGATCGGAAGCAAAAAATTGTGGAAACGGTTTGCGTTGCGTGTCCAAGTACGTCTATGAACATCGGTACGTAGACCAAGAAACATTTACAATTGAAACGCTCGGAGGCATCGTTGAATCCCTCGTTCATCTTGAAGAAGATGGGACAGTCTCTGAAGTAACGGTTGATATGGGCGTCCCTCGTCTTAAACGAAAGGACGTACCGATGCGGGGCGAAGACGGCGCCCTCGAGGAGAATGTCATCAATTCGACGGAACATATTAATGGGGCTGATTACACATTCACCGCCGTTTCCATGGGGAACCCCCATGCCGTCTTTTTCGTGGACGAACTTGCGGATGCCCCTGTTGAAACAGTAGGCCCTCTCATAGAGAAGGCAGATATTTTTCCGGAAAGCACAAATGTAGAATTTATTACCATATTGAATGCGACGGAAATTGATTTTGCCGTGTGGGAGCGAGGGAGCGGCGTAACGCAAGCGTGCGGCACCGGCGCTTGCGCAGCGGTTGTGGCTGCTGTATTAAATGAAAAAACTAAAAAGGATGAAGCAATTACTGTCCACTTGCCGGGCGGTGATTTAACGATCCATTGGTCGTCAAAAGATGATCACGTGTGGATGAAAGGGCCGGCGACAACCGTTTGTAGAGGGACGTACATGGGGAAATGATTTCTTAATCAAACGTTTAATGAATTATCCATGTTGACGGAAATCGCTTTCAATGCTATTCTTTTTACAAGAACTGTTAAGACCTTATCCCGTCCAACGCCCGGACGGGTTCTAAGGTTAGAGGCCAGTTTACTCCAAGGGGAGTAGACTGGCTTTTTTAGATTCTAATGTGATTTTAGGGAGAGGTGGAGGAATCGTGGATTTTTCATTAACGGAAGAACAGCAAATGGTACAGAAAACGGTACGCCAATTTGTCGATGCCGAGATTATGCCCAATATTGCCGAATGGGATGCACAAGGGCATTTTGAACATAGCATTTTGGATAAGATGGCAGAACTCGGCTTGATGGGCATTTGTATACCGGAAAAATACGGCGGCAGCGGCATGGATTATAATGCGCTTGCCATCGTTTGTGAAGAACTGGAGCGGGGGGACACAACTTTTCGGACAGCTGCATCGGTCCACACCGGTTTGAACAGCATGACGATTTTGCAATGGGGCTCGGAAGAGCAAAAACAAAAATATTTAAAACCTCTTGCTTCCGGGGAAAAAGTCGGTGCTTTCGGCCTGACGGAACCGAACGCTGGCTCGGATGTGGCTGCGATGAACAGTACCGCCACGAAAGAAGGCGATTATTATATCCTGAACGGCTCCAAAACATGGATTTCGTTATGTGATGTCGCCGATTATTTCCTCGTCTTTGCTTATACCGGCGAAAAAGAAGGGAAACATAGCAACATTTCCGCTTTTATCGTTGAACGAGAGTGGGAAGGGTTTAGTTCGAAAGCGATCAAAGGGAAGCTGGGCATTCGCGCGGGCAATACCGGGGAAATTTTCTTTGATGATGTGAAGGTCCCGAAAGAAAATTTGCTCGGTGAAGAAGGCGAAGGATTTAAGATTGCCATGTCCGCTTTGGATAACGGCCGTTTCACGGTAGCTGCAGGTGCATGCGGATTAATCATGGCGAGCCTCGAAGCTTCCGTGGCGTATGCTCATGAACGAAAAACGTTTGGAAAAGAAATCGGTAAACACCAGCTTGTGCAGCAAATGATTGCAAAAATGGAAGCCGGTCTGCAAATGAGCCGGTTACTCGTATACAAAGCCGGGGAGCTTAAAAATAAAGGTGTCCGCAATACAAGGGAAACGTCCCTTGCAAAATGGCAAGCTTGCGATTTTGCCAATGAAGCAGCCAATGACGCGGTTCAAGTCCACGGGGCGTATGGCTATTCCAATGAATATCCGGTCGAGCGATACTTGCGAAATTCCAAAGCACCAGTGATCTATGAAGGAACACGAGAGATTCATACCGTGATGCAAGCCCGTTATGCCCTTGGGGATACGGAAGATAAGCCATTAAGGAAGATGCTGCCCGCGTGGCCTTTTGAAGACTAGATACAGGAAAAATGATGACAAAGCGCCGCCCATTCGCGATAATGACCGGCGCTTTTTTAAGATGGGGAAGGAGAAATTAAAATGGAAAACGCATTAGAAGGGGTAAAAGTGCTGGATCTTTCGCGTGTGCTTGCCGGTCCTCTCGGAACAATGCTTCTTGCCGATATGGGTGCGGATGTTTTGCGGGTGGAGCAACCCGGCGGAAGCGATGATATCCGTCATTGGTATCCGTTTGTCGGTGAAGAAAGCACCTACTATATGGCTGCTAACCGGAATAAGCGCTCGATGACGTTAAATTTAAAAGCAGACAAGGGACGAAAAATTTTTGAAGAACTTGTCAAAAAATGCCGATATTGTCGTTGAGAATTTTAAAACCGGAACGCTAGATCGTCTTGGCCTAGGCTATGAGCGATTGAAAACGATAAAGCCGGACATCATCCTTTGTTCCATTACCGGATACGGACAGACCGGCCCTATGCATAACCATCCGGGCTATGACCCCGTTATTCAGGCGGTCAGTGGATTAATGGAGGTAACGGGGCAACAAGACGGTGACCCGACGCGGGTGGGGATTCCTGTCGCTGATATTATGACATCCCATTATGTGGCGATTAGTTTATTGGGGGCATTAAGGGTCCGTGACCGGGAACAAAAGGCGCAACATGTAGATCTTTCTCTTTTAGATGTGCAAGTTAGTTCACTTGCGAATGTTGCCAGCAGTTATCTTTTAAAAAATCATATGACCACACGCATGGGCAACGCCCATGGGAATATAACCCCGTACGAAACGTTCCAGTGCGCCGATGATCCTATTATGATCGCTGCCGGAAATGACCGGATGTTCGCGGAAGTAGCAAAAGTGATGGGGCATCCGGAGTGGGCGGATGACGAACGTTTTAAAACGAACCGTGTTCGCATCGACCATCGGGAGGAACTCCGCTCCTTGCTCGAAGAAGTATTTGCACAAAATACAGCGGCAGAATGGGAGGAACGACTAACGGAGCACGGCGTTCCATGTGGAGCCGTGAATAACATTGAGCAGGTATTCGCCCATCCCCAAGTCCAGCACCGTGAAATGGTGCAGAAGGGGGAACATGAAACGCTGGGCGAAGTCAATTTTGTGCGTAACCCCATCCGGGCAAACGGGGAAACCTTACCAATCGATCAAGCGCCTCCCGTACTGGGAGCAAATACGGAAGAGGTATTGGCAGGAGAAACCGGATTGGACGAAGAAAGTTTACAGGTGCTTAAAAAAGAGGGTATTATTTAAGAGAGATAGATAATCTGAATCGGAAAAAACGGAGGCGGGGCTATGCTAGCTGTCGAAAAGAAATGGTCAAAAAAAAGCAGTGATCAAGTTCTTGTTGTCGGTGTACGCAAAGATGATGAGGAGCTGCCGGAACAACTGGAGAAAGGAAGCAAATCAATGCTTGCGGCATTGAGCAAACAATGGACCGATGAAACAATCGCAACAAAAAAAGCAAAAATAACCAACATGACGGTTTTGGATGAAGGAGAACATCTCCAACAGTTGATTTTCGTTGGCCTTGGTTCTTACGACAGCCTTACGTTGACTGATCTGAAAGAAGCGTTCGGTGCTGCGGTGAAAGCCGTACATGATCAAAAAGCAACGAAAATCGGTGTATTACTGGATACCTTTTGCGATGAAGCGGCCGGATTCGGAGACGAAGGTGTCACGCAGGCATTGTCGGACGCGATATTAACGGCCTCTTATCGTTTTGACACCTATAAAACGAAAAAAGAAGAACAACTAAGCTATACCTATACAATTTACGTTCAAAATGGCGAGTCGGAAGCAGTGCGAGCGGGGATCCATCGAGGACGGGCGTTTGGTCAAGGAGTGAATTTGGCACGGACGCTCGTCAACCTGCCTGCCAATGACTTGCCGCCTGTTGGATTGGCAGAGGAAGCAGAGGCGTTGGCTAAACGACATGAACAGATCTCGGCTGAAATCCTCGATATTAATGAACTGCGTTCCTTGGGGATGCATGCGCTCCTCGCGGTAAATCGCGGATCGGATCACCCGGCGCAAATGATTGTCTTGCGCTATCAAGGAGAAGAAACGTGGGAGAATCCGCTGGCACTCGTAGGGAAAGGGATTACCTTTGATTCCGGCGGTTACTCCATTAAACCCGGTCACGGGATGAAAACGATGAAATCGGATATGGGCGGAGCGGCAGCCGTGCTCGGCGCTTTTGAAGCGATCGGACAAATGCAACCGCAAAAAAATGTAATAGCCATCATTCCTGCTACAGAAAATCTCATTAATGGATCGGCAATGAAACCGGGAGATGTCTTGCAGACGTTTGATGGCCAGACGATCGAGGTGAACAATACAGACGCGGAAGGACGATTGATCCTTGCGGATGGAGTGGCTTATGCCAGGCATTTGGGTGCGGATAAAATTGTGGATATATCAACCCTTACCGGTGCATGTGTCGTAGCATTGGGGGATGTAATGACCGGGGCGCTTTCTAACAACGACGAACTATATGGCGTGTTTAAAAAGAGTGCGGAAGAAGCAGGGGAACCGGTTTGGCGTTTTCCGACACATCCGCGTTATGAAGAAATGGTGCGTTCGAGCGATGTGGCCGATTTAAATAATTCCCCCGGACGGGAAGCGGGAACCATTACGGCCGGGCTTTTTATTGGTGCGTTTATTCACGAGACGCCGTGGATCCATTTGGATGTAGCCGGCACCGCATATGTCGAACGCGAGACGCCATTGGGGCCCAAAGGTGGTACCGGTGTCATGGTTCGGACACTTGCAACGCTCGCCCGACAATCAGATTTTTAGGGGGCTGTTAACAATGGCTACGGAACATACGTGTTTTATTGCAGGACACGCAAAGCTTCCGCAAGGAATGGCGGCGAAAAGTGTCTTTGATACATTGACAATCACAGCGGAAGTGGACCGGAAACATGGGGTTATTTTAGAAGCCTCTTGTACGTTGGCGACCGATCACGGTCGTCAATACATCCATGATCTTTTAAAAGGCATTAGCTTGAAAAAGGATTTGGCTGAAGCGGAAGCATTAATCGCCCGTCAATATAAAGGGAAAGCGACCAACGCATTGCTTGCCGCTATCCTAGACTTGCATCGTCAATATGAAACCATGCAGGAAGGGAATGATGTAACGTGACAAAACGGTATCAAAAAACGATGACAGGTGGGGAAGCGGTCGTTGAATGCATGCAAATTGAAGGGGTGGAGCATGTATTCACCGTGCCCGGGGAAAGTTTTCTTGCTGTTTTGGATGCCTTGGAGCATCAAACCTCCATCCAGCTCGTAGCGAACCGCCATGAAGGCGGAGCAGGTTTTATGGGGGAAGGGTACGCAAAAGCGAGCGGTAAACCGGGTGTTGTTATGGCTACGCGGGGGGTTGGAGCAGCTAACGCTTCCATCGCCATACATACGGCTTATCAAGACTCTACGCCGCTTGTCGTTTTTCTTGGGCAGGTACAAAGAGCATTCCGGGGAAGAGAAGGCTTTCAAGAAGTGGATTTTGATCGCAACTTTCAAGAGTTGGCAAAGTGGACGACAGAAATCACAGATGCCCAGCGTGTGCCGGAGTTGGTGCAAAAAGCGTTTCGTGTCGCGCAAACCGGACGTCCCGGTCCTGTGCTCGTCTCTTTACCGGAAGATATGCTTAAAGATGAAACGTTAATGACCTTTGGCCCTGCCGCTCATAAACCAAGACCGACCCCTTCCCAAGAAGAAACCGATAAATTCCGAGAATTGCTACAACAATCCAAACGGCCTGTCGTAATCGCCGGAGGAGGCGTGCAATTATCGGGTGCCGAGGAAGCTTTACGTCTTTTTGCTGAAAAATATGCCATTCCTGTCATCGCAGGTTTTCGCAGGCAAGATCTCATTGATAACCACCATCCGAACTATGTGGGGCACATGGGATTAGGCGCCGCTCGTTCACTGGTGAAACATTTTCAGGAAGCGGACCTCATCATTGCTTTGGGGACGCGGTTATCGGAAGCGACGTCACAAGACTATACACTCGTTGGATGGGAGCAAGCGCTCATCCATGTCGACGTCGACCCTAATACGATCGGCATGGTCTATGCCCCGGATCTTGGCATCGTCGCCGACTTGAAAATGGCATTGGAAACTTTTACGGAAATGTCGTTCAATCAAACATGGGAAGAATGGTTACAAACATGTAAACAATCCTTCGACCATATCGTTGAAAAGCCGGGGGATGACTCTATTTATACTTCCGTCGTCGAGTCGCTCTATAAGCGCTTGCCTGAGGAAGCAATATTGACGAATGATGCAGGGAATTACGCCACATGGGTGAATGGCCTTTTTCGTCTGAAACGGCCCAACTCTTTTATTGGTCCGGCAAATGGAGCAATGGGATATGGGTTGCCTGCGGCGGTAGGGGCAAAGCTTTTCGCGCCGGAACGACCTGTCGTTGCTTTATGCGGGGATGGAGGGTTCATGATGACGATGCAGGAAATCGAAACCTCGATACGAGCCAACGTCCCGGTCATCTGTATCGTGTTTAATAATCAGATGTACGGAACGATCCGTATGCATCAAGAGATGCATTATCCGGAGAAAGTCATTGGCACTGACCTTGGAACTGTGGATTTTGCAAAAATGGCAGAGGCAATGGGTGCCAACGGATATTACGTTGAAACCGGGGAACGATTCCGGGCGGCTTTAGAGGATGCGCTGCATGTCAAGAAAACGACCGTGATTGATGTGAAATGCGACGATGAACCGTATGTGGCTTATCGGAAAAGTATTGATGACATGCGTAGGGCGTTCAAATCATAATATAGAAGTGTTGGTAACTTGCAAGCGGAAGGAGGTCCCATCGATTGAAAATAGCTGTTCTAGGTGCTGGTTTAATGGGAAAAGAAGTGGTAAGAGACCTTATAAACAGTTCCGATGTTGAATCAGTAGCACTTACCGATATTGATCTCAATCGTGTGGAATCCATATGTCGACAACTTGATGCTCGAATGTTGAACGGTTATCGTGTGGATGCAAGTGACTTAACCGAATTATCAACGTTTATTGCCCATTATGATGTGGTGATTAATGCCCTCTTTTACTCGTTTAATGAAATTGTTGCGGAGGCAGCCATCGAAGCTGGCGTCCATTGTGTGGATTTGGGCGGACACATTGGGAATGTGACGGACCAAGTGTTAAAAAAGGATAAAGATGCCAAACGAAAAGGCGTAACGATTATTCCCGACCTCGGGGTAGCCCCCGGAATGATCAATATTTTATCGGGACATGGTGTGGGGAAACTCGATCGCGCACAAGCGATTAAGTTATATGTGGGCGGCATTCCTTTGCGGCCGGAACCTCCTTTGGAATACAATCATGTTTTTTCGATGGAAGGGTTGCTTGATCATTACACGGATCCTTCATCGATTATTCGTAACGGGAGCAAGCAGTGCATCCCTTCCCTATCTGAAATCGAGAAGATTTATTTTGATCGCTTCGGGCCATTGGAAGCCTTTCATACGTCCGGTGGGACATCGACGTTAAGTCGCTCTTTTCCGAACTTGAATACATTAGAATATAAAACCATCCGCTACCCCGGCCATGCCGAAAAATTCAAACTGCTCGTAGATTTGAATTTGACGGATAAGGATTATTCCGTCGGTGTCAACGGCCAACAAGTGAACCCTAGGGAAGTGCTTTTAAAAGCATTGGATCCTATCGTTGCTTTAAAAGAAAAAGATGATGCCGTTCTCTTGCGCGTGAAGGCAGAAGGGTTAAGTGCAGGGAAATCCTTAGGCTATATCTATGAAATGATTACGCTGAAAGACCGGGAGAACGATGTTACGGCGATGGCAAGGGCTACGGCAAACACAATCTCCGTCGTCGCGCAAATGATAGCGTCAGGAGAAATCCGAAAACGGGGCGTCTGTCCACCTGAGCAAATTGTACCCGGAGACATCTATATGAAAGCAATGGCCAAACGAAATGTGCACATCACGGAAACAGTGACCGAGTAGGGAGGAAGCGGCGGCTAGTGAATAGGGACTTATCGGAAGAACTCCTCACGTCTTTTTTCGGTTTTCGTGGGGACCATTCCCATAATGCATCATAATATTTGTTCGGACTTCATCCCTCCGATAACGTAAGCCTCTCGTTCTTCATCATATGAAAAAGTAAACTCTTCTTCAAAATGCGCTCGGTTTCCGGCTCCATCCTCAATAGAGGAAGTTTGCATGTGGACGATGATTTGATCGCCGTTATGATTAACCTTCAATTGCTCGACATCCCGATGCACTAATGAATCAATTTCAATATAGTCGTCAAGTTCCTCGTATTCGTTTAAATGCGGACGATGAAATTGGTTGTAAATGGTTAATGCCATATCCTCGGTAAAATAATCTTGGAGCTCCTCTACCATGTGGGCACCAGTTTCCGTATCCATTTCCTCATCCTCCATTTCGAGAAACTGATGGGTCCACTCTTGGGCAGCCTTCATTGAGAGAATAAGGGCGTGCGGCTCATCCTCGAAGGTATCTTCAACAAACGGTTTCGGTTTTTGAACCGAGGAAGGCTGAACCTCGGCACCCTGAACAAAAGTTGGGCTCACCAGCAGGCTGAATAGAACACAGATGCTGATGGTTGCCTTTATCTTCATCATTATAAACCCTCACTTTTAGAAGCTGGGCATAGGATGCCAAATGTACAGGAATTTTATCCAACAATAAAAAAACCCGGGGCTCTAATATGCTCCGGGTTTTTCCCTTATTGATTGATTAAATTCATATCAGCCAAGTATTCTTCATACGTTTGCTTTTTGTCAATCATCGTATCTGGCGTGAACTCGATGATGCGATTGGCGATCGTTTGAATAAACTGATGGTCATGGGAGGAGAAGAGCATGGAGCCGTCAAAATCAATCAGTGCATTGTTGAGCGCGGTAATGGATTCAAGGTCTAAATGGTTGGTCGGTTCATCTAAAATTAACACGTTTGCACCGCTAAGCATCAATTTTGAAAGCATGCAGCGAACCTTTTCGCCCCCGGAAAGGACAGACGCCTTTTTCAATGCTTCTTCTCCGCTGAATAACATTCGCCCTAAGAAACTGCGAATATACGTTTCATTTTCATCATCGGAATATTGGCGGAGCCAATCAACAAGGTTTTTGTTTGCTCCTTCAAAATACGCGGAATTATCTTTTGGAAAATACGACTGGCTTGTCGTAACGCCCCACTTATAATAGCCTTCATCCGGCTCAAGTTCCCCGGCAAGAATGCGGAATAACGTTGTTTTTGCTACTTCCCGTTCACCGACAAATGCAACTTTATCACCGGGCTCAAGCCTGAAGCTGACGTTATCTAACACTTTATTCCCATCAATGGTTTTTGAAAGCCCTTCGACGGTGAGCAGATCATTCCCTATTTCTCGCTCCGGTTTAAAATGGATATATGGGGTACGGCGGGAGGAGGGCTTAATGTCATCCAGATCGATTTTATCCAATGTTTTCTTCCTTGATGTTGCCTGTTTAGATTTGGACTTATTGGCACTGAACCGTTCGATAAACGCTTTTAACTCTTTCACTTTTTCTTCTTTTTTCTTGTTTTGTTCTTTGGCCATTTGTCTGGCCAGTTGGCTGGATTCGTGCCAGAAATCATAATTTCCGACAAAAAGTTCAATTTTGCCGTAATCAATGTCTGCGATATGCGTGCAGACACTGTTTAAGAAATGACGGTCGTGCGAAACGACAATGACCGTGTTTTCAAAATTAATCAGGAACTCTTGCAGCCACTGAATCGCTTTGATGTCCAAATCGTTGGTTGGCTCATCGAGAAGCAAGATATCGGGGGTGCCGAACAGTGCTTGTGCAAGCAATACTTTCACTTTCTCGGAACCGGCGAGTTCGGACATTTTTTTATGGTGCAAGTCACCGCTAATGCCTAGCCCGTTTAATAAAGAGGCGGCTTCATTATCGGCATCATAACCGTCCATTTCCGCGAATTCCCCTTCAAGTTCGGCCGCGCGCATGCCATCCTCATCAGAGAAATCCGGTTTCATATAAATGGCATCCTTCTCCTTCATCACTTCATAAAGTCGGGCGTGGCCCATAATCACCGTATCGAGCACTTCATATTCTTCGTAAGCGTAGTGGTCTTGTTTCAAAACGGCCAGCCGTTGGTTTTTCCCAATGTGGACGTCCCCTGTCTGCGCTTCAATCTCACCGGAAAGAATTTTAAGGAATGTCGATTTTCCGGCACCGTTTGCCCCGATTAAACCATAGCAATTTCCGGGATTAAACTGGATGTTGACTTCTTCAAAAAGCTTTTTGTCGCCGTATCGTAAACCGATGTTTTCGCAACTGATCAAAAGCAATCGATCCTTTCTTTTATATAAACTAATCATTTTATGCATGCGTGATCTTGAGTAAACAGTCTGTTTTTTATCATAACATGTTTGCGGGTTGAATACACGTTGAGCGAAATTTACGAGATCGAAAAAAATAAAACAAGCCTTGCGCCGGCTTGCCTTACGGTGAGTCGATTTGTCCAAAGATTGAAGAAGCTATTTGCGCTGTAACGATTTTACGCTTTAGGCATAAAAACGGGACCAGGTTCACGTTTTTTTCTACAACTCAAAATTGTCTTACACGAACCAATCTTCTTCTATTCGTAAATCATTCGTTCTTATCCTCAAAACAACCATGACGCGTTGCCGAAACCCCATGGAAAAAAAGGATGTTAAGCATATCGTGTTTTGTTGCACTTGCGGACTTATTTGGCGCTTGGCAAACATTATGAGTCCGCTAAACCGACTCCTGAGGACTCATAAGGCTCCCGTGCAGCGCTAAGAGTCCGCTAAGCCGACTCCTGAGGACTCATAAGGCTTCCGTGCAGCGCTGAGAGTCCGCTAAACCGCATCCTGAGGACTCATAAGGCTTCCGTGCAGCGCTGAGAGTCCGCTAAACCGCATCCTGAGGACTCATAAGGCTTCCGTGCAGCGCTGAGAGTCCGCTAAGCCGACTCCTGAGGACTCATATGACTCCCGTGGAGCGCTGAGAGTCCGCTAAACCGACTTCTGAGGACTCATATGACTCCCGTGGAGCGCTAAGAGTCCGCTAAACCGCATCCTGAGGACTCATAAGGCTCCCTTGCAGCGCTGAGAGTCCGCTAAACCGCATCCTGAGGACTCATAAGGCTTCCGTGCAACGCTGAGAGTCCGCTAAACCGAATCCTGAGGACTCAAATGGCTCCCGTGGAGCGCTGAGAGTCCGCTAAACCCAATCTCGAGGGTTCATCTGATGTTTTGGCGTTGATGTTTCAAGGACTTCTCTGTGACAGAGCAATTAGCTCTGGGGAACCGAACTTAGCCATTTGCGTATAAAACCCCCGGTATAATAAAAATACCGAGGGTTCCAAGCGTTTAATACGTTTTTACCACATTATAGAATGTGTCCCGTTCCACAGGCGTTTTGTTCGCACCTTTAATTAAATGGATGAGCTCTTTTCTCGTGATCCCTTGAGACGTTAGTGCGCCGACCGAATGGGAAATCCGTTCTTCAATCAGCGTGCCGTGGATGTCGCTGGATCCGAATGTAAGTGCCATTTGCGTCAGTTGTGGGCCAATATTGATCCAATACGCTTTAATGTGTGGAAAATTATCAAGCATAAGCCGCGAGATCGCGATCGTTCGCATATCGTCAAACGATGACGTGCGACGTTCGAGTCCTGCTTTCTTTTTCCGGGGCTGCATCGCTAACGGAATGAAGACCATAAAACCGTTGGTGCGATCCTGCAGCTGGCGGATGCGGTCCATATGAATGAGACGCTCCTCAAACGTATCGATGGATCCATAGAGCATGGTGGCATGTGTTTTTAAGCCCAAGTCGTGGGCAATCTCGTGCGCTTCCAACCATTCGTCGGTGCTCGCCTTTTCCGGGCTCATCTTTGCCCTGTAACGTTCGGTGAGGATTTCGGCACCTCCACCCGGGAGGGTATCAAGCCCGGCATCGATCAACTGCTCCAAGACTTCTCGCATGGAAAGGCCGGCATGGCGTGCGAAAAACTCGATTTCTGCGGCTGTGTAAGCCTTGACGGTTGCGTTCGGATAGTTCTTTTTCAAGGCACGGATCGTGTTTAAGTAATAATCAAACGGCACGTCGGTGTTATGCCCGCCGACGATATGGAATTCACGAATATTGTCATTCCAACGGGCGCTTACATATTGAAGCATTTCCTCTTCGTGCATCGTATATGCGCCTTCTTCGCCAGGCTTGCGTTTGAACCCGCAGAATGAGCAGTTTGCCTCGCATACGTTGGTTGGATTAATGTACATATTTTCTATAAAATAAACGTTGTTTCCGTTTTTTTGCTCGTTGACTTCATTCGCCAACTGGGCAACGGTGAGCAAATCGGCCGAATGGTATAGTGTCAAGCCATCTTCAATGGTGAGGCGTTCGCCGTTTTGTATTTTTTCGCGGATGGCCTGAAGATCCGTATCTTGCATGAGCGTACCCATTTTAGTCCTCCTTGGATAAATCGTGAATTTATAAATAATGTTTTGGAATTATATTATCTAAGTCTATTATACATCCGAGAAAGGGCGAAGAAAAGCAATCAATATATGTTCACGATTTTTTCTTCGCGAAATTGGGAACTTGCCGTTGCATTTTGTTTATTTTAAAGTATGATTAGAGGATACAGAGAAACGCACGCAGAAATTAAAAAGATAGAAGGGGAGGAGATCTGTTCAATTATGTATGCCGTGGCACAGAACCGATGGGAAGATGATTTAGAGGAATTAAGGGAACTAATGATCGAAGCGGCAAAAAAACACGGGATAGAGCACCCACTTGTGTTATATTACAGCCGTGAAATTGATCGTGTCCATACAACGTTACTCGCGGAGCAATACGGTACCCTGTGCGGATAAGGCCCGGTCTTTTTAAACCTCCGGCGATCTATGATATGATGAAGTTATATTATCCATAATAGGATATTCATCCGTAAGGGGGTAAATAGGAATGATTGAAATCACCGAAACGGCAATGACGAGGATTAAAGGCATGCAAGAAGAGGAAGGCGATCCTTCTCTGATGCTAAGGGTCGGAGTCAAAGGCGGTGGTTGCAGCGGACTTTCGTACGGGCTCGGATTTGATGCAGAGAAGAATGATGACGACACCTTGCTCGATAAATCGGGCTTGGGCGTGCTGATTGACAGTGAAAGTCGACCGGTTGTTAACGGTCTTGTTATTGACTATAAAGAAAATATGATGGGCGGCGGGTTTACGCTGGATAATCCGAATGCGATCTTAGCTTGCGGCTGCGGCGCATCATTCCGTACAAAAGAAAATGTCGGCACACCGGAAAATTGCTAAAAAAACGTCCGTATGGAGGATTCGCTCCCCCATACGGACGTTTTTTTATGCGTAGTCTAACCTCTAACTTCTAATCTCTCACCTCTAAAACATGTGTGTACTGTGGCCGGGTTGTAGGCGGGCTGTCGGGTCCATATAGGCTTTGGCATTGCTTACCGCCATTGGCGCTTCTCCGAAGCCGGTGGCAATCAGCTTGACCTTTCCATCGTAGGAGGTAATGTCTCCCGCGGCATAGATGCCTTTGATGTTCGTTTCCATACGGGAGTTTACGAGAATCGAGTTTTTCGTCGTTTCGAGCCCCCACGTTTTGATGGGGCCGAGAGAAGAGATGAACCCATAGTTCACGATCACGTTGTCCACATCGACGACTTTTTCGTCCGTTCCTTTCACTTCTTGGAGGACGACTTGTTTAATATTTTCGCCGTCTCCGCGAAGTTCGCTGACTTCAAAGGGCGTGTGCATTTGGACGGGCGCCGATTGCAATTCGGCAATACTATGTTCATGCGCGCGAAATTTGTCCCGCCGATGCGTAAGTGTGACATTCGCGTCATTGGCGAGCATGAGCGACCAATCGACAGCAGAGTCCCCGCCTCCGCAAATAAGGACGTCCCTATTTTTGAAAGCGCCGAGGTTGTCAACAAAGTAATGAAGGTTTCGGCCTTCATATTGGGCCGCTTCTTCGATTTTTAATTTTCGCGGCTGAAAAGCGCCTACGCCCGCGGCAATGATGACCGTTCGCGAATAGTGAACGTCTTCATTGGTCTCGATGCGAAAGGTCTCATCGTTTAACTTATGGACCGTTTCTACAGATTGATCGAGCACGACGGCTGGGTCAAACATGTTCATTTGTTCGACCAAATTATCTACAAGTTCTTGTGCGCGTATCTTCGGATAACCGGCCACATCATAAATATATTTTTCGGGGTAAAGCGCGGAAAGTTGTCCACCCAGCTGTGGCATACTTTCAATGATTTTCACCTTTGCTTGACGCATGCCACCGTAAAAAGCGGTAAACAATCCTGCGGGCCCCCCGCCGATAATCGTTATATCGTAAAGATCAATGGAAGTATCCTCCACGAATCTGCACCTCCACACCTAGTATATGTTCGCAATTTATTCCGTGGCGTTTCATCTGTCTTCATATAACAGAATAATTATAACACTATTGTTTCGGGGAAGAAAAGCGAACTGGCTCGTTCTCTTTAGAAAGATCTATCCTATACTTTCACCCTTGAAATGCAATTAGAAAAACGGTTATAATTATATGTAGAAATCATGAATATTTATATAGATATTATTTTTACGTATATATGTGAAAATAATCACACAGTGATTACCATAAAAGGATGTGAATGAAATGGCGAAAAAACCGCATGTCGTTATTCTCGGTGCAGGATACGGGGGGATGATGGCCGCAAATCAATTGCAAAAGAAACTGGGGACAGACAGAGCCAACATAACCCTGGTGAACAAGCATGACTACCACTATCAAACGACGTGGTTGCATGAGCCTGCAGCAGGGACGATGCACCACGATAAAGCGCGTGTAGAAATACGGAAGGTGTTGAACCCGGCAAAAATTAACATTGTTCAGGATACCGTGGAACAGGTGAAAAAAGAAGAGAAGCAAGTCGTTCTCAAAAATGGGGACGACCTTTCCTATGACTACCTTGTCATCGCTGTCGGATCGATCGCTGAAACATTCGGCGCAGAGGGTGTCTACGAGCATTCCTACCACAAATGGACATTGGATGGTGCTCGTGAGCTAAAAGATCAGATCGAATTTCAATTTGCTCAGTACCGAAATCAACAGGAACCAGAAGAACAAGACCTGACATTTGTTGTTGCAGGCGGAGGTTTCACAGGCATTGAATTCATCGGCGAACTGACTGAGCGGGTGCCAGATCTATGCGAACAATATGACGTTCCGCGGGAAAAGGTTCGAATGTACGTGATTGAAGCAGCCCCATCTGCTCTCCCGGGTTTTGATCCCGAGCTTGTCGAATATGCCATGAACTTGCTGGAGCACCGAGGCGTCGAATTTAAAATCAATAAGCCGATTAGTGAAGTGCAAGAAGGGAAGGTCATCCTTAAAGACGGAGAAGAAATTTCCGCAAGTACGATCATTTGGGCGACGGGCGTGCGCGGAAATCCGATCATCGAAGATGCCGGCATTGAGGCGAACCGTGGACGTGTAAAAGTAGAACCGGATTTACGTGCGCCCGGGCTTGAGGATGTCTTTATTATCGGAGATTGCTCTCTCATTATTAATGAAGAAACGGAGCGTCCGTATCCACCGACCGCTCAAATTGCCATGCAACAAGGCGTGAAGGCCGGGGAAAATATAACGAATTTAATCATGGGCGGCACCTCAACAAAATTTCAACCGGAAATCCTCGGCACATTGGCCTCTCTTGGTGGAAAAGAAGCGATGGGAACGGTTAAAGATCGAAAAATGTACGGGCGCTCCGCTCTATTTATGAAGCATATGAGCGACAACCGTTATTTGATGAAGCTCGGGGGACTGCCGCTTGTGTTAACAAAAGGACGGAATCCGTTGTAAAAACTCTGATCGTTAAACGCTCACCTCTCGATTGACGCTTGACGGTTCCTTTTGTACACTTGTTTTTGATACGGAGGTGAGCGGCTTGGGAATCACAAGTCTCCCGCAATTAGTTATTTCGATGATGTTATTTATCATCCTTTTCTTTGGGATTGGGTTTTTATTGAATATGGTATTGCGTTCCACGTGGATGATGGCTGTGATTTATCCGATTATCGTCATTTGGATTGTAAACCCGGCGAGTTTTACGGACTATTTCACATCGCCGGCTGCCTCTTTTTCTTCGATAGGTCCGAGCTTGGCATCGTTGCAATTGGTGGATGGGCTGATTTTGGGATCTGGGTTAATTGGAGCAATCATCGCGGGAATTTCCGTACGAATGTTACGGGTTCGTGGGTATCAAATGTTTTAGACGTTAATGGAGAAAACGTGCTCAGGTGAGCACGTTTTTTCACGTATATCCCCCTTGCTCTTTGGGCATGCTTTCAGGAGCGAAAGAGGGTGAGCACATGTCAAAGGGGCTCAGCGTTGTAAAAAACGTTTTCATGACGGTGTTATTCATTGTAGCATTATATGTGACGTGGACGACATTAAGCCAAGTGCCTGTAAATGAGCTCATAGGTGTCGAAAACGATTTAATAGAAGATACACGCGTTGCTTCCCCCATGCATAATGACTTGGGTATTACCGCTAAAAAAACGATACATCAAGCTGAAACGGCAAGCGCTTCGATGGGGGAGACGGTTACAGCATTGGAACAAGAAATTAATTGGTCTGAGTACCCCATTGAAACGGTGACGGCAACAGGTTATACAGCTAATGCGGAGTCGACTGGAAAAAACCCGGGAGATCCCGCTTACGGGATTACATACTCAGGTGTCCCGGTTCACCGTAATGTTTATTCCACGATTGCAGCAGATCCTGCTCTTTTTCCGTTGGGAACGGTGTTATTCATCCCCGGCTACGGCTATGGTGTAGTTGCGGATACGGGTTCGGCGATTCAAGGTGCAAAGATTGATTTGTATTTTGACACGACCGATCAAGTGTATAACGAGTGGGGGAAAAAAGACGTAGACGTCTACATTGTTCAAAAAGGAGACGGTGAGATTAGCGAAGAGGATTTGGCGACACTTAATGAGCGGGGCGTTTATGAAGGCGGGCTATGATCATTGGGTGTCCAGCGTAGCGATGAAGAGATCATGAAGCTCGCATCTATTGAGCCCGAAGCTTAGATAAGCGAGCCCCTGCTCCCCGAAGACCACATCCCAAACAATATTTAAGAATCGATCGATGCCCGCTGACTCGGAATGCTTTATTTTATCATTTATTGTCGTTGCCTTTGTTGTCGGAAAAATCATCGAAAAATCACGAGAACCGGGAATGACTACTTACTTACTCGCAGGTTTCTCCGGATTGATATTTAATTATTTAATCGGAACGAATTGGGTATATGGCGCTTATGTATTCGGTTTCGATGCGCCCGAGCAATTTACATACGGAATCGTTTGGTTGGGGATGCTTCCACTGTTGGTCAAAGATATTCTTTTCACGATAGCGGCCGAACTTGAAGGGGAATTC
>Ga0181471_100120_pt1 | contig 21927 bp, 14 predicted proteins | sample InSIn5gowninarea_FD_119083 | JGI IMG/M metagenome (GOLD analysis project Ga0181471, IMG submission 119083) | Clean room microbial communities from NASA Spacecraft Assembly Facility at Jet Propulsion Laboratory, Pasadena, California, USA -... ...
TACAACAGGCGTAGATGCGAAGACTTGTAAAGTTGTTGCCATTGATGCTCGAATTGAATCAATGATTGAGTTTAAGCAAATTTTAGGTCGTGGAACCAGAATTAACGAAAAACATGATAAATTGTATTTTAATTTATTGGATTTTCGAGATGTTTCAAATAAATTTGCTGATCCCGATTTTGATGGTGATCCTATCCCTGTTGATGGTGGGGATGATGAAGACGGTAAAGATGGTAAAGGTGGAAAAGGTGGAAAAGGTGGAAAAGGAAAACCAGGCAATGGTGGCAATGGTGGTGATGAAGGTAACGATGATGGTGGGGATGGTACTGAGCCAAGAAGAAAAATATATGTTAATGATGTTGAAGTAATATTATTACATGAGCGTGTTCAGTATTATGATAAAGATGGTAAATTAGTCACAGAATCGTTAAGGGATTATTCTAAGCGAAATATTAAGGAGGAGTTTGCCGATTTAAATGAATTTTTAAGGCGGTGGAACTCCGAGGAACGTAAGGAAGCTATTATTGAGGAACTAAAGGAACATGGAGTCATATTGGATGCTTTACGTGAAGAAACGGGTTTAAAAGAAGTTGATGATTTTGATTTGATTTGCCATATCGCTTATGATATGAAACCCTTAACACGAATAGAACGAGCTAATAATGTAAAAAAACGAAATTACTTTGGTAAATACTCCGAAGTAGCTCAAAAAGTTCTCGATAATTTATTAATAAAATATATGAATGAAGGAGTGTATAATTTAGATGATGTCAAAGTTCTCCGACTTGAGCCATTCCAAGAAATAGGAAAGCCAAAAGATTTAATACAAGCATTTGGTGGTAAAAATGGTTGGAATGAAGCAATAAAGGAACTTGAAAAGCAGCTATATGATATTAGTTAAATTGATAGTTGGAGCACATGTTGGTTTAAAACATGTGTTCCAATTTTTTTGATATTTGCATGAAACTATAGTGTTATAATATGAATGTTGTTATTAATTGGAGGTTGATGTTTAGATGACTATTACGAATTTTGTTAAAGCTATACAAGATATTATGAGACAAGACCCTGGCGTTGACGGAGATGCTCAACGTATTTCTCAATTGGTGTGGATGTTATTTTTAAAAATATATGATTCTAAAGAGGAAGAAGAATGGGAAGTATTTGAAGACGATTATGTGTCTATTATTCCTGAAGGGCTAAAATGGCGTGATTGGGCGAAAGCGGATGAAGAAACTGGACAAGCAATGACAGGAGAAGAACTTGTTGAGTTTATAAATGAAAAATTATTTACAACACTAAAAGAATTAATCATTGATGAAACTACTGAAGAACGATCAGCGTTAGTTAAGTACGTATTTGAAGATGCTTATAACTATATGAAAAATGGGACATTAATTCGCCAAGCAATTGATGTCATTGAAAGTATTGATTTTGGTTCCTATGAAGAACGTCATGCTTTTAATGATATTTACGAAACAATATTAAAAGATTTACAGAGTGCTGGTAACAGTGGTGAGTATTATACACCTCGAGCTGTAACGCAGTTTATTGTTGAGATGTTGGACCCAAAAGTAGGAGAAACCTTTGCTGACTTTGCTTGCGGAACGGCGGGATTTTTAACTTGTGCCCTAGAGCATATGAAAAAGCAACAAGAGTATAAACGAACAGGTGGAGAAGAAGCGGTCTTTAATGGAATAATTGGAATCGAAAAAAAACCAATGCCACATTTATTGGCTGTGACCAATTTAATCTTACATGGTATAGACGCTCCTAAAATTAAGCGTGATAACTCTTTAGAGATTGATACTCGTGATATTTCTGACGAGCAAAAGGCTGATAAGATTGGAATGAATCCCCCATTTGGTGGAATAGAAGAAAAATCAATTCAAAATAACTTTAAAAAAGAGTTCCAAACATCCGAAACAGCTGACTTATTTATGGTTCTAATAATGGAACGTTTAAAAGAAAACGGAAAAGCTGGTGTTGTTCTACCTGATGGTTTCCTTTTTGGAACTGAAGGAATAAAAAGGAACATTAAAGAAAAACTTTTAAAGGAATTTAACCTTCATACAATTGTGCGTTTACCAAAAGGCGTTTTTGCGCCTTATACGGATATTGCAACAAATTTGTTGTTTTTTGACAAAACAGGACCTACGGAGAAAGTTTGGTTTTATGAACATCAATTGCCAGAAGGTTATAAAAACTATACTAAAACTAGACCAATTCGCTTAGAAGAATTTGATGCTGAACGTAAATGGTGGAATAACCGTCAAGAAAGTAATTTTTCATGGATAGTATCTGTTGAACAAATAAAAAATACCAATTATAACCTTGATTTAAAAAATCCAAGTTCAGTCCTAGAAAATGAAGATAAGTCAGTAGAAGAAATAATTAATGATATGAATATTTCATATTCAAAAGTAGCAGACTTGTTAGAAGCTCTAAGGCAGGAGATTTACAATGCAAAGAATTAAAATTGGGCAATTACTGAAGCGCATAAAAGAAAGCATTACCTTAGAAGATAATGCTGCTTATAAGAGAGTTACAATACGAACGAAGAATCAAGGAATTTCATTAAGAGATGTTGAAATCGGAATTAATATTGGTACTAAAAAACAGTTTTTAGTTCGGAATGGTCAATTTTTATTATCAAAGATTGATGCTAGGCATGGCGCTTTTGGAATTGTACCTAAAAATTTAGACAGAGCTATAATTACAGGGAATTTTTGGACATTTGAAGTTAATAAAGAGCTACTGAATATTGAGTGGTTTAATATTTTTGTTTCCTCGCCTTATTTTATTGATATTTGCTCAAAAGCAAGTTCAGGTACTACGAATAGACTATATTTAGATGAAAACAAATTTTTAGATTTCGAATTAGTTTTACCCAACTTGGTTGAACAGGGATTATTTGTTCAAAAGTATAAATCAATAAATTATAAATTTGAGATGATACTTAAACAGCTTGTGAAACAACAAATATTTGTCCGGAAATTAAGAGAATCTATACTGCTTGAAGGTATTCAAGGAAGTCTTGTCAAACAAAATGAAAATGATGAGCCTGCTTTTAAAGTGTTGGAAAGGATAAAATTAATTAAAGATAACAAAAAAGAGAAACTATTACCTCAAATTTCAGATATAGAGAAACCATTTAAACTACCTAAAGGGTGGGAGTGGACAAGATTAGGAAATGTAATTAGTCTTTTATCCGACTATCATGCAAATGGAAGTTATAAAATTTTAAAAGAAAACGTAAATTTATTAGATACTGAAGACTATGCTATTATGGTTAGAATTACAAATTTAGGTAATAATCCTTCTCAAGATTTTAAATATATAACAAAAGAAGCCTATGAGTTTTTAAAAAAGTCAAAACTCCAACCTAATGACATTGTCATGAGTAAAATCACAGATCCAGGTACGGTATATATAGTTCCAGATTTGAAAAAGCCGATGTCACTTGCTATGAATTTATTTATGTTAAGATTTCATGATACCATTAATTCAAAGTATATTTATTATTATCTCAAAGCTCGAGAATCATATGTAAAAAGCTTCCAAGGTGGAACATCTACTAAAACAATAACCAAAGATGCTGTAAAAGGTCTTATATTGGCATTACCACCATTGGAAGAACAAAAGCGTATTGTCGATAAGATAGACCATGTAATGGCTTTATGTGATGAATTAGAATTAAATATTGAACAATCCAAGCTTGAAAGTGATAAACTGATAAAAGCTGTTTTACAAGAAGCCTTCACAGTTAAAGAGGAAGTATTAGGTTAATATTAAATCCTTACTCCAATTTGGATATGATATATTACGTTTTTGCTTAAGGATAAAAGCGTAGAATGAAACCAGCCCTTCTCACATGAGAGGGGCTTAAATTTGGAATTTATGAAAATAATATGGACGTTTAATTGTCACTAGCCTCCACCCACTCCTTCACTAAGCCTCTCCAAATTTCTTTGTTTTGAACAGGAAGGCTTTCAGTATCCATTTTTCCTGCCAAATCATGATGGTTTCCACAAAGAGGCATAAGATTAAACGCATCATCAACGTTAAATGATACAAAATTTCTATATCTCTTTGGAATGATATGATGGATCTCAATGTTGTTTGCTGTACAACCGTCAATATAGCAAGTTTCCGTGTCTATACCGACACAGTCAAGAGTACTCCTCAGTTTATTGCTAGATGCATTCCTTTCTATAGTCGGAACTCCACAAGACCGAACTAATTCTTGGATAATTTCCTTCTTATCTTTAAAAATATGCTTATAAGTATGATAACCTAATCCATAAAGGTCAAGTTCTTTCCTTGTAAGAAATGAGTTCATTATCGAGGTGTTTATTAAAAACTCCTCTAAACCTAATTTGTTTTCAATAATCCATCTTAGTTCGAGAATATAGGTTTTCTTTGTGAAATAATGCTTTGTTTCGGGGGAGTGTGAAAACTGGTAAGGTTTAAACTCATTTGGATAAGCCTTGCAAACCAAAAATGCAACTGCTGAAAAGAATTTGAAATATGGGTCTGATTTTTTTTTTGTTTCTCCATATTTGAGGATAGGGTACAAACCATTTTTGTTGAAATGCTCTGCTTTAATGCTTTTAGGTAGTAAGTCATTAATGGCTAATACCATCTTTTCTTCGATTAACCACCTAGTTTTGTTTAATACCTCTTCTTCTGTGTATTCGTTGGTACTTCTTTGCTTTTTTACAAGATTGAAACGCTGACGGATTTGACTAAACTGTGTAGTGCTTAGGCCTAATCTTTCCTGAATCTCTTCCATTGGCATTTTTTCAATATTCTTGATGATGAATTGCATTTCAATAGTTTGCAATTCTTTAATAAGTCCTTTTTTTCTTAACCAATTGCAAAGAAAAATTTCGTCAACATTTTGTTGCTTAGCTAATATTCGAATAGGTAATTTGTTGGAATTTTGCCGTATAAACAATTCATCCATGTATTTTCACCACCATCATTAAATTTGCTTATATATAAGCTGATATTATTAAGGATGTTTAAAAAGGGGCAAAAATATACGTCGGTAGGATAAAAGCGGGGAAAATAGATAAGAGGTGAATGGGGGAGACTAATTCTGTGGTAACATATTTGGTGAAGTATTTTTACTAAGAAGCGGGTTAGTGGAAGGATTATAGACAGTATTAAACAAAAAATTTAAAGTGATAGTAATAGTTATTTTATAAGGAGGAAGTAAAGATGAGCACGCAACCAATCGTTCTGATAAAGGGTAGAACGGATCTTTTTAACAATATGCCATTAGAGGAAACTTTAAAATGGGTTGAAAAAATTAGCTGCCATATGGCCAGTGAAATTAATCTCTTAAAAAATTATGAGGTTAAACATACAGAAGTGATTGGAGAACTATTAAATAAGGAAACAATAAACCGGTTTAAGGGATTAGCTCTTTCCCTTAAATTTCCTTTTAATAATTATAAAAGCTATCCTGGTGGTGATTATAAGGAAGTGTTAGAGCAAGGATTACTGGTTCAAAGTTGGTCATCACTAGGATCTCTCTTAGAAAGTACGCTACAGATGTTTCTAGCCTTTTATTACCGTTTTTATATTCAAAGTGAATGGAATAAGTGGGATGAAGAAGCTATCAAACAAATTTCAGAAGTACTTACAGGTAGCTTTAAAGAGAACTTAGAGGACATTGTAAAGAAAAATGAAGCTAGTGGTCAAAAAGGGTTAACAAATAGGATAAAGAAAAGTTATATAACAAAAGCGAAAGAAATACTAAAGCAAAAATCTGACTTACCTATGATCAACAGGATTACTTTATCAGACTTAATTGATTTTTATTTTAGCGAAAATGTTCTTAACAGTAACGATTATGGCAAAGAGGATCTTCAAACAATAAGAGATTACCGTAATGCAATCCATGCTTTTCAAAAGCGGGTAATTGGATCGTGGGATGATTATAATAATTATTTAAAGGATGTAATCATGTTAACAATCGATATTTTATATCGTCTCCCAGATATTCCTGACGATGAACCCATCCCTGAGTGGTATTATCATGGAAAGTCTGAAATTATTATGCAAGAAAAAAAGTGGTTTGATTACCGTATAGGTGTCAACATCGAACAGGCTAAATTATAACATCTTTAGAGTTACATATATCCCCCGTAAAAAAGACATTCAAACAAGAATGTCTTTTATTTTGTATATTTGTAAAAACATAATTTGTCATTTAGTTCGTTAAGGAATAATTTATTGTTGTTCTCAAGTATCAAGAATCGATGCCAACTGAATATATTATGAATCAAATCTATTGCTTTTTGATGTCTTTGAGGAACATCAGAAAATATAACCGTTATGGATCTAAAATTACTGTGTGGCCCATGTCTAATATTTTCAATTCTAAAAATATCTTGAATGGCTGTGGTACAAACACCGTTTTCGTTGATTAGTTCCTGGACTAATGAGCTTTCCTGTTCATTATTCGTTGGTGTTACAGTACTCATTATATTTTTAATTGAGAAAAGATATTGGATTACATAATTATGTTCAATAACTATATCAGGTTCTTGGATTTTTCCGTTACTTCCTTTGTATCTTTTTCCAATAAATAAACTATGATTTTTATTATGAACGGATTTATCTTCTATATCATCGGTCATTTTAAGAGCATGGTAAAGAAATCGGAAAACAAGTATTTCTGTAATGCCTGTTAGGTTCGCCGTGCTTCCACTTAATTTTTTAACTATTTGATAAAAGTCTTCTTTTATTTGGTAAATTTCATTACAAGTTATTGTATTTAAGTTGTTTTTTAGAAAATTGTCCATATCAGTAAAAGCATCTGAAAATTTCATGTACGTTACCCTCCTGTGTCTAAGATATAAATGGAACTCAAAATATAAATTTACTCTAATTTAAAAAAATGATATTTTAGTAGATTTAATTTACTGTTCACCTTAACGCAGAAAGTTCTAGGAGAAAATACCTATGGTGCCCCCAATTAAGATTATGTACATTCTGCAATTCAAAATCTGGAAGTGAAGAAATACTTCATGAGTTAGCTGGTTTGTGCACGTATATTAAAAAACGCTCTGCCAAATCTATCTCTTTGGACCATATTTTTTCAATTGGGGTTTGGGATCCATGTAATCTTCCGACACAAATTTTTGTATTGTTTGAATCAGTGGTACCAAGCCAATCTTCTTGAAAAATTCTTTTACCAAGCGTTTGGTAATCTGCTTTTCCTATGTAGAATAGTAAGTCATTACCATAAGTTAGGTACTTGCCATATATTTGAAATAGACCATAATCAAGTTCTTTGTTCTCGAGATACCTTTTCTGTTCATTTTTTAAATAATTAATTAGAACATTCGGAATATGAATTACTCGCTTTCCTGCACTTGTTTTCGTAAAATTCCTTAGTTCTTTACCATCATGTGACAATGTCTGTGTTATAAATATTTGCTTGGTTTGAAAATCAATATCCTTCCATCTTAAACCTAATATTTCACCTTGCCGCATACCTGTCAATATTGCTAACAAGTATGCTGAAATATATTTACTTGGTCTTTTGATATTAGTTACCTTTTCCATAAAGTAATTTACTTGCTGAAGATCCCATACTTTCATTTCAGCTTTTTTTTACTTTTGGTAGATCCACCAATACAACAGGGTTTTCCTTGATAATCTTGAGTTTTACCGCTCTTGCAAAAGATACTTTTAATACGTCAAATATTTTGTGTATGGTGCTTGAAGCAAGATTTGTTTTTTCAACAAGATTATTAGAAAATTGTTGAAGGGTAAAAGGTGTAATTTCATACATCTTTAGTAAACCAATATGGGGAGAAATATAAATCTTGAAGAAAGAAACATGATTTTGATATGTTGTTCTTTCAACAGATAACTTTCTTTCTTTGAACCAAGTCTCCATATACTGATTTACTGACATCTTTACAGGTTCAAAAAATGTACCTTCATTAAGTTCATTTAAAATCTTTGTTAATGCTTTTCCTGCTTCTTGTTTTGTGTTAAAACCCCTTTTCTTTTTCTGCTTCCTTTTTACCGAGAATTGGTAATTTCCAACATCAACACCAATATCCCACTTCCCAGTTTGTGGGTTTTTCTTAACACTGCCTTTCACAAAAAAGAACCTCCTAATTCTTTCTGTAAAAGGTTTCCTTTTTATATTATACAATACGTTAAATATATCTTGAAATACTCCATTACCTTCCATTCCCAAACCGCTTTATTTATCAACATCATGATCTTTCACTAATCCTGCAGCGTTAGTGGAACAACAAAAAAAGGCTACCGAAGCAGTTAAATGTTCTTGAGCAAGTCGAGTAGAAGGGAGCCTTTCTACCTTTCGGTAGATTGTACTCCTCCCCCCTCACAGAACCGTGCTTGCGCTATTAACGCACACGGCTCCTCCTAGTTATCATTTACAAAATGTAGCTAATTTCTTTTCTTAGGTTGTATATATTAACCTTAACTCTTGCGTAAGGTAATGGATATCTATTAAGAAAGAGTCTGAATTTATCCCAAGTAAATGATTTCCTTTGACTTCTTCGATTGAGCCATTTAAACAGTAAGTACCCGATTTTGTCTCTAAATTTGTTTACACTTTGGGTATTATCTGTGATGCAATAGTAGTTGTAGTAACCTACTAGTGAGCGTCTAAATCTATCCATAATCGTATGAATATCTTTATTTCTGTTAATTTTCAACCATTCTTTAGTTTCTTTTAGTTTAGCTTGGACTTTCTTCCTGCTTGTCTTCCGTTTAACCCGGAATTTCCCTTGTTTACTTTTCCCGCAATAGTGGGTAAACCCAAGGAAATCAAAAGTTGCTGGTTTACTTCTTCCCTGATGATTTGCATTTTGCTCCGCAAACCGCCCGAAGGGAATGATTTTGGTTTTATCCTCAGCTATTTCTAGATTAAATTTCTTTAATCTCAACTTTAATGAATGGAAGAATTGCTCGGCTTCACTTTTATATTGAAAACAACAAACAAAATCGTCTGCATATCTCACTATGTATGCTTGTCCTTTGCACTGTTTTCTTACCCTTTTCTCAAACCAAAGGTCGAGTACGTAATGGAGGTAAACGTTGGCTAATATCGGAGATATTACTCCACCTTGCGGTGTACCATTATCTGTCTTGTATTTCTTTCCTTCCTCCATATACCCACCTTTAAGAAACCTACCAATTAATCTTAGGAGGTTAGGGTCAGAGATTCGCAGTTTTAAGAACTCCATCATCCATGTGTGGTCAACGTTGTCGAAGAATCCTTTGATATCTACATCTACTATATAATTTACTGACCTCTTTTCAATGTAATAATTCAGTATTTTCAAAGCATCATGGCAATTACGGTTTGGACGGAATCCAAAGGAACAGTCTAGAAAATCATTCTCATAAATGGTATTTAGTATCTTTGTAATGCCCTTTTGTACAATTTTGTCTTCATGTTCTGGTATTCCCAGTGGTCTTTTCTTGTTTGAATTGAGCTTTGGAATATACATTCTCCTAACTGGAACGGGACGATAACTTTTGCTTTTAAGCCTACTTACTAAATCCTCTATGTTTTCTTCTAAACTTTCACCGTATTGCTCTTTTGTTGTACCGTTAATCCCAGTTGCCTTCTTATTGGGTAGTTCATGATGACATTGAATTAATGATTTCTTATTTAATAGATGTGCAAGAGATGTAAATTTCATTTTAGGATCAGATTTTGCTAATTCTGCTATCCTTAGTAGTTTTGTTTCCATTTATTATACCTACCTCTGTGTGTAGTAAATGTGTCCCTAGTAAGGGTGATAACTGGTAGCTAGCCTTTCCTCCATCGGCATTACCCAACTTCATTGGTACTACGCTGCTATCCGACTCCCTACATCGGCATTTGGTTTCCTTGCTTATTATCGCTTGTAGAACATACTCTTCTATAATATAAATGTCAACACAAATATGTACACTTTCGCTTGTATAAGAATGTACAAACTCACTCATTTTCCTTCGCTAAATGATTCCTTAAACGATATGAATCTCCTACGATTGTAACGACAGTGGCGTGATGCAAAATTCGGTCTAAAATTGCGTTTGCTAACTTCGGCTCTTGAAAGATCTCATCCCAGGATTTAAAATTCACATTTGTGGTTAATATGGTACTTCGCTTTTCATAACGCATATCAATTAGCTGGAAATGAGCTTCGCATCTTCCGCATCAATCGGTAAATAGCCAATTTCATCGATAACCAGAAGCTTGTACTTTGTATAATGTTTCAAACGAGCTTCTAAACGATTTTCAAGACGTGCTCTCTTCAGATTTTGAATGAGGTCATGGCACTTGATAAAATACGTGCTTGTCCGTTTCTTTGCTGCCGCTATTCCTATAGAAGTGGCCAAGTGGGTTTTTCCCACGCCACTTGGTCCTAGAAAAACGATATTTTCGTTCTTTTCAATAAACCGTAAGGTTAGAAAGTCTACTATCTGTTGCTGATTAAGGGAAGGTTGAAAGTTGAAATCAAAATCCTTTATTTCTTTTAAGTGTGGAAATGCCCCTACTTTCACCATGGATTGAATCATATTTTGCTCTCGAACATCAATCTCATAGCTCGTCAATTTAATTAGCGTATCAATGAACGACATTTGATTGTTTACGCTGAAATCTATAACTTCACTCAAATGTAATGTCATTTGCTTTAACTTTAAATACTCTAAATTGTGCAGGAGTTGTTGGTAATTTGTTGTCGTCGGATTCATTATTTATACACCTCTCCAATCGCTGCTAAGTTTCGTTTAGCTAAATCATCTATATCAGGAAAATTAGGCATGGATACACCAAGTGCTTCGTGATAATGGGCTTCACGATAATTTAGCTTCTTGTTGCTAATAGGGTGTTGTGCAATCAGCTCTGTGTTATAATAAATCCATAATTGATCATCATACACTTGTAACCCTACTTTCTTTCCTTGGTACTTTGCCGGTACCGAGTATTGATTGGATTTGTAGGAAATCATGTTAGATGCATTGACTTTCACAAGCGTATGTTTGATGCGATAAGAATCTCTTACTTTTTCAGTTGGTAGCTGGTGTAAGAGGTTCTTTTCTTTTTTAAATTCAAAGATAGGAATCTTGCCTGTACCTTGATGTAATTCATGATTAATTCGATTACATAAATCTTGTACAAACTGGTGTAACTCCTCGAGGGTCAATCTTCCCTGGTAAGCATGAATTTCATCTAGTAGTTTCATTGTAGCTTCAACTTTCCCCTTTGTTCGGGGACGTCCAGCTATACATGGTTTGACTTCAAACCCAAAATCCTTCGCAAATTGAGAGAACTTAGAATTCACTTTTCCGGCAGAATACTCTGTTCGTGCTTCATCCATTACGGTTTTCATATTATCCGTCACGATTTCATTAGGTACTCCTCCAAAGGCTTCAAATGCCTCTGTTAAGAATGAGAGGAGCACGCGCTGCGATTTTGAAACACTCAAATGAAAGGCACGGAATCGCGAATAGGAGAGAAGGAGTACCGCCACATTCACCTCTACTTGTTCCCCATCTTTTGTTTCAAAAATAATACTTTCTTTCCAGTCTAGTTGGGCTTGTTTAGCTGGAGGTGTTTCATAACGAACGGTCCCCTTTGGTGAAGCAATCCGTTTTTCCTCCTCAAAGTAAGCTTTAAATTCTGGTGTACGTGCGATATAGGCACGAAAGGTAGAAGCCGAACAATCTAGGCCATGGTTATCTTTTAAATATTGCCATAGTACCCTCCGGTAGTAGAACACTTGCTTAGAGTCCTCGGAGAGAAGTGCTGCAATAGTCTCATAATACTCATCAATTTTGGAAGGTTTCTCTCTCTTACGTTTTGGCATAAAACCATTTAAGTATTTGTCAATCGTCCTCCGATCAACACCTAGTTCCTCTGCTAATTTACTCTTATTGATTTTCATTTTTAAATGCTCCATTAGTTGTTTGAATTTTGGTAAGTCTGAAAGACTAGTAATCTCAAAATTAGTTTCAACATTTAGTGTTATGTACATACTAATCACCCCACGATTAGTATGAATTGAGCAATCAATTTTGTACATCTTTATTCAAGCGTGATTGTACATATTTAAATTAGCATTTCTACTATAAAGTAGAAAAGACCGGTAGGGTCTCCCGAGTTGCCGTATCATATCAATGTGTAACGTGCCAAGGTCTCTGACTCCAGAGAGGTTTTATCCATCTTGCCCTTAACGATGGATAAAATGTAGCTTTCTGTCGCAGGTAAGGCATCGGCCCTCTCGATTTACTAACATTATGGAGCTCAATCCCTTCAACCATTTGGCTTTCGGCCCGCTACCTAACTGTCTACGCTTAAAGACTAAAGTTACCTTTAGCCCTCCAAGACTCGCTACGAGCGAATGGCTAGTTCTTACTCGACGGGAATCCCACCCGCTATATGACACGACCTATGCTCGGCCGCACACCCACCCGTTAGTGCATAACGTCTTAATTTCAGCTATCTTTTAAAACCCTATACAATAAAAATATCCCACCAATAATCTTACTAATAGAATAAGAAGTATTAGACTAAGAGCTAGCCAGTAAGAAACACTTCATAAATATGAATATTTATTAGAAAAACTCCAGTTTCATGTCATTAACAGTATTTTCATCACATTCTATTATAACTGTTAAACTTTCTCTTACATCATTGTTATTTATTTCAATGGTATAATCACATTGATTAAACTTTCCGAACACTCGATTCTCTCCTTCTGAATCAAGAAAAAGGCTGAATAAAGCTTTTGCTTTCACCAATAAAAGGATGTGTGATATATCTGCATAATCTTGTCGATAAAAGAAATTTGGATTTTTCTGGTCCCTAAAATTAACTAACATATGATTCCTCCTAACCTCTAATTAATATATTGTGGTATTATCATTCCACATTTATAACCCTTGCCTTTTTGTTTTAATTTTATAACTCCTTGTTTAATAAGGGGGTTTTTTTCCAGCAGCCTTATCATTGGATAATTCATTTTTAATAATCTGCCCCTTGTTAAAATAAGAAAAAAGGCTGCATTTTTAGCAGCCAGTCTTAAAGAACAGTACCCGTTACTTTATGTACATTTCTTAAAAATTCGTCCTGAACGTATTTTCATTAACCATTCATTGTTATAGATGATCCTATTAGTACCGTTATATATGTTCGTAATCCCCTGGTATTTTGCTAGCTAATACTAATTTCTGAATCAGCAGAAATCTACAAGTTTTAAATGGTAGGATTCGTGCGAACCTTCATTTGTACTACTACTCACAAGATACGTCAACTCCCCTGATAAAGCAGTTAGTTGGTTCGATTCCAACACACCTGGCCTATTTTAGTTATAAAAAGGAACTTCTCCCCTTTTGTCGAATTAATACATAATAAAAGGAGAGGATAAAAATGAGTCAAGAAAATGAAAATCAAATAGAAATTATCGATAGCAAGGTTGCTAAGAAAAATAAGGATGAGGGAATTTTTTCCAAAGCTTTTAATGAAGGAAAAATATTTGCTAATAAAATAATTGAGAAGGTATCAGATATTCCTGACTTCGCAAAAGAAATAGTTAAATCATCTGATAAATCAAATAATGAAGTATATGACATTATTAAAACTGATCAAGATACAGTAAAAAAAATAATAGAAGCTGAGATTGAAAAAGAGAATCCCTCTGTTGAACAGTTGGAAAAATATTTAGAAATACAAAAAGGAATAAGAAATGATGCAATTAAAGTTAATCAGGAAAAATCAAAACATAACACTGAAATATTAGCTATTGTTGGCGGGTTAACCGTTACCGTTTTAACAGCTATGATTTCTAATAGGAATAAAGCATAACGATAAGCATCCTTTTAAGGGTGCTTTTTAATTTTACACACTATCTTATAAGTAATACACTTACTATGAGGTGGTTTAATTTGACAGATATACTAAGAACTAATGAATTAGAAAATGCAACCGATTACCTAGAAAAAGCAGTATTTCACTTTAATAATCGAGAAGATAACTACTGGTTTAAATGGCTTATGATTTCTTTGCATGGTGCTTTATACGGTTTTGGTGTTTGTGCAATTATGGGTACTAACACTGAGAGAGTATTAGAGATGAAATTAGGAAAAAAGAAATTTGAGGAGAAGAAAAAAGAAATGATTGAGTACTATAAAGAATTAGGCTTTGATATTAATGCTGATACAAGGATATTGGACAGTACAGTTTGGTACAATTTAAGCTCACTCCTAGGTATCTGGGATATTTTAGATTACTGTCAGGATGAATCTTACATGATGCAGAGATTAGATAGTAAAGTCCTTAATATAACTGATACACAACGAGCATCTATAGACAGAATGATTAATTATAGAAATGATTTCGCTCATTTTAAACCAAGAGCTTTATCAGTTATAACTGAAGGAGCAGATTGGATTGTTAAAGATGTTGTTGATGTAATTAAGTTTCTTGCTTTAGAGTCAAGAAATGTTAATTATTTCGAGGAAAGTAACAGAGACAAAGTGAAATATTTTTTTGATAAGTTTGTTTTTAACTGGAATTAATTTCGGAATTTAACTTAAAAAAGAGAATCACATATGAACAAAGAACTTGATTATGGTCTATTTCAAATATATGGCAAGTACCTAACTTATGGTAATGACTTACTATTCTACATAGGAAAAGCAGATTACCAAACGCTTGGTAAAAGAATTTTTCAAGAAGATTGGCTTGGTACCACTGATTCAAACAATACAAAAATTTGTGTCGGAAGATTACATGGATCCCAAACCCCAATTGAAAAAATATGGTCCAAAGAGATAGATTTGGCAGAGCGTTTTTTAATATACGTGCACAAACCAGCTAACTCATGAAGTATTTCTTCACTTCCAGATTTTGAATTGCAGAATGTACATAATCTTAATTGGGGGCACCATAGGTATTTTCTCCTAGAACTTTCTGCGTTAAGGTGAACAGTAAATTAAATCTACTAAAATATCATTTTTTTAAATTAGAGTAAATTTATATTTTGAGTTCCATTTATATCTTAGACACAGGAGGGTAACGTACATGAAATTTTCAGATGCTTTTACTGATATGGACAATTTTCTAAAAAACAACTTAAATACAATAACTTGTAATGAAATTTACCAAATAAAAGAAGACTTTTATCAAATAGTTAAAAAATTAAGTGGAAGCACGGCGAACCTAACAGGCATTACAGAAATACTTGTTTTCCGATTTCTTTACCATGCTCTTAAAATGACCGATGATATAGAAGATAAATCCGTTCATAATAAAAATCATAGTTTATTTATTGGAAAAAGATACAAAGGAAGTAACGGAAAAATCCAAGAACCTGATATAGTTATTGAACATAATTATGTAATCCAATATCTTTTCTCAATTAAAAATATAATGAGTACTGTAACACCAACGAATAATGAACAGGAAAGCTCATTAGTCCAGGAACTAATCAACGAAAACGGTGTTTGTACCACAGCCATTCAAGATATTTTTAGAATTGAAAATATTAGACATGGGCCACACAGTAATTTTAGATCCATAACGGTTATATTTTCTGATGTTCCTCAAAGACATCAAAAAGCAATAGATTTGATTCATAATATATTCAGTTGGCATCGATTCTTGATACTTGAGAACAACAATAAATTATTCCTTAACGAACTAAATGACAAATTATGTTTTTACAAATATACAAAATAAAAGACATTCTTGTTTGAATGTCTTTTTTACGGGGGATATATGTAACTCTAAAGATGTTATAATTTAGCCTGTTCGATGTTGACACCTATACGGTAATCAAACCACTTTTTTTCTTGCATAATAATTTCAGACTTTCCATGATAATACCACTCAGGGATGGGTTCATCGTCAGGAATATCTGGGAGACGATATAAAATATCGATTGTTAACATGATTACATCCTTTAAATAATTATTATAATCATCCCACGATCCAATTACCCGCTTTTGAAAAGCATGGATTGCATTACGGTAATCTCTTATTGTTTGAAGATCCTCTTTGCCATAATCGTTACTGTTAAGAACATTTTCGCTAAAATAAAAATCAATTAAGTCTGATAAAGTAATCCTGTTGATCATAGGTAAGTCAGATTTTTGCTTTAGTATTTCTTTCGCTTTTGTTATATAACTTTTCTTTATCCTATTTGTTAACCCTTTTTGACCACTAGCTTCATTTTTCTTTACAATGTCCTCTAAGTTCTCTTTAAAGCTACCTGTAAGTACTTCTGAAATTTGTTTGATAGCTTCTTCATCCCACTTATTCCATTCACTTTGAATATAAAAACGGTAATAAAAGGCTAGAAACATCTGTAGCGTACTTTCTAAGAGAGATCCTAGTGATGACCAACTTTGAACCAGTAATCCTTGCTCTAACACTTCCTTATAATCACCACCAGGATAGCTTTTATAATTATTAAAAGGAAATTTAAGGGAAAGAGCTAATCCCTTAAACCGGTTTATTGTTTCCTTATTTAATAGTTCTCCAATCACTTCTGTATGTTTAACCTCATAATTTTTTAAGAGATTAATTTCACTGGCCATATGGCAGCTAATTTTTTCAACCCATTTTAAAGTTTCCTCTAATGGCATATTGTTAAAAAGATCCGTTCTACCCTTTATCAGAACGATTGGTTGCGTGCTCATCTTTACTTCCTCCTTATAAAATAACTATTACTATCACTTTAAATTTTTTGTTTAATACTGTCTATAATCCTTCCACTAACCCGCTTCTTAGTAAAAATACTTCACCAAATATGTTACCACAGAATTAGTCTCCCCCATTCACCTCTTATCTATTTTCCCCGCTTTTATCCTACCGACGTATATTTTTGCCCCTTTTTAAACATCCTTAATAATATCAGCTTATATATAAGCAAATTTAATGATGGTGGTGAAAATACATGGATGAATTGTTTATACGGCAAAATTCCAACAAATTACCTATTCGAATATTAGCTAAGCAACAAAATGTTGACGAAATTTTTCTTTGCAATTGGTTAAGAAAAAAAGGACTTATTAAAGAATTGCAAACTATTGAAATGCAATTCATCATCAAGAATATTGAAAAAATGCCAATGGAAGAGATTCAGGAAAGATTAGGCCTAAGCACTACACAGTTTAGTCAAATCCGTCAGCGTTTCAATCTTGTAAAAAAGCAAAGAAGTACCAACGAATACACAGAAGAAGAGGTATTAAACAAAACTAGGTGGTTAATCGAAGAAAAGATGGTATTAGCCATTAATGACTTACTACCTAAAAGCATTAAAGCAGAGCATTTCAACAAAAATGGTTTGTACCCTATCCTCAAATATGGAGAAACAAAAAAAAAATCAGACCCATATTTCAAATTCTTTTCAGCAGTTGCATTTTTGGTTTGCAAGGCTTATCCAAATGAGTTTAAACCTTACCAGTTTTCACACTCCCCCGAAACAAAGCATTATTTCACAAAGAAAACCTATATTCTCGAACTAAGATGGATTATTGAAAACAAATTAGGTTTAGAGGAGTTTTTAATAAACACCTCGATAATGAACTCATTTCTTACAAGGAAAGAACTTGACCTTTATGGATTAGGTTATCATACTTATAAGCATATTTTTAAAGATAAGAAGGAAATTATCCAAGAATTAGTTCGGTCTTGTGGAGTTCCGACTATAGAAAGGAATGCATCTAGCAATAAACTGAGGAGTACTCTTGACTGTGTCGGTATAGACACGGAAACTTGCTATATTGACGGTTGTACAGCAAACAACATTGAGATCCATCATATCATTCCAAAGAGATATAGAAATTTTGTATCATTTAACGTTGATGATGCGTTTAATCTTATGCCTCTTTGTGGAAACCATCATGATTTGGCAGGAAAAATGGATACTGAAAGCCTTCCTGTTCAAAACAAAGAAATTTGGAGAGGCTTAGTGAAGGAGTGGGTGGAGGCTAGTGACAATTAAACGTCCATATTATTTTCATAAATTCCAAATTTAAGCCCCTCTCATGTGAGAAGGGCTGGTTTCATTCTACGCTTTTATCCTTAAGCAAAAACGTAATATATCATATCCAAATTGGAGTAAGGATTTAATATTAACCTAATACTTCCTCTTTAACTGTGAAGGCTTCTTGTAAAACAGCTTTTATCAGTTTATCACTTTCAAGCTTGGATTGTTCAATATTTAATTCTAATTCATCACATAAAGCCATTACATGGTCTATCTTATCGACAATACGCTTTTGTTCTTCCAATGGTGGTAATGCCAATATAAGACCTTTTACAGCATCTTTGGTTATTGTTTTAGTAGATGTTCCACCTTGGAAGCTTTTTACATATGATTCTCGAGCTTTGAGATAATAATAAATATACTTTGAATTAATGGTATCATGAAATCTTAACATAAATAAATTCATAGCAAGTGACATCGGCTTTTTCAAATCTGGAACTATATATACCGTACCTGGATCTGTGATTTTACTCATGACAATGTCATTAGGTTGGAGTTTTGACTTTTTTAAAAACTCATAGGCTTCTTTTGTTATATATTTAAAATCTTGAGAAGGATTATTACCTAAATTTGTAATTCTAACCATAATAGCATAGTCTTCAGTATCTAATAAATTTACGTTTTCTTTTAAAATTTTATAACTTCCATTTGCATGATAGTCGGATAAAAGACTAATTACATTTCCTAATCTTGTCCACTCCCACCCTTTAGGTAGTTTAAATGGTTTCTCTATATCTGAAATTTGAGGTAATAGTTTCTCTTTTTTGTTATCTTTAATTAATTTTATCCTTTCCAACACTTTAAAAGCAGGCTCATCATTTTCATTTTGTTTGACAAGACTTCCTTGAATACCTTCAAGCAGTATAGATTCTCTTAATTTCCGGACAAATATTTGTTGTTTCACAAGCTGTTTAAGTATCATCTCAAATTTATAATTTATTGATTTATACTTTTGAACAAATAATCCCTGTTCAACCAAGTTGGGTAAAACTAATTCGAAATCTAAAAATTTGTTTTCATCTAAATATAGTCTATTCGTAGTACCTGAACTTGCTTTTGAGCAAATATCAATAAAATAAGGCGAGGAAACAAAAATATTAAACCACTCAATATTCAGTAGCTCTTTATTAACTTCAAATGTCCAAAAATTCCCTGTAATTATAGCTCTGTCTAAATTTTTAGGTACAATTCCAAAAGCGCCATGCCTAGCATCAATCTTTGATAATAAAAATTGACCATTCCGAACTAAAAACTGTTTTTTAGTACCAATATTAATTCCGATTTCAACATCTCTTAATGAAATTCCTTGATTCTTCGTTCGTATTGTAACTCTCTTATAAGCAGCATTATCTTCTAAGGTAATGCTTTCTTTTATGCGCTTCAGTAATTGCCCAATTTTAATTCTTTGCATTGTAAATCTCCTGCCTTAGAGCTTCTAACAAGTCTGCTACTTTTGAATATGAAATATTCATATCATTAATTATTTCTTCTACTGACTTATCTTCATTTTCTAGGACTGAACTTGGATTTTTTAAATCAAGGTTATAATTGGTATTTTTTATTTGTTCAACAGATACTATCCATGAAAAATTACTTTCTTGACGGTTATTCCACCATTTACGTTCAGCATCAAATTCTTCTAAGCGAATTGGTCTAGTTTTAGTATAGTTTTTATAACCTTCTGGCAATTGATGTTCATAAAACCAAACTTTCTCCGTAGGTCCTGTTTTGTCAAAAAACAACAAATTTGTTGCAATATCCGTATAAGGCGCAAAAACGCCTTTTGGTAAACGCACAATTGTATGAAGGTTAAATTCCTTTAAAAGTTTTTCTTTAATGTTCCTTTTTATTCCTTCAGTTCCAAAAAGGAAACCATCAGGTAGAACAACACCAGCTTTTCCGTTTTCTTTTAAACGTTCCATTATTAGAACCATAAATAAGTCAGCTGTTTCGGATGTTTGGAACTCTTTTTTAAAGTTATTTTGAATTGATTTTTCTTCTATTCCACCAAATGGGGGATTCATTCCAATCTTATCAGCCTTTTGCTCGTCAGAAATATCACGAGTATCAATCTCTAAAGAGTTATCACGCTTAATTTTAGGAGCGTCTATACCATGTAAGATTAAATTGGTCACAGCCAATAAATGTGGCATTGGTTTTTTTTCGATTCCAATTATTCCATTAAAGACCGCTTCTTCTCCACCTGTTCGTTTATACTCTTGTTGCTTTTTCATATGCTCTAGGGCACAAGTTAAAAATCCCGCCGTTCCGCAAGCAAAGTCAGCAAAGGTTTCTCCTACTTTTGGGTCCAACATCTCAACAATAAACTGCGTTACAGCTCGAGGTGTATAATACTCACCACTGTTACCAGCACTCTGTAAATCTTTTAATATTGTTTCGTAAATATCATTAAAAGCATGACGTTCTTCATAGGAACCAAAATCAATACTTTCAATGACATCAATTGCTTGGCGAATTAATGTCCCATTTTTCATATAGTTATAAGCATCTTCAAATACGTACTTAACTAACGCTGATCGTTCTTCAGTAGTTTCATCAATGATTAATTCTTTTAGTGTTGTAAATAATTTTTCATTTATAAACTCAACAAGTTCTTCTCCTGTCATTGCTTGTCCAGTTTCTTCATCCGCTTTCGCCCAATCACGCCATTTTAGCCCTTCAGGAATAATAGACACATAATCGTCTTCAAATACTTCCCATTCTTCTTCCTCTTTAGAATCATATATTTTTAAAAATAACATCCACACCAATTGAGAAATACGTTGAGCATCTCCGTCAACGCCAGGGTCTTGTCTCATAATATCTTGTATAGCTTTAACAAAATTCGTAATAGTCATCTAAACATCAACCTCCAATTAATAACAACATTCATATTATAACACTATAGTTTCATGCAAATATCAAAAAAATTGGAACACATGTTTTAAACCAACATGTGCTCCAACTATCAATTTAACTAATATCATATAGCTGCTTTTCAAGTTCCTTTATTGCTTCATTCCAACCATTTTTACCACCAAATGCTTGTATTAAATCTTTTGGCTTTCCTATTTCTTGGAATGGCTCAAGTCGGAGAACTTTGACATCATCTAAATTATACACTCCTTCATTCATATATTTTATTAATAAATTATCGAGAACTTTTTGAGCTACTTCGGAGTATTTACCAAAGTAATTTCGTTTTTTTACATTATTAGCTCGTTCTATTCGTGTTAAGGGTTTCATATCATAAGCGATATGGCAAATCAAATCAAAATCATCAACTTCTTTTAAACCCGTTTCTTCACGTAAAGCATCCAATATGACTCCATGTTCCTTTAGTTCCTCAATAATAGCTTCCTTACGTTCCTCGGAGTTCCACCGCCTTAAAAATTCATTTAAATCGGCAAACTCCTCCTTAATATTTCGCTTAGAATAATCCCTTAACGATTCTGTGACTAATTTACCATCTTTATCATAATACTGAACACGCTCATGTAATAATATTACTTCAACATCATTAACATATATTTTTCTTCTTGGCTCAGTACCATCCCCACCATCATCGTTACCTTCATCACCACCATTGCCACCATTGCCTGGTTTTCCTTTTCCACCTTTTCCACCTTTTCCACCTTTACCATCTTTACCGTCTTCATCATCCCCACCATCAACAGGGATAGGATCACCATCAAAATCGGGATCAGCAAATTTATTTGAAACATCTCGAAAATCCAATAAATTAAAATACAATTTATCATGTTTTTCGTTAATTCTGGTTCCACGACCTAAAATTTGCTTAAACTCAATCATTGATTCAATTCGAGCATCAATGGCAACAACTTTACAAGTCTTCGCATCTACGCCTGTTGTA
>Ga0181471_100122_pt1 | contig 21879 bp, 22 predicted proteins | sample InSIn5gowninarea_FD_119083 | JGI IMG/M metagenome (GOLD analysis project Ga0181471, IMG submission 119083) | Clean room microbial communities from NASA Spacecraft Assembly Facility at Jet Propulsion Laboratory, Pasadena, California, USA -... ...
AACAGGTCAACATTGACTTTTGAGGTACTGTACGTGGAGACTTGAGTGTTGATTCGTGTTTCGGAGAACCGAAAATTGTGCTTGCCAATTTGCATGTAATTTTGTACGAGAGGAGCATCGGCGCTTTGAGAGCGAAAGGAAAGATACCCTGGACGAACACAATAGCATAGCAATCAATTGAATTTTCAACATATTTGCAAGCAAGTCGAGATGTTTCAAAGTAGAATGGTTCTCAAATTCTTGAACAGCTTGTTAGACCTTCGTGATCAATCACATGTCAGATTTGCAAGCACCGCATTCGCCTGAAGACGTGCCATCTCATCTCAACTACAACAACGACAACCGTGTTTCTTAATATCCTCTTCCTGCTACACACCCCTTCAAAGTTGTTCTACGCCTGATCAAGACATCTATCTCTACGATTCATCATGGCGGACAGATACTCCTTCTCGTTGACGACGTTCTCACCCAGGTATGTTTGGCAACTAACAACAGACCTAATGTACAAGCAGCACTGACATCCTTCTAGTGGAAAGCTCGTACAAATAGGTACGCGCGAGTGGCAGAGCAGTTTCCACGCCGGCCCACAGTAGACCTAACAAAGCCTTTCAGAATACGCCCTCAATGCAGTCAATCAAGGTGTCACATCATTAGGAATCAAAGGTACATACTTTCACAATTCATCTGCCTTAGCACACTCCAACTAACAAACTCTCCCTCCCAGCAACAAACGGCATCGTCATCGCCACCGAAAAGAAAGCCTCCTCCGCGCTCATCGACCTCCACTCCTCCTCCTCCTCCAAAATCTCCCTCATCACCCCAGACATCGGCATGGTCTACTCCGGCATGGGCCCCGACTACCGCCTCCTCGTCGACAAAGCCCGCAAAGTCTCCCACACAGAGTACAAACGCATCTACAACGAGTACCCACCCACGCGCATTCTGGTGCAGGACGTGGCAAAGATTATGCAGGAAGCCACGCAGTCTGCTGGTGTGAGGCCATATGGTGTCAGTCTGCTCGTTGCGGGTTGGGATGAAGGCATTGAGCCGCTTGTTGAGGCCGTCAGTGAGGGCGCGACGAAAGAAACTGATGGAGCCATTGCCGGCGCGACAGAGACGACGAACATGGATATTGATGAAAACACTGGTGAGGCGCGCAAACCACCGCCTCGTCAGACCGGCGGAATCTTGAAAGGTGGTCCTTCGCTCTATCAAGTCGATCCGTCGGGGAGTTACTTTCCTTGGAAGGCGACGGCGATTGGCAAGGGTGCGACGAGCGCGAAGACGTTTTTGGAGAAGAGATATTCGGAGAATTTGGAGCTGGAGGATGCGATACATATTGCGTTGTTGACACTCAAGGAGACGATTGAAGGGGAGATGAGTGGTGATACGATTGAGATCGGGGTCGTGGGGTTGCCGCATAAGGATAGCTTGCAGGTGGAGGGAGTGCATGGGGCGGTGGGACCGAGGTTTAGGAAGTTGAGCCCGGCGGAGATTGAGGATTATTTGACGCAATTGTAAGAGATGGTGGGGATAATGTGTGAGGGTGGAAGGCACACAAGCAGGCTGAGTATGCTTGAATGACCACTCGTGATTATGCCTGGTTTGAGAGACAATCTGGCTCGCTCATGGCTCAGTTGGCTGATCGCCACAGCTACAATAGATACAAGAATAATGTCAAAAACGATTAGTATGTCTGATTCTCACGCGAAATAATGTTTGACTTCATCAACAACTTCATCAACAACTTCATCAACAACTTCATCAATAACTTCATCAACAACTTCATCAACAACTTCATCAAGTCGTAAGCTGTTCCATTCATCTCAAGCTTATCTTGTCAGAAACATCATCTAGAAAGTCCTCGCCTTCTTCTACGCGCATTTGTATTTCTCTATCACCCAAGCCACATCCAAGTCTGCCTCCGCAATTACTGCATTTCACAGCAGATCCATACCCGATCTGCAGGAACAAGACTACGGACTACCCACAGAGTGGAATGCACACTCATCTCACGCCTTCCGCTATGAATACTCTCAATCTTCGATGGAATATCTTCTCAAAGCCAGTTGACCCGGAAACAGAACAGTAATCTACAGTGCGATGACAAAACAACATCTTTCTACGTTACCACGAAAGACTGCATTTCGGAATCATCTCTACCAGCAACATCAGTGGCTCCTCTACAGAAGATACAGCTCACGCCATGAAGAAGGATTCAACCTCTTATGGATGTTTTGGAAGGAGAAGCAACAAGAAGATGGAGCAGCAATAATAATGGCGAAATAATTCCTATGGATGAATCTTGTAGGTTCGTATGAGTATTGAATGTCAGTATCTATCGGGACCGAGAAACATGACCTTCTCGTTGTAATGGTTTGCATTTCAAGATCTAGGTTGTTGTTCCCTTAATGTTTGTTGTTTCATATTGGTGATGCTCCCACCAGAAACTACGACTAGGCTTTGTCTGAAGTTTGATTGGCTTTGATATTGAGGTTCTGAGATCCTACAGATGGCATTTAGCACAGTTCACGATAATAAGCAAGTCCCTCATCTTCCTCGACACCAAAACACCAGATGACTCACGAAAATGTCAGCCACTCTTCCCAAAACATACCACACTGTATGTACCTCAACAAAAGATGAGTCTCCGCCTGTTAGGGCATTATCTATCGTCATATTGAGAAGGATTAGTATAGCCCCTGCACTAAGGATGACACTATCCATCAGAGAAAGCTCTAGGTTATTTTTGGTTTGTGTGTCACAGGTCGTTTGTTCTTTGGCTCTTTCCTGAGAGGTTCTCAGGAGTATCGTTGGAGGTGTCGAGCAACAGAGGATATCAAGAGCAGCAGAGTTGGTTAGTATTGCAAGCAGCGTCTGTCTGTCTGTTTGCGTATACCTTCATTGCTTTGCACTCGGAATCGTTCATACTGATCAAAAGGTGGGAACATAGTATTAGTATTACGGTGTGCGTCCTCACGATTCCAAGGCATATTCGGATGATTATGTTTATTTAGTTGAACGAACTGCTTGTTATTCACTCACTGACCTCGGCAAGACCCTGTTGCTCGCTTTGAACCGGTAGGAGAGGAAGTATGCCTGCATGGATGCCGAATTTTCGAAAGGGGGAATTGAGATCATTGCTTACTGCTTGTTTTCGAATGTTGGATTACACATTGGTGCTCTTCACACGGCGAGACTGCCATGACAGGTATGATAGAACTTGGTGCAATTGCTCAAGAGGTTGCTTCCGAAGATCCAGGGCGTTGTCCATGGCTTTAGTGGTTTCTGTTTCGTATTGGTACTTTTCACAACTGGAATTATGACGAGGTTGTGCCGCAAGTTTGGTTATCTTGGATGTTTGGGTTTTGAGATGTTGTTTGTTGATTATGTTTCGATGCCGCTTAATTTGTATTAGCAATCCTCTCACAGTGGCACAGCTTGCTTCAATCCTCCACTCGAGAAGTCCGATTACAGCCGTACCACATTACAGTACTACAATAGCGACTTCCACAGAACTTCACATCAGGACTCCAAGCAGCACCTCAGCTTTTGCTCCCACCCCTTGGCTAAGGCGGCATCTACGACTTACTAGATATCCAGAAATGAGCTCGTTGTTTGGCTCAAGGATAGTGCAAGCGGTTACTGGAAGCATTTGGCCGGGTCATGTCACCAACGCCGCTATCGCAGGCATGCCTGAGGGCTCATGGTATGACCTTGGTCCTCAGAAGACCACAGAAAATCGTAACACGATCCCGGCCGCGTTGACTTACCATTCCGAACCGGAATCTGACGTGGAAGTGAGCCGACCCGGGGATATCTTGTGGCCTTTATCGACTTCGTCATGTTCGATCATAGGATAGTTTTGTCCCTATGAGCACTTTTCACACGGCAAGGTGAGCTGATTGTTATCGTAAGACCTGTTTCTTTGTTGGAGTAGTATTGTTTGAGATATCAGTTTCATGTCTGTGGTTTAACATCTGAAACGTTGCTGTTTTAAGATCTCAACGTTTCAGATTGGCACGCTTCACACCGACGCTCGAGGGGAAAGGCATATGAAGTTCGCTTTTGAATTCTCGAATTCGACCGAAAGATGTGATGTCTCTTTCACGTTTCAAGATCTTTTCATAGTCAGTACTCTTCACACTATGGAGTCGCAAAAATTCGACGCCAGTGTAATAAAAATCCTCCAAATGATCAGAATGAGATGCGATGGTGCGATGGTGCTATGCTGCATTTTGAAGCGCTTGCGGCACCCTTTCACAGTGTCGTGCAGGTGGTAAAGTTTGCCAAACCTGATTGTTCGTGATTTGACGTTGATGTTTGAGGTTTGCAGCACAGTCGCACCTTGTGTGACAGTAACACGATCTGAAACAAACGTTATGGGTAAACAATCACACCTCTCTGCGCACAAATACCCCTCCTCTCCTATTCTGCTTACCTCTTTCTTTCTGACCGCACTCCTCACATCCTTCTTCCCTCTCCTCTCCTTCTTCATTACTTCTCTATCGCAACTTCACTTTCTTCGAGATCTGTGACCACCAAAGCTTCTCCTGAACGCAAGACTATCTCTCCAGCACTCTTCACACCACCTTCAGGCCTATTTCGAGCTCTTGACTAACATGATTCATCTCAATTACTAGTCCATTGAAACATTAACGATGTCGTCCTCCTCTGCACGAGCTCACACCGATGCCGACAAGCCCAATACCTTGCAAGGTCGCGTCAAGGAGCTGCTTGCTCTCGTGGAGAGTGGCGCTCTCGAACAGCCATTCGCCGACCATATGCACACCATGATCAAGATGGTGGTCTTTATCCATAAAGAACTAGGCAAACAGACTCCGCTCGATAAATCCTACTACACCTACATCGACAGCATCTCCGGTGATATCTTAACTGCTTTGACTGATCTGAAGGTTCAAATTCAGCAACGTATCCGCTTCCTCAACGAAGTCGAGAAGAGCTTGCCCAACCAGAAGCACAACAAGGATGAGACTCCCACTTTGGCCTCGTACCAAGGCAGCTCCGATGATGCTCTGCAATGGGTTGAAGCTCTTGAGTAAGTACTGTGAATTTGAACTTGTCGTTTTTCTTCGATGGGCAAAGGCAAGGCGCAGAAGCAACAAGCCATGGGTTGTCAGCAGCAGTGGCCAAATATTAGTATCCTGGATCTTTGCACGACTTCTCACTTCACATTACCTTCTACATTCGACTACACCTTTTCCAAAGATCAACAGCATTACAGCACGCTTTACGATTTGACTGGTTGCAGACCGTTGCTACAGCAGTAAGTGTAGTTATATCGAGATCAGAATTAACAATCATCTCAATCCAGATCACTCCCCAGACGCTCTACACTCGAAGCCCACGTCGTCGACATGTTCCAGGACACCTGGCACAAAGATATCTTCATGAACTATCTACGCCTCAAGGAGCACTCTTTCGACCCTTCGAGTCTTCTCGACCATTCTTTCGGCGCTGTCTTGGCTGTTTTACACGAGCTCAATGCTTTGATGTCGAAGCTCAATCTCTACCGCACAGCTTGGCTCTCCCACATTAAAGTCAGCTCCGACATGATCGACGATTCAGACCTACCAAGTACTCCCTCGTCTTCTCAGAGAGCCCGTAACACTCAAGAATGGATCGCCGAAACTGGAGGTCACCGTCACCACCAATCATGGGCAAGCAGCAGCAGAAGCAGATCAGATTCACAGCCTTCTCACTTATCGCCCTCTGGGCCTAGTACATCATCACCACGTCCAACAGCAGAGCGACCCGCAGAGACACTAATCGTGGACGACAGTGTGAGCACATTACCGTATATATATCCCCAAACAGCGCGCCCAGCAGAGCCACGCCGGCCAAGCTACGAGGCTCGACTGAGCGGCATTCCAGAAGAACCCTACGGTACTCATCGGAGAGGGTCAACAGGTGTTTTGTCGCCAATTGCACGACATCTTCGCGATAGAGCAGCGATCAGGAAAGAGACCAGATGAGTGCCGTACGGGGGGAGGAAGAGGTGGTACAAGGACTTCGAAGGCGTTGGATAGCCGAAGGGGAGCGAGGCCACCCGGACACCTCACGACTAAGATATGAAAGATGAAACACGAAGATGGGGCAAGGGACGTGACGGTACAAGGTTTCAGGATAGTGGATCATGAATGCTAATCCCCAATCGGAGCACCTTGACACCGATGTTGCCGCCAATCATGCTCGTGCTTCTGCAAATATCCTTGTGTGGAGTGCCGCGGGATTTCTCAACTACCGTCATCAAGCACGTAGATCAAATCGACCAACAATCCAGACTTCAACTACAACAAAAGCTTCATGATTCCTGTCTTCTCAAGACGACAACGTTTGTGCTTTTTATTGTAAGAACATGGTGTGAAATCAAACTATAAGAAAGAAAACTCTACTCCAAATCCTGGTTCATCCTATCAAACAGATTCAATTCCTTCACGGCATAAAGTCCGCCATCCAATAAGTTTACTTGAAAAATGCCACTTTCAACCACAACACCGCCTCCTCAAGTCAGCCCGTTGCAAGACACATTCGAAGAGGATCCTTTCAAAGGTTTCTCAAGACCACCATCAGCTCGCCACGGCAGAGTAATAAGTATAGACGCAATCTCAAATCCCAGTCCGACCTCATCTTCATTCTCGCGAAAACCAAGTTCAGCAATAATAAATGGCTCACGACCTCAATCAATGGTCGTTGCCGGCACACAACGACCTGCCTCCGTAGTCTTTGCTTCTAGGCCACAGAGTTTGGTTTTCAATAGAGATGCCAATACACTTGGTCGACTTGCTGCAAAGAGAGACTCGAGCCCGATTGCTCCAGGACGCATCATTATCGGAGTTGATTTCGGGACGACGTATTCTGGTGTAGCTATCGTACACTCTGCCATGCCAGACGAGATTGAAATCATCAAATCTTGGCCTGGAGCTCATGGCGTCACATCCGATAAAGTGCCCACCGAGCTCTCATATGCCCCAGCACCAACACCACTACAACGACGAGGAAGCCATCGTTTAGGCTCTAAAGCATCCAGGCAACTTCTAGATGACGCTGGCAAATCATCTTCAGAATCCAACACCAATACCACCGATCAGACAAACTTACCACGCTGGGGTTTCCAACTGACACCCTCAGAACCACGCCTCCGCTGCCTCAAACTCTTCCTCGATCGCGCTCAAACACTACCAAGTTACATCTCCCCCATCGAAACCGCTGCGCACCTCCGCACCCACGACAAAACCGTCCTCGACGCACTAACAGATTACCTCTCTCTGCTCCACAACCACACCATCGACCATCTTGTCCGGCGATTCGGGCCGGCGTTCACATCCTACACGCCGCTTGAGTACGTCCTGACATTACCAGCAATATGGTCTGATGCAGCGAAACACGCAACCTTATTAGCTGCCTCGCGCGCCGGTATGGGGCCAACGAACACAATAAAACTAATCAGCGAGCCAGAAGCAGCAGCGTTGTACACATTGAAGACATTCCTGCCCAGCTTCGTAAGCACAAGTGAGCATTTGATCGTATGTGATGCAGGCGGCGGCACCGTCGACATCATCGCCTACCGCATCATGCAGCGAGCACCCGTGCGCATCGAAGAAAGTGCAGTAGGCACAGGTGGGCTCGTAGGCAGCGGCATGCTAAACTTCCGCTTCGAAGAGCTCGTCAAGCAACGACTCGGTAAAGAACGATTCCGCGAGCTACGAGAGGAGAAACCACGGACGTGGGCAATGGCGGCGCGGTATTTCGAGGAAACTGTGAAGCGTAGTTTCTGCGAGGGCGAAGACATGGAGTTCAGTGTGCCCGTGCCTGGGCTTGCTGATGACGAGGAGGCAGGGATTGAAGACGGATTTATGATTTTGGTGGCGGAAGAGGTGGAAGCTGTTTTTGCGCCGATAGTGGCGGAGGTGGTGACGTTGGTCGAGGGGCAGGTGAGAGAGATTCAGAGTAAAGGTGAGGTTGTGTCAGCGATTATATTGGTGGGTGGGTTTGGACAGTCGAATTATCTGTATACGAGATTGAAGACGTATTTTGGTAAACCCGAGGTGGAGGATGTGGGTGCTACTGTAGGAGAGGGAGAAGAGATACCAACGAGCAAACAGCGTGGTATTGAGGTCGTGCAGCCTTTGCATGCTTGGACTGCTGTGGTGAGAGGTGCGTGTCTTCGCGGTCTGGAGGGGAGTATTGTGGTGAACAGACGAGCGCGATGGCATTACGGTACGAGTTATGCTACGGTCTTTGACCCGAAGAAGCATCCACTGTCTGATCGATATTGGAGTCCACTGTGGGAGAAGTGGATGGTCAGCGATCGTTGTCAATGGCACATCGCCAAGGTGCGTGATTTCCCTCATCCTTCCCAATCCCCAAACCAGTAACTGATGCATACAACACAGGGCACGCGCATATCCGAAAGAACAGCGATATCCTTCCACTACACACGAAACTTCCGCTGGGGCCAATCACTGATCGTCGAAGACGAACTGATGGCCTGCGACAATGACACTGCTCCCGATGCTTTCGACGCAAGTCTCATTCCTGTCTGCACGCTACGCACGGATCTCAGTGCGGTGCCGAAAGAGCTTTTTACACGGTTGAGGACGAGCAATGGCGTTGAGTTCGAAAACTTGGATTTCACGCTCGACATGATGATTGATAGTGCGAGCATTGTGTTTGAGCTCAAAGTGGATGGCGTGCAGTACGGACAAGTGACGGCGGAGTTCCATTGAAGGACCGAGCACTGCAAATGTTCATACTCTTACTAGATTTGACACCTCTGGCACATCTTTACTCAAGGCAGTCACAATCTCGTGCCATGCTTTCTGCTGCAAACGACAGCCCTCTTCGCCTGTGAGAAGAGGTGCTCGACTAGTGCTCGTCAGTATACATACACAAGCGACTGGAAGTATTACCAATCGACTTACTCTCGAATAACATCGTGCTGCCAGAATCTACCATGGCCAGCTAAACCCAGTCCAACACCACTCACATACGTCCTCGCTCCTTGTTCCGGCGTCCTCAGAATCAGGAAACTAGCAATTGCCATGGCGATACGGTACAGAAGACTATTATACCCTCTAGCAAGCTCCGTGCGAACCATGCCTGGGCTTATCTTGCCGATCAGTCGTGCATCAAAAATAGAAAGGACAGTGTACTCACCATACAGCCGTAACAAACACATCCGGCTCCCCCTCTCTCGTCGTGGCAAGCTCAGTCAACGCATCAACCGCATACATCAGCATCAACTTCGACCTGCCATACTGCCTCCCCGCCACAAACCCCTCCGGCCTATTAAACACCTCCAACAAACCAACCTCATCTGACTTCTCCTCCTCGCTCAACTTCGTCACATAATGCAACCCACTGCTCACAACCTCCAGCGTCGACGTCTCCCCTCTCAACTTCCTCGTCTCCCTCAACTTTGGCAGCAGCAACAACGCCAACAACGTAGTCGAAAGCGTGTTAACCTGCAAATCACCCTCCCAGCCATACTTTCCAGCCACAAACGTCGCATTATGCACACCAGCATTAAGCACAACAACATCAATCATCTCAAGCTCACGAGACGCTCGTTCGGCAAACGCTGTAACGCTGGCGTAATCGCCCATATCCAGCTTCCAGACATCCAGTTCACATTCTTTGCCATGTGCTTGAAGCGTTGAGACGATGGATGTGCGTGTTGCTTCGCCCTTGGTTAGATCGCGCACGCCGAGGATGAGGCGGGAGGCGCCTTTTTGGGCGAACTTTAAAGCGGCGGCGTGCCCGAGACCACCGGGGGAACAGCCTGTGATGAGGATTGTTTTGGAGTGGAAGGAGGTGGAGGGGTCGACTGGGGGGACTAGCTTGTTGCGAAAGAGTTTGTAGAGGAAGGCCATTGTGAGAAGGTGTGCTGTATACTGTACGATACTGGTATGAATGAATGAATATGATTTAAACTTGCTGTGATTATGATGTTGGGTGAGAAGGGAGATTACGGGGCGGATGTCTTCGTGCAATAGTTGGGCTGACGCTTGGTGAGCTGCGGGACAATGTCTCGCCACCTCGCTTGCGAGCACGACCTCTGGACGGTCAGGTTGTCTTTTAAGGTTGCGAGATTGTACCTACGGTGCGAGAACAGTGACTAGACGATCAAAATAGCAGATACGCATTCTTTATTTGCAGGACGAAGAAGTGTCTGAAGTGTGTTTCAAGTCCGTCGATAGGTTCAGGTTCCTTCAATCTAATGCGCACACAAGAAGTTACCCTGCTATACTGAGTATATACAGACTAGTCACTACTTTCAACTACCTCTATAGACAGCCGCGGATCCGACCTTGTCTTCCTCGACGTGTCTTAGGATTGCTCCAGCTCTCGGCCTGCAGTAGTTTTGCACCTCAACATGCTCATCTGCTGTACGTGGCCGATGTCACAGCCTAACTTGTGTGAACTTCATCGGTAGTATGCCAAATACCTGCAGTAGAATATACTCGGTGCTTCAGGGCCTCCGAAGCTCGTGGTCTACCACAACAGTCATGATCGATTCGCTTGGAGAACTCCTGGATGTCGCTTTGGAGAGAGGATCTTTGTACGCGCCGCACTAGCTTTGTTTGACAGGGTAGTACTGTTCATCCTCTCCCTTTTCATGCCCAATCTTTCTGCTGTCGATTGACAGAAAGAGCACAAGCTCAACCTCTTACTGCATCTTTCTCCATCCCTTGTCTAGCTCTTCCTAAGCGAGTTATAATGCTCGCCAAGCCCAAAACCATGTCTGTAGTATGCCAGCCACGCCACCTTTTTCTCTCTTTCTTCTCCACCACCCTCAATCTTCTCGACTCTTCCTTCTCCTTGTAAGACATTGATATCAATGCCATACGTCCTTGCAAGGGCCATCAGCTCTAACTGACCACCCCACTCTCCTGTGTCGCGTATTTTGTGCACGTAATCGTCCAGCGGTTCCTCCAGGAATGGTGCGAAATCTTCTTCGTGGGTGGAGATGTATTGTGCTGCTGCCTGCCGCACACTCTTGTAGTCATCTCGCCGTAGCTCGCTTGTTTCTTCGCTATCATCCTTTTGTACGTCTCCATTCACTTTATTTACTGCTGCATCATCAGGTTGTATGCGTGACCCCAATCCAAGCTGCCTCATCTGATCTGCAACTGCACTGTATAGACAATGTCCATTCGCTGCAACTTCTTTCTCCTTCAGCCCTCTTCTCTCAAATTCCTCCAACATCCGTGTTCGTTCCTGTTGTTTCCGATCCGGTAGATTCGCAGCTTCCGAAGCTGCTTGTGCTGCGAGTGTTTCCTGTTCTTGGGCTCGACGAGCCAGTCGCGCCTTCTGTCTGTTGGGTTTGCGTATGGTGTTGGATGAGGACGTTTCTGCTTCTATTGTGTCGTCGTCGTCGTTGACCGTCAATGTTGATGTTTGGCCTGAGAGTGTCGAGGTCGGTGTTGGCATTGTCGATCCTGCTATTGCTGCCAATAGGTCGTCGTCATCCTCTATCACGTTCGCATCTGGCTCAGTGACGTTCGGTGGTCCATCGCCACCCTGATCGAGCCCGTGAATCTCCCGCTGCTGGCGTTCTTTCAGCTCTTCCTCGAGTCGTGCGCATTCGTCGTTAACGCCTTTACGCGTCTTTTTCGAAGCCGATTTCTTCTTCTGAGTTATCTGTGATTGTAGGTCGCGCTGTTGTTTTCGATGAAGCTGTTGTAAGGCTTCCATTGTCATAAGAATTGGATGGGTTGTAGGATTTGCTGAAAGGAGGCCATTTTACGCGATTCAATCTAAAACAATTCTGAAACGTTACGGGACGATGTCCGTAGATGCCGAGGCTATCGTATTCTGAAACGCGAGGTTGTAACAGATCAGTCTCAGCTTTGCTTCAGACTTCAGCACGACAAGCATCTTCGCCAATTCTCAATCATGGATGTTCAGGCCCTCTTCTCCGTCAAAGACAAGGTCGTCCTTGTGACCGGTGGCGCTAAAGGGTAGGCCATTTCATTACCTCTTTCCCCAAATCAATACCCCACATATCGCCAATGCTGATGCCTGCCTCAGTATTGGCCGCATGATATCAGAAGGTTATGTACGAGCTGGAGCCAAAGTCTACATCTCGTCTCGAGATGCCAAGTCCTGTGAAGAGGCATGCAAAGAACTCAATGCCATGGGCCCAGGCTCAGCAGCCGCGATTCCAGCGGACTTTTACAAAGAGGAGGATTGCAAACGATTAGCTGAAGAACTTGGAAGGAGAGAGAAAGGTATGTACATCTCATATCAAAGCCAAGATATAGCACGACGTACAGTCAAGAGTCATACAGTCAGCTCATCAAGACTGACGCATTATTCATCTCGTACCAGGTCTCCATGTTCTAGTGAACAATTCAGGAAGCAATTGGGGCGCACCATACAGCGAATATCCCGATCAAGCCTGGACTCGTGTGTTAACACTCAATCTCCACCGCGTCTTCACCCTTACACAACTCCTCACTCCACTCCTCGAAGCCGCCTCTTCGCCTTCAAACCCTTCCCGTATAATCAACATCGGCTCCGTCGATGGCCTACGAGTTCCTGCTCTTGAGACCTTCGCTTACTCCGCTAGTAAAGCGGGGTTGCACCATCTCAGTCGGGTATTGGGTCTACATTTGGGAAGGAGGAATATCACGAGCAATACGATTGCATGTGGACCGTTTGAGAGTAAGATGATGAAGGCGACACTGGAGAAGTTTAGGGATAGTATTGAGGGAAGTATTCCGTTGGGCAGGATTGGAAAGCCTCAGGATGTGGCGGGAACGTGTTTGTGGTTGAGTGGTGAGGGAGGTAGTTTTGTTAATGGAGCGACTATTGCGTTGGATGGTGGAAGTTTATTGGCTAGTAAGTGGTGAAAGGGTTAATCGACTGTGCTTGAGGAGCCGTCCATGTAGTCATCTAGTCCACTGGTTATACTCAAGGTCATGTACAAGGGAGGTATTGCATCTCAATACATCTACGTTACTCACAACCACAGATGCCACGAACCGTGCTTTCTGCTTGTAACGATTCATTGATTTTGTTCTTTCTGTAGATGAAGAGTGTCCCAAGTCGCAATCTCAAGCATTCCTGGAAGAGACAGTCACAAGCACGATCCACGCTGTAGTGTGTATTACCATTATCCCATATTATCTATCCCATGCTCTGTCTATTCCGTCATCCAACGTATCAACATAAAAACGCCATGAGCCTTTCGTGTTTTCCGGGTACTCCACGCATCATATCATTTTGCAGCACAATCGATTGTGTACCACTCATATAGGTATGGCACTATTCACCACATTGCCTGCATCGACTGGCGCACCTAAGAGCTTCTTGCCGGTGTCGGTGATGCAGCACTAGCAGTTTGTTAGGATCATGGTACTCACCTCACATGAAGTGGTATACTTACTCCACAAAGCAGAGAGGCGGGCCAGCAGACGACCTATGGCTTTATTAGTCATTTCTTCACAAGTAGATTCACCACTCTTCTTCCTGCTCCCAGCCGATAGCTGTCGAACATTAGAGGAGAGAGGAAGCGCCTGGCGTGAACAAGAAAGCATATTGATGACTTACAGCAGCAACAACAGTAGTGACGAAACCCAAAGTAGGTCCGACAATCTTGCAGTGGCAAGGGTTCTGATCACTGTAAAGCACCCACTTGTCAGTGTCTCAACTCACAACATGGTTATACAAGTTCCACTAGCAGCTTTCACAGGCTCTTTGTGTCACAACAGAGGATGACTCAAAATATTGCAAGGCATGACTTACGTTCCGCATTGGATACAGATGGGAAGAAAGCCGCAATCCATGGTAAGGTGCTTTTCTGGAAGTGGTAAAGTCTGGAAAAAGAATTGAAGTTTGACTAGAGAATTTGGGTAGAGGCTGTATGTTTTTGGTGTGTTTTGAGGACTTTCAGGACGGATTTGAGGATTGTAAATTGGATGGCGATTGAAGGATGGGAAAGAAAACAAGAATTCGGATCGTCTTTCCTTTTGCCTTGGCAGAAATTAAAGTTGATGACGTTTTTTTGAGACGCGTGGCATGTGACTGGAGGCTCTGCAAGCACAAATGCGCAAAACAAAAAACAAAGAGAACAACTTCCAGGTTTCAAGCACAAGACATCCGAACAACTTCTGGTCTATATCAAGCACAGTCCTGTCAGACAATCTTATGGATGCAAATTGGCAAGCACAATTTTCGGTTCTCCGAAACACGAATCAACACTCAAGTCTCCACGTACAGTACCTCAAAAGTCAATGTTGACCTGTTCGCCAACCACAAGCGCGCTCGTTCTGCTTGTACGGATGGAGATCTGATATTTCTGATATATCCACTCTTTCGGTCTGACCCATTACCTCGTACTCTATAATTCACAATGACAAGTCAGCATTCGCGACAGTTTTCTACCTCTGGCATGCAACAGCTCATGTCTTGTGCGTGCTCATTATTGAGTGTGTTAGTGGTTGAGGTTTGAGGTTGGTCATGTTCTTGGAGGCCGAAGTAAAGTGTTTATAAACTATATTGAAAATGATGTTTACATCAAATCAGGGAACTTAGCTCACTTGGGAGAGCGCCAGACTGAAGTTCGACTTCTGTCCCCTGCATACTTGTGTGCGCTATCTGGAGGTAGTGTGTAAGTTATGATTCTTCGTTTCATCAAAGCGATCAATTTCTGACTTCTCGAAAAGGTTCGATCCACACAGTTCTCAATTTCTTTTGCCATTTTTGGCATTCTCTTTTTGCATTTGAAGTCTTTCGTTTGTTTTTGGAGGCAGAGACTTTCGGCTTCAGCTCGGCCCGGGATGGATTAACAGCGTTTGACCTGCCACCAATTTTGTTCTCTACAACACTCATCGATGTCGCTAAAGAAATACTTTTAGTTGAAGCAGCACGATTGAAAGACCATGCTCGAACACCTCCAAAGCTCGAAGTCGAAGAGGCACCTCAATGTTGTATGATGTGACAAGTTTTGTCCGAAACATATCACCTCGTCAACTGCTGCCACTTTTCATACCAATGCGGCATGAGAGGAGAGACAATCACTCAGAAGGAAATCATGAGGCTGATTGCCAGTTGATGCAGGCTCGAGAGTATGAAATATAGTCTTCCTATCTATGACCTCTCTTAGCTCCCAGGTCCTGGCACCTCTATAGCTCTACTCACATCTTCAGCTCGTGCCCGCACCCACCGACGATCCTACCCTACACCATCAGCACTACTGATACTTGCTCAAATCCTGCGTATGAACAGCGCCCTCCGGCTTCATAATAATCTCATAATTATAATCCGCACAATCTCGAAACGTCCCAATACTAGGCGTCGTCTTTGACCTGCGCAGAACGCCCTTACTCTGTCCGTCTCCACCTATACCCGCACGATGCACAATCCAGTCGATATCCATCGCCTGCGTAGCGAGATACTCCGCCACCGCTTCGTTGTCCCTATGCTGGCCATCATAGCTCGATCCCACCGTCTTCCTCAGCATCCAAAGCACAAGTGAGAGCTCTGCGCCATAAGGTTTCGTCATGGCGCCGGACTGGTAGAGGAAGCGCTTGCAGCCTGCTTTGCGCATGGAGGGCACCAGCCGCTTGACGAAGGCGGTATTTATCTGTGCGTTCCGCTGGGCTTGCTGGTCGCCAAGCATGGAGACGACGACGTCGCCGCCGGCGACTAGCGCATCGGTATCCAGGGACTCGGTGATGGAGCCTTGAACGATTTCGAGGTTAGTTTCTGGAGAGAGCTTGGAAGGTGTTCGGGCGAGAGCGCGGACTCTGTGCCCTTCGTGGAGGGCACGGGCAACGAAGTGCTTGCCTGTTCCTAGACGGCTGTGAATCAGATACGGACTTAAGCATATTATGAATGAACTGTTTACCTCCTGTAGCGCCGAGGACTAGGAAGGTGAGATGCTGAGGTTGAGCCATGATTGGTTAGGTTATAAAGGTGAATAGTTGAGATGTTCATGATATGAATTACATAGGAGCAGGACCAGGCAGCTTATATACTACGAGCTCTACGTCTTAATCCCGAACAGTCAATAATGGAGCACATTGCTGTGAAGCAGGAGGATCGGACGGTTCAATGCTCCGCAGATTCCGAAAGAAGGCGGAGGCTTGGCTCAGTATCTCTGCGTGCGTAAAAGCAGCCTTTTTAGCAACCCTCGTTGTAATGCTATTTCTCGTCTCAGAGTTCCTGATTCGTGCTGCTCATCGTGTACTCAATTCGAACTTCAGTCTGCTGTAGGTTGCCACAATTCGTTCCGTAGAGCTACGTTTTCGCACTTCTCCGATCAGTCGGCGATGACCACCTCAGTTCTACTCGGCCCGACACGAAAACATAAGACCATTAGATTCTGCCGCTATTTTGTGCACTACCTAAAGCCAGACTACACTTATCTATGTCGCTGAAGAAGTACTTTTTGTTGAACTGTGTTTTCGTATGCATCCGCGTGCATGTATAGATAAAGTCTCAGCCAATGGCGGCGAAAAGAGACGACTATCTATCTGATGTCTTGGCCAATGGAGGCATTACGTTACGATATTGCTGTGGTATAAGAGCATGCATGTCCTGCATCTAAAAGACATACTAGGCACATCCTTGAGACTGCTTGTTCCTTAATTTTCGCCACATCGACGTGAAATGATGCTGGGAAAAGATACCAAACTCAATCAGGGTGTCCAAAATGTCGTCAAAATCTCTGATTACAGTGAGGGAAGCATCCAGGACATGACCATCGACCCTGTTCTGGAAAAGCGCGTTGTGAGAAAGTTCGACACTCGCATCTTACCCATACTGGCTGTGATGTACTTATTCAACTCACTGGATAAATCAAACTTGGGAAACGCTAAAACCAGCACGCTCGTTGCTGATCTGCACCTCAAAGGAAGTGAATACAACACTCTGGTAGCCATCTTCTTCGTGCCCTATGTCCTGACAGCACCATTCTTGGGCATAATGGGCAAGAAGTATGGGCCGAGTAGGGTCCTGCCAGTCATGATGTTCTGCTTTGGTATCTGCACGCTTTCTATCCTGGGTGTTCACAACTTTGGAGGTCTGTTCGCCGCTCGCTGTCTTTTGGGAATGTCGGAGAGTGCTTTCTTTCCATTGGTCATCTATTACCAGACAACGTAAGGATTGTTCATATTCTGCACATAGTTGATCACGACTAACAGACGTAAACAGATTCTACCGTAGAGGTGAACTTGCTCGTCGTCTTGCTCTATGCTATGCCGCCCAGTCGATCGCTGGTGTATTTGGTGGACTGCTAGCATTTGGTGTCTTCCGAATTACAGCTGGTTCACTCCCACCTTGGAAATACCTCTTTGCCATCGAAGGCAGCTTGACAACTGCTTTCTCCTTCTTCGCTTTCTGGTATCTGCCTTACTCTGCAACAAAGTGCAGTTTCCTGACTGATGAGAAGAAGAAAATTGCCTTTCGTCGTATCCAGATTGACTCGTCTTCTGTTGTCGATGAACCATTCAACTTCCGCGAAGCCGTCAAGATTCTGAAACACCCTACTAGCTGGGTCATTCTGCATCGAGATTTGTCTGGGAGTACCACTTCAATCAGTATCGCTATTCTTGCCTGTCATAATCAAGCGACTTGGCTATAGCACGGTAAAGACTAACCTCTATACGGTGGCGCCTAACGTATCAGGCGCTGTCATGCTACTTATCCTAGCCTTCTCGTCTGATCACACACGCCTGCGGTTTCCATTCATTGCTGCCGGATTTCTGTTCACTTTTATCGGGTTCGTTATCTATGCCGCAGTAGATGTCACGACTCAAATCCACGTGGCATATTTTGCTTGTTTCAGTAAGTTGTAACATGATATACATGTTTTCTTCCTGAGATACTGACCTCACAACCAAGTGATGACATGGGGTACATCTGCACCTTCCGTCATCCTCGACGTCTGGTATAACAATAACATCGCCAATGAGAACAGACGTATGCTGCTCACCCCGATTGGTGTTCCTGTCGCCAACATGATGGGTGTACTGAGTTCAGGTATGCCACAATTCTTCATAACCCGGTGTCGACGGAAACTGACTATCTTTCACCAGAGATCTTCTTTGCAAAAGAAGCACCCAAATACATGACTGCTTTGACTACGACAGCTGGTTTCGGTGGTGTGGGTTTCCTGCTAACATTGGCTCTGAGTGCATGGATGATCATGGACAATAAGCGAAGGGATAAAAGACAGGGTGTGGTAATGCTGGCAAAGGACGTGCCGTCTGAGAAGTTCAGAGATGGACCAGCTGCTGCGGACTACAGGTGGTTCCTATGATGGTGCTTGCAAAAAAAAAAGGTGTTGTGGTCACTACTGGCGCCATACTAAAACGGGATATAGTCTCAACATCAATTCTTCTGCCGCACCGCTGCTTCTCTGCAGTATACTACTGCGAAGTCTTCGTGGCTTAGTACTACAATCGCGGCTTGATGCTCGAACAGTTGTTTCATGCATACGTATCCGCAGCTTGAATCTAGTCGGAGATTGGCAGTATGGCACGTTCGGGAGTCTGCAGCGTGACTTACCTGACCTTTCGATGGTACAATGACAAATATTGATTACATCGCGTAGAACCCTGACGACATCACTCGATAACCTTGAGGAGTGTTCTAAAATACAGCCATAGGTGAGTGCCGACAGCCACTAACTAGGAACAGGCAGAGATAGGCGTGGTGCAGATCCATACCATAGGCGGTGAACGCTTGCGAAAGCTTAGTTCTTGATTAATGATTACCATTGCTTTGTATGAGCGGCAAGATTTTGGTGAACTCGATGTAATGATTATCTGTCTCTGCGAAGGTGGACTCAATAGCACGATGGCGGAAGCACAATGCCCGTCCACCAACGCGAGAGTGTGCACAAGTTTGCCGTGGGCTGTGCAGGGGCACTGCAACCGGCAAGATGAGGCTTTGTCGTTGCTGCAGATCGAAAGAAGAGGATGATAAATTCCGTCACCAGTTTCCAGAAGGGGCAAATGGTGGGCCCGAACCCAATTCGGCACCTCTTTCTAACTCTTGTCCTCTTCTGTAAACCAAACTGCCACTACAGCATGCCAATCATGAGCATCAACAACTGTGACGTGATCTACGCTCTTGCCGTGCTAGTGCTTGCTTGCTTCGGCATGATGCGCTCTGCTTTTAGCGTGTCCCTGCTGCGGCCTTCGCCCTTCTATTGCAGTGTTCGATGCTCCGCCTCAATCTGTGAATTGCAAAGCGGTTTCCCTTAGCGGATGAGTAGAACAGGAGGGAACAGCTGTTCCGCGAAACACCGGTCTTGCGTTCCTGAAACACACAACGAAATCATCCACGAGGCTGCTCTAGTCTTCCTTATGTGAAATCTGCCTGCCCTAGCTTGCTATCTGATGATCTGTTTCCAGACAGTTGCTGTTTTAGGCACGCAATTGCCTGATCTGTCTATTGACGTGCAGATCCTGGAATACATTCACCTACATATTACAGCTACCTGCTCACGCAGAAGAGGATATTGAGATCAGTTTCAGCTTTCAGCTGCTCAACGAAAGCAGGGTTTTCTTGCTATACCGAAGTGTGCCTGAAGGATTAGCAGATTCTCCGATGTTCACCCATTACTCCATCTGAAACAATAACCATGTCAGCAACTGAGTCTGAAAATGTCAACGTCTTAGACACCCCAAGAAGGCTCTCTCGGTCTTCCACATTCCACAATCAAGATCACCTCACATCGCCAACAGTACAGCCTACTCGTCGCCAACAACCACGAAGGAAATCAGCCAACAATCAATCGGCAGACCATGACTTAGCCCAAGATGACTTGGTCGGCAAGCCTATTGCGAAGCGCATCACAAAGCGCCGGACAAAGTCAGAGTCGGCGGTCTGGGCTCCCGGTACCGATGTCGCAACGACCAAGACTGGACGAATCAAGAGAGCTCTCAAAGGTCAGAAAGTGCACAAATGTCATTGTGGAAAGGTAAGATTCCGTGCCATGTGGACATGGACTTACCTACTTACATCCGCGTCCAGATCTATACGAGGAATGAACATCTGAGGTAAGCGCTTGTCTTACCAGCCGCATAATCATATTTCGGTGTATCCCGGGCTAAGCTGATCTCATTACAGACGACATCAATTAAGTCATGGTGACCCGCCATTAAAATGCGAACATCCTGGTTGCGCCAAAGGATTCTTCAGAAACGATCTTCACTGCAGACATATGAGAAATCAGTAGGTGACTTTGATCATTGTTCTGCAGAGCGGAGTTTTGCTGACAGACACGAAAAGCGAAAGTCCAGACGATAACGACCATGACACAACTGACCAGCAATCATCATCCATGCCTACCTTCAACTCATCAAGCATGAATCCGGGCTCACAAGCCCACAATCTCGACTTTCTTGCCGATACTGCTGTGGTGCTGGACGCTGTACCAGAGTCGACCCGTGATGAAAGCGCTGACATGCATAGTCTTTACCAGTATGCACCTCTAATGACTACGGAGATACCAGAGCATTCTGTGCTGAATTCGTACAACGATTCAAGCTCTTGGTATATTCCACACAATGGTTTCCTCGATGCCAATCTCGCTGCTGATAGCACAGATGTCTCCTCGGAGTTATCGTATGGTTCAGTCTTACATCAACCAAGTCCAGCTCCAGCTTGGTCAAGATCCTCATTCGAACAAGGTTCTTTGACTTCGACACCTGGTATACCCAATCTCGACGCCACCTGGAGTGGAGAAGATCTGACACAGTTACTGTCCATGGAGTCACTTGAGCTTTCACCAATGGACTTGAGAGCAAGTTCGAGCTGGTATTCCACTCCCACTCCCAGCATGTCTCGTACCGATTCAATGGCTGGTATGCAAGCCGATCCAACTATGACACCGTTCTACACGAATGCTTTCATGCACGACACAACCCCTACGCAAGAGAGACCATTAGGCTTGCCAAGTTCTTTCATTACCGATGATGGACACCCTCAAGCACCGTCAGGCTTACGAAGTCATATCGACAGAATCGGAAACTATTATAATCCCATAAGAAGCTTGATACACAACTCACAGGTCAGTAATGGCTTCGTGCCAGCCAGTTGGGTTGGCTTGATGACTGCGATTGGTCTATCTGGTACTGGTGACCATCACGTATATGAGCAGGCTCAAACGTTGTTCAGCTCTAGCACTGAATTGCTCAATTCTGTACGTATACTCTGATGCTCGGAGAATGTTCCCACTGCTGATACTCTTACAGACTATGGTACCGCAAGACAAGCTCTTTCGTCTAACCCACATGCAGCTTGTACGAGATGAATAATGCGTCAGTCTTTACAGATCAAAATCACCACCCATTCGACCCACCCGAAAGTTCCTCCGACTTTGCCAGGCTGTATGTCCAGTCCTTGCTCCAACAAAACAACATACTGATTCTTCCACAGATTCAAGGTGATCCCGAACATCTCCCATCCATCGACATCGCCGCAGCCGCTCTCAACTACGTCAACGCGCATCCATACTCTCTCCGAGATTCCTGGCGTTACTGGATCTATCGCGAAGGCAAGCGCCGCCTCTTCCTAGCCTGCTATGTCTGGGATATACAACAACATCTCCTTCTCGGTCGTCCGCGTGTGATGTCAGACGATGTCGAATACGCCATGCCACACTCCATTGCTCTGTGGAACGCTCCGACAGCCAACGAATGGTACGCTCAGCTTCAGCGTGAATCACACACTTTCTCTAGTCAACCTCGCACGTTCAGTGAGCTCGCCGGACCAAAAGGCATTGGCTATACGACAGAAGATTATGGTATTATCATCTTTATCACTCTCTGGAATATCATGAACTCAAACAGCACGTCTATCCCCCTGTCTCTTATACACATCTGACGCTGCCGA
>Ga0181471_100123_pt1 | contig 21764 bp, 24 predicted proteins | sample InSIn5gowninarea_FD_119083 | JGI IMG/M metagenome (GOLD analysis project Ga0181471, IMG submission 119083) | Clean room microbial communities from NASA Spacecraft Assembly Facility at Jet Propulsion Laboratory, Pasadena, California, USA -... ...
ATGTAGATACTTAGTACGTATGTATGTAAACAGGATTGTCACGTGAAAATCAAGTAGAATGGTACAATAATATAGATGACGGGACATACCTTATCTACTGAAGTACTCAAACCAGCAGGATCTGTCGAACCCCCAGTCTTGAATGGAACGCTGGAATCGCCTTTGAAGGTACCGGATGTGTCATTGCCGGGATTGACGGGGTTCTGGGGTTGCGTGTTGGAAGATTCTTGGGCAGTGAGGGAGGACATGATGAGTTTTTGTGGTTGGATGTTCTAGAAAATTGGGATTTAAACTCGGCTCGGTTTGGTGAATCTGGAGTATGAATTTCAATCGTCTTTGAGTATTCTAGAAGGTAAGATTTTGGTAAGATGTAGTTGTGACGATATTGCGGGTCAAACGTCATAGTGACCAAGAACGTGTGAACAGACCCTGAGATCGAGACTTCATCGCACAGTACAATAGAGGCAAATGAAAATCACTTTTGACTTGCATTGTTACGCTCTAGATGAACTCTTTGTGAACATTCAAAATTCTTAATATACGGTATAACTACAGGCTATTTTCTAAGCAAGATCATCGCTTCAAATACAAAATTCTATTGTCTAGTCGTCTAAAGCTTGCTCTTGGCGATTGAAGCATCCTCAGCAACAAACAGTGATTGCGATTTCTTCATCGTCTCGATGGCCTCCCGTTCAATGCGGTTAATAAGCTCCTCGTTGGTGGGGATATCGTGGATGAGTCCAATGACTTGGCCAGCAGTCCAGACCTGAGAATGTCAGTAATCGTACAAAAAGAAGAGCGTATCCTTCACTTACACCAAAGTCCTTGTCGCCATTCAAGAAGACCTGTCGGCCACGCTTGCCGCTCACAAACTCGGCTACCTCTTCGAATTTGCCTGTTGGGCTGGTCTTCTCAACATTGACCGCTTGCAGAGCAACCTTGTTCGCGAACAAACGCGAGGTATTCTTCCATCGTCGAAGCACCAAAGTAGTGTCTGTTTCTTGAGCATCTACGATGGCTTGCTTGATGTTCTGGTGGATAGGTGCCTCAACGGTGCACATGAACCGGGTGCCCATGTTGATACCGCACGCGCCTAGGGCAAGCGCAGCAGCCAAACCCTGACCATCGGCAAAACCTCCTGAAGCGATGAACGGCACGCCGAGCGACTGACGGGCCCTGCTGAGCAGAATAAAGTTGGTAATGTCCGTCTCGCCAACGTGGCCGGCGCACTCGAAGCCATCGATGGACAGGAAGTCAACACCAAGCTTGACAGCAGACTCTGCGTGCCTGATGGTAGTGCACTTATGTAGGATGATTGTGCCAGCAGCCTTCAGTTGCTTGATAACCGGGCCAGGGCTGTTTCCTGCCGTCTCGACAATGTTGACCTTCTCCTCGATGATGACACGGGCGTACGCGCCATAGTCCGGAGGTACCATGGAGGGAAGGAGGGTCAGGTTGACACCAAAGGGCTTGTTGGTCATGGTTCGGCATCTTCGGATTTCCTTGCGAAGATCTTCGGGGGTCGGTTGGGTGAGGGCGGTCAACTATAGGTATGGTAAGGAGCGGATTCTTGAGGTGGTGATATGGTGGATGCCTACTATTCCAAGACCACCCGCGTTGCTGACAGCCGAGGCGAGCTCAGCGTATCCCACCCATTGCATGCCTCCCTGCACAACGGGTACTATTTACTGTTAGCAACCATACGTCAAGGGCGCAGTCGGAGGTGAGCGGGCGTACCTCTGATGCCAAGGGCCCTCGTAAGTTCTGTGTTAAAAGGCATATTGGGCGCACAGTTGGGTCACGGAAAAGGTCGGTGACGGGTATAAAAGATGAAGCGACCACTGGAGACAAGAATGTAGGAAGAAAGATATCTAAAACGTAGAAGCGCAACCTAGAGACGCTCGCGCCGGCTGGGGCATGGCAGGTCGTGTGGGGAAGCCATGTGCCTCGGCAACTCGGACAACGCGACGCCAAACCAAGGTAAATGTCCGTCAGATGATTACTCTTGCACCGATTCGCCTACCTTTACGACTCGACGTAGCTGAATCGCCGGGTATAATTTCTCTTGGGGGCGAAGTATCTTCACCTAATGAATAATATTGCAGGTGTGTTCAGCAGCAAAAGTCATCGGGGAACATCTGTCACATGCTTCTTGGCACTGTTTAGCAGCCAACATTCTACACGTTTATTTCACCGTGCTCAGCCAAGTAGATTATAGCAGTAATTTTCCGATTATTAGAATAGTGTAGATGATCGAAGCTTCAAATACATATTACGGTTGGTCCCAGTGGTTTTTCGTGCGGGAGGAAATGGGATCTGATTGGCTAGAGCAGTGTGTAACAAGACTCACCAGACCAGCCAGCAGTGAGCAGCAAAGCCAGTGGTCAGCTGGAGGAGGAGGAAGGTAGAGCAACATGAAGCTAAAGCTGCACCAGTGTTCAGTATTGTCTATGGGAATTTATCATGTTATCTGGTGTGGCTGGTCAGCTACGGCTGCCGACCAAAGTACAACTACATAGTATAGCAATTCAACCTATTCTAAATCATACCAAACGCCGCCTTTATGCATAACAGGAAATTCTGAATCAAGCCAAATTTCTCGAAACTCTTAATGCTATGAACGCAGCTTCCCAAGCCCAAATTTTCTGGAAAAGTAAAGGTCCTGGTGGAGAGTTAGGAAAATGCGCCAGGGGAACAGACATAAGGTGACGCATTACTTACCCAAAAGCCACGGGGAAGAAGCCACGAAAGCCATTTGACTAGACTTGATTGATGTCCACGCCACAGCCAGGCTTCAGATTTTGGTTTGAGTAGGTCGCTGACGACTTTCCGTGCATAAGATTCGGTTGGCATTGCCGTTCCTGACACAGTGTTAGCATCTTACTCAATACAAGAGTCTCTTCAACCTACGCTGAGAGTTTCCTTGGCGGAACAAATAGCCTTCCTCAATCGGCATGTACAGCGAATTTGGCGGAAGCCGCTTCTTGACATCTGATATCCTGCTCTTCACACCACCTGTGACGACCAAGACAACCTGAACGCTACTCGTAGTCAGTCTCCCACACGATTCCCAGACACATGTCAACTACGTACCCAAATGGCGCCATCTCTATCCTAAGCGCATCCGTATACGAATGCAGTGCTGCTTTGGACGCGTTGTAACATCCTATTCCGCATCAGCTAATCAGCATACCCAAAGGGCAGAAAAACAGATACGTACCACCGAATACATACGGCACAATACCAGCCACAGATCCTATATTCGCAATCTTTCCTTTCGCTTCAATGAGCAGCGGAGCAAACGCCTGCACCAAGCGAATACAACTAAAAACATTGATTTCGAACACTTTCCGCATGTCTTCGATAGTTAGGTCGAGCACGGGGACTGTGTGGCTTACGCCTCTGGTTATTGCATTAGCATTTCTCTTCACCCAACCTCCCCCAAAAACAAATAAGATAAAATAAATAGTAGCAAAAAAGGCCAGATACGTACACGTTATTAACAAGAATATCAAGCTTCCCACCAACACGCTCGCAAATCTCATCATGCAGCGCCTGAATACTCGCCTCAGACGTGACTTCAAGCGTGATTGCTATGACGCCCTCGCTCAGCAGCGTCTTTTTGGCTTCTTCGGACCGGACGGTACCGAAGACTTGGAAGCCGCGGCGTAGGAATTCTAGGGCGAGTTCGTGGCCGATGCCGCCGGGAGTGCAGCTGTGGTTGGGTTGCATGTTAGGTGTGTGGCTTGCGAAATAGATAGAGGGGAATGGGGTAGAAAATGTTCGTACCCTGTGATTAATGCTGTTTTTTGACGGGTTGCCATGTTAATTCTTATAAATGTGTCTTGCGATAGTGCAAGTGTTGGTGCGGATTACAAGGGATGCGTTCTTGTGTAGTTTAGTCTATATGTTGTATCTGAGATTTCTTGTATTGTCGACGTGGTCGAAGGGAAAAGAGCAATGATGCCAATTGAATTAAAAGCAAGTATCAAACTCACGAACGTATTTCTGGGAGTATTGTGTGAATTGATACGGCTTCGGCGATGTTTTAAGTCACGGACACTCAAGTTGTGAGACTCGGCGCTCGGGAAACTGGGCAGGCCGCTGACGTTTCCGTGTAAGCACCGCCACGTACAAAACAATGTATGAAGCATGTTAATTTGTCGCTCTGCTAAGAATTCGGTGAAGGAGACAATTAATATACATACGGGATAAGGAGTTTCTCGGAGGGTACCAGTACTCGGTACACACAATGCACCAGGCTTACGGTCAGTTAGTCGTTGAGGAAACACGTTTCGACATGGACGGGGATTTTGTCTCGATTTGAATAAGAACAACCATCGGTTCTTCTACTAATCCCATTCCTAACATTATCTCGCCCCTTTCATACAGAAAACTGCCAGCACTGCAAACTAAAGATGATACTTGAACAACGGACTCCGATCTCCCATCTTCTCCAGTTGCGCCGGGGTATATATAGCGCGCCACTCCTCCTCCGTCTTTTCCGCATTCCTCTTATTAATTCTGAAGAACAAGAGCTCAAGCGTAAAAGCACACACTAGCCCCGCTGCTGCAAATGAGAGCGACGAGCCGAATCCCGTTTCGTATTTAGGCGACTCTTTTTCTTGGAAGATGAAGGAGCCGACGATGCCTCCTAGGTTGCCGATGCAAATCATAGTCGCGATACTAATTGTACAGAGTCAGTTTGACCATTTTCTCCTCTGAATTTTGTGTTACTGGGATGGAGTGAGAACAAACATACCCTACAGCTCGCTTTTCTGGCCCAGCAAGGTTATTGATGGTCCAGGCGTTGCATCCAGGGAGAATAGGGTAGAGGCCGATGCAAGCAACATGAACTGCAAAGTAGCAAACTGCCACATTATCTTTGATGGCTTCTGCTTTGGCAAATAGAATGGCGTATGCGATGATGAGAAGAGCTTGTCCGGTGGCGATAAAGGGCATACGCCATGTGAATCGATCAGCAAGTAGGGAAGATAGTAATGCTGAGATTGCACCGCATGCATACGGCGGTGCAGTCATGAGTTGTGCGGTCGTACTTGTGAAACCCACTGTTGGAAACATAAGTGTTTTTTGAATGGATATGATCTGGTTTCATGACTTACTGTTCTTGAGGATCTGAGGCATGGTAAATTTTAGTCCGTAGTTTGGTACAGCGTTACTCGCAAAAACCATGGCTTGCAGGTATATCTGCCAGTCTTTTACGACCTGTCCGATGACACCCCATTTGACCCTCTCTTTCTTGCCCTCGGCATTGACCTGTCTCTCGCGCTTCACGCCGCGCGTGACAATGTGAGTGAGGCGAAGGAAGCGCGCTTCGTCGGCTGTGAGCCATCGACCGGCTGCGTGATCGGGCGAGTCTGGTAACAAGAAGAAAACTGAAGCGCCCAATAGAACAGTGACTATTCCTTCCAGGATGAAAATCCATCTCCAACTTCATGCCGAATTATGTCAGTTCTCAATGGTTCAGTCAGATGCTCACGACGACACTCACCCCTCAAGTCCAGCAATTCCTATGTACAATGGTCAGTTACACTCGGAAAACACCGCAAAGAACCTGCATACCATTCATTTTAGCGATTGCAGCAGCCAAAAGTCCTGAGAACGCTCCACTCGTAGCCGACGCGCAGTAAAACAGCGCCATACGGAACTGCGTACGGTCTGGCGGGTACCACTGGCCAACAAGGTAAATAGCGCCAGGAAAAAAACCAGCCCTTCGATTGCTTAGCAAAAGATTTAAGTCTAAAGTTTCAGATAACTCACTCAAATAGACCAAGGAAAAACCTCGTAGCGCAAAGCCCTGCAAGATTTTGTACCAGTCCCATGACTGTCATAACAGTGCCCCAGCATAACGTCAGCGTACCCATGTAGTACGATGGGCGCTTGAACTTTGCGAGAATCATGTTGGACGGGATCTCGAAAAGAACGTATGGCACGAAGAAAACCATGAGCGCGACGTTATAATCTGTACCTTTCATACCCAGGGTTTTCTCGAGGCCTTCAATCTTGGCGTTACTTTTATGGAAGGGTTAGCAGAAGCCTGATATGCTTGTTTGAGTACAGAGAGAGTCTCTAACCCGATGTTTGCTCTGTCAAGATGGGAGATGAGATACAAGACAGCGAGCATGGGACATAAGCGCCAGTCGACCTTGTGGAAAATCTTCTTTTGCTCCGCCTTGTCGATACTGTAGAGAAACTCTGCATCTTCTTGGCTCAATCCAGCTCTCATTGCCTGGTGCAGATGGTCCGGCAAGCCTGCCAGTGATGCCTTTTCAGTAGGAACCTCTTCCATGATATAGGTATGGTCTTTGGACGCCGAATCGTCCATTGCATCGCGCGCCATCTTGGCCGTTGTTGAAAAAAGTGATGTCGATGGGGAATTCAACAGGCTCCAGCAGACAGAAGTGCAAGATGGACCAGCAGGACATTATACATGACCGCAAATCCTTACCCGTAGTCGTGCCACACATTAGCGAGGCCTGGCATTATCCCCACTGCCAACCCCTCATGCATGTGGGCATGTGAACTCACCATGGAAACTTGGCACTGTAATAGCCATAAGCCGGTACCAGAACTGGATCCGAGAAGCTTGAATCGTATTAGTGATCTCTTAATCTCCATATTAATGCATAAGAATACTAGGCTCAATGTAATGTGAACGTCGTTGCTACTGAATTCACTCAGCAAGCTTTAGGCTACTCTCAATGTCTTCTAGTATTGAAGAAAAGATTTCCTCTTTCTCAATCCCAAGTGTTGGTCGAATCTCGCAAAGGTCACAGTGGCTCATCAGAAATCCTACTCAATATGTCCGTACAAGCTAAATATATGCACACTTGTGGTAAGAACTGTCCGACGTAGGATGTGTAGCGAGTTGCCCTCCCTCGGTTTAGTACCACATTACAATTCGACACTTCCCACAATACTGGTTGGACACAGGGGTGGAGTACAAGGGTAACAGTACCCGATCAAAACCATCTGCCCAATACAGCTCAGTTGGATGCAGCGTTACACAGAAAATTGGGCAACATGGCGTGTGTGATACGAGGAGCCAAGCCTTGGGGTAAGGCGGGGATGTGACGTGGGAGCCTCCTTGGCAGTGTCTTGTCGTAAACGGTGACTCGGGGAAGATTTTTTGCGGTCGCGATAACATTGGGCGAAAAGCATGTCGCTTGTCAACTGCCGGGGGTTTGCCAAGCGTGCACTCGCCTCATGCTTGAGTTATTGGATGATGCTGACTGACTCGTTGCAGGTCCTGAGCGGGTAAAGCACTTTGGGTGTGTTGTAGCCTAGTGTATGATCAAAGAATAAGCAGTGAACAAAGTATTGTGGGATTGATAATGGTGGAAAAGCAGCCGTTAGCTAGTTTAAGAACTTCAGATGGTGCCAAGGCGCTATCTATCATCCAGTGCATATGGTTATAACAAACTACACTGCATATTTCCAAGTCGATCGTTGTTATGCTTGCTATTGGCTGTGTGAGTCTCGAGATATGAATAGCTTGACCACGGAATATTTCGACAAGGTCGCTATTTTTTAGGCTGGACGACAAGGCTCGTTCGTTTACATACATCATAGGATCTCAATCCCATACTTTCCATAGTCGAAGTGTTCCAAACTAGATATCCTCTCAGCCCACCCATCATCAATCTCCCCTAGTTGCCAATCATCTCCAAGCGCGTTCATCACTACTCTCCCAGCTAACACTTGTTCTTGCTTCCCTTCATACTCAGCCACCACGTCTTGATGCGGGGCCCAAATGACTCTCATCCCCGCGCGTCTTCCGGCCTCTACTCCCGTTACACTATCTTCAAATACTATACATTCATCAGGCTTGATAGTATCCTCTGCATAATCATCCGCCGATTTCAATGATTGCAACGCAGTGAGGTATATATCCGGCGCCGGCTTCCCCCGACCCTTCCGCAATCCTGCATCGTCGCCCAGAATCCGGTGTTTCGGCTCGAAGAAATCTAACAACTGCTTCGTCTCCGGCCTTGAAGTTTTCAATCTAAAACTATGACTCTTACTGCTAGATGTCAATGCTAATCTGATCTTATCTCCCGAGGAACTTTGTGCACGGCTAAGATCAGAAAGAAGCTTGTTTGCACCAGGCAATGGTTCGCAGGTCTCTCGTATTTATCGAGTAGTCAGTTTATGCAAAAAGTATTAATATCTTCAGAGTTAATTAGAAGTCCGTCCATATCGAAAATGCAAGCTCAAATTAGTGGGAATGTTAAAGCAGATGGATTGGCTTCGGGTGATGGCTTCACTGTTCTTATGTAACTGTTAGACATGAACGCGCTCCCGGCTAAACACAGTTGCCCATATTGGAGGAGCTCACTGTGATCTAGAGAGTGCCATATTGTCACAAGCAGCCGAAGGCGGAAGGAGTTGAGCATGTTAGTACTGTTATGCCAAGGTAGTGTGAGTGCGGGGCGAGAAACGAGCTATTACTACGCGCATTTGTAGCAGATCGGTCAAGGTCAATAGGTTGAAATGATTGAATATTCTATTGGCAAAGCCGCTCAGCTTCACTTCTCTATTGTTTGCTCCTGAATACAAAGCTACACAACAAATAACCCCGATAGACATAAGGATAGAAGAGCAAAAGCTTTATTTCTTGGCCCCCGACCTAGCAAGCTTCCTCATAAAAGCATTCTGGACACCCTTTGTTCCCTTGAGCTCCTTGTTCCTGCTCTTGTTGACCTCCATGTACGCCATAGTCTGTCCACCAGACAATTCAGAAAGTGTGCCAGCCGCTCTCCGTACCCCAAACTTCTTCTTGTTGCCCTTGTTCGAAGCGTACTTTGTGCCAAATGCATCGCCTTCGATTCTTTCCTCCTTGGCATCCTCTTCACGGGCAAGCAGGACATCCATGAGTAGCTCTCGTCGCTCTTGCGGTGTTGCGAATGCTAGTTGTGAAAAGTTTTCCAGTCCTTCGAGACGGGTGATAACCTTGAAGGCGTATCCTTGATCAACAAGGAAAGCTTGCCGCTTGGATGAGTAGTACATTTCGTCCGTGTCCTTGGATACCAGAGAGTAGAAGAAGGCGTTGAAGCCCTCGTCGTTCCTCCTCTTGGCTCGCAGAATTCTGCCTAGTCGCTGCGCCTCTTGACGACGTGAGCCGTAATGAGATGAAATTTGAATCAAACATGTCGCTTCTGGAAGATCCAAGCTGGTGTCGCCAATCTTGGAGAGGAAAATAGTATTGACGAGCTCGTTGTGTTGAAAATTCTCCAAGATACGAAGACGTTCTTGTTGTGGGGTTGCGCCGTAAATGTATGCCTTTCCAAGCTTACGCGAGTACTTCTCCAGGGCGTACACATTGTCCGAGAAGACGATGATCTTGTCGCCTCTTGATTCGTGATAGTTGATGAGGAACTGGCAGGCTTGAAATTTCTTTGGGTTCATAATTGATAGTAATGCACGCTTTTGTAGCGACGAAGGCTTGAGCCATTCAGTGTAGAATTCAGGCGTCATTTGGCACCAGACTTCTGCACACTGCACTTTGGCAATATGTCCTTGTTCTGACAACTCTTGCCAGTTGGCCTCGTAAAGCTTGGGGCCAATGAGAAAGTTGAGATCGTCAATCTTGTCATCTTCTCGAAGGAGAGTGGCGGTCAAACCGAGTTTTGCGTGTGATGCGATCTCATAGGTGACCTTTTTGAAAATGTTGGCAGGCACCACGTGCACTTCATCAGCTATCAGGAGTCCCCATTCCTGCCCACGAATGAACTGCATGACCTTTTCTGCATCATGCGAACGCTTCCTGGCATTACTGATCATAGAGTAGGTACTGATAATGATACCAGCCTGACGAGGGAAGCGGGTCTTGTTGTCTGCCGTGAAGACTGCTACATCTTCTGGATTGATGTTTGACCACTTGATGAATTCGGCGCGCCACTGAACAACGGACATGGCACTTGTGCACAGGACAATGACAGATTTCTTCACACCACAGGCAGCTGTGATGCCGACTAGGGTCTTACCTGCGCCACATGGCAGCACTATGATTCCTGAACGGGCACGGGAGTTTGAAAACATCTTACTAAGAGCCTTCTCCTGATAGTATCGAATCTGGGCGTGCGGCTTGAGATCGATTTCCAAGTTTGGATTGGTATCGTCATTGTTGAAGTCGTACTCTTCAGTCAGTGGTAGACCAATGGCCCGGCAACGTTTCACGACCTTTTCACGCTCCTCACTCTTAATTTGGAACGAGTGGACTTGGGCGACCTCGTCATCGTCGTCGTCCTCGCGCAGTGTAGCAATCATGTCGCTTGGAGCAGGATTTTGAGCAGCTTCCGGCTGTTGCTGTTGTGCCATGTTATTTGCACCAGCTGCTAGCTTGGTACCTGGGATCGCCATCTGGCCAATCTTGGGTGCAGCTTCTTTGATGAGGCCATCGGTTGTATCAGCCCTGCACTCTGCAACGATGGGGTCGCGGAGGAGTTTCTGGAGGATGGCAGGATCCTCGCTTTCTATGTAGGACAGCGTTTTTTTCAACACAATCTTGGCCTTACCGAAAGCGGACGTGGACTTTTCAACAAACTGGATGATGGCTTCAGACAGGGCAGTTTTGGAGTAGCGGTCAAGCTTCTCGATGATCTCTTGCTTAGAGTGACCAACACTGACGGCAGCGAACAGACTGTGGGTTGTGAGCTGGTATTCATGCATCTTGGAGACACGCGATTGCGGCTCGGCGATGTTGATCAAAAAGTCCTGGGCCTCATCGAAGAGAGGATGGAAGGACTCGAGAATGATTCCACCTGCATCATTGACCCATAGCGGACGGTTGTAGTGGTCCGGCTTGAGGGGTGCACTCCACTGGTCCGACTTTCTGAAGAGATCGGCTGCGGCGTCGCGGATGCGGCCAGCGCGCGCGCGCTTCGTCATAGCTTTAACATCGAACTCTTCCTTAAGTTGATCGAACGTCTCTTGGTCGCTCATGGGGCCCTCGTCATTATCGTCCCAGCCATCCTCGGCCTCAGCGTCAGCAGCCGTCTGCGCAAGCTTTCGTTTTGGCGGCATGGTGGCGGAGTTCTCTCTTATGTGACGGAGTGCGGGTGGCAAGGGCGCGCGCCGGGCGTAGGAATTTGCAGATGGACGGCTGGAGACGAGGACGCGGGGGTGAGGAGAGGAACGGGCGAGGGCAAGGAAGGAGGAAGGGAAGGACGAACGGAAGGAAGTAAAATAAGAACGGATGGGATTCGCAGGCAGCAGTCGTCGATATGATGTACCATGGGCAGGGCAGTGCAGTGATTATGTAAGGCTGATAGAGCGGCACTGTCCCTGCAGCGGAGCCCAGAACCCAGTGACTTTACTAGTGAGGACGCTGGTACAAGTGTGTAAATGTACGCATGACGGGTGTCAGCGAAACAAACACCATGTATAAATTCACAATGTGCGTGTAAAAGACAACGACGCGCCGAGACGCGAAAACATGTGAATGGCCGGGGGTGGATTGGGTCGGGTGGGTGTGTAGCTGGGCGGCCGACGTCACCTTGTCCCTGTCAGCGAGGCTGCGCTGCTTTCTGGCCAGAATACACACATACTACACAGATAAACTCTCGCCCACACCCGTAGATACATACACCCCCCACATATAGACACTCTCCCTCGCAGAATGAGCGCATGAAGACGTAGCATGCTTCCCAATGGGCGCATCCGACTCCAAACTCTCCTTCAAGCAGGGCATTTTCCGCCTGTCTGAGCCCAAGCAGATCCCTGCCGACGATGTCTACTGGACCGGTGTATGCCGTCTGCTCAACTCACATCCTGCTCCTCTGCTGACCATGGCTGCCAGTTCTGGGAGCTGCCCGAATCGACCGAAGATGTCTTCTCCCTCTTCTCGCCCGCAGACATTCGCCGCACCCGCGACAACAACCTAGCCAACCTCGAAACTCTGGTGCTCGCAGTCACCTCGCGCCTCATAGTCCTGCGCAACCACCCCTCGTTCCCAGACCCCGACCTCGCCCCGGAACGCGATGCCCTTAACTGCATCCGTGTCCTCACTCGCCTGTTGCCCTTTTTGTATGAGGCCGACCACCTCGATACGTGGGAGGACCAGTTCTTTTGGGCTGAGCGTCGCAAGCGCAGTCGCAGAGGCCAGCTTGTGCGCAGCGAGGTCATCTTCGACGAGGCCGACCCTGAACAGACGCCCACAGAGAAGGAGCCCGAGTTTGAAAAGGCCAAGCCGCTGGCCGAGGAGATCATCGACACTCTCATCGACTTGCTCTTCTTCTCTGACTTCACTTTACCCAAGGTCACCCCCGGCAAGAACAAGATCAGCTATGCCATCTGGCAGAGCGGCGTCGGCTGCAACACACCTGTCGCATCCACAAAGGAGTTTGAAAGCAACAGGACTGAGATCTTGCGCCTGCTCCTCACCCTGGCCAGCAAGTCCATGTATATGTCAGCGGGTATGCATCCTACCATGCGCACACATCAAGTCGATTCTAACCAATTGCAGGTGTGCTGCCAGTAAAAGGCGTCAAGGCAATCACATACATTGCCACATGTCCAGACAAGCAAGTCGTCTTATCTGTGCTCTGCTCGCTCCTCAATACTGTGTGTGTCCCTCGCCACTTCCTCGTGTACCCGCTGATCCCCCACAGACGCTCAAGTACAACCCCGCAACATGGCGCGTGCCCTACGACCACGTCGTCTTCAAGGACCAGCGGCAGATTTTGGTCACGTACTGTTTGCAGCTACTATTGGTACTCGTCCTGTACCCCATCCCCGAGCCTGGCAACGGCCCAGCGCCCAAGAATTTCTTCCGTCACTTCCTTGGCCGTCTGCACCGTCCGCAAGATTTCCAGTTCCTCGTCGATGGCATGACAAGAATTCTCAACCAGCCAGTATGTAACACGCAAGTTTACTACATATATTTGGGTTAACACTCGCTAGCTTCAAGCAAACACGTCCTATCTCCCCGGCAGTCACAAGTCGCTGACATGGGCACCGGAAATGATCATGCTCTTCTGGGAGGCGCTGCAATGCAACAAGCGCTTCCGCTCCTTTATTATCGACACCGACAGAGCCCATGACTTTGTTGTCTTGGTTTTATACTATGCTATTGATCAGCGCAACGATCCCTCCAAGCAGGGTCTTGTGCGCATGTGCATCTTCGTGCTCCAGACACTGAGCGTTGAGCCACAGTTTGGCAAGAGCCTCAATAAGACGTTTGAAGGCCAAGAGTCGCTTCCAGCCAGCATCCGGATACCAAACTTCCATGGCACATATGCCGACTATGTCATCACAGTATGTAGCCCGACCAACAACCGCAATATGTCTACTAACCATACCAGTCAATCTATACACTTCTCACTACCAGCAAAGGCAAGCTTGATGCGATATACCCTGCACTGCTTGCGATACTCAACAACATTGCCGCCTACGTTCAGAATCTTGGGCGCGCAACTAGCTCAAAGCTATTGCAGCTCTTTGCATCCATGTCTTCACCTAGCTTCTTGCTTGCCAATGAAAACAATCACACACTTCTGCACTCGCTCTTGGAGGTCCTAAATGCCATAATAGAGCACCAGTATCCGCGTAAGTGTAATCAGCACAATCACCATTTGCCAGTTACTGAACTATCAACAGACAACCCAAATCTCGTCTACGCAATTGTGCGGTCACGGAAGCGGTTCCAAGCACTCCGAGACTTCACACTCGAAAGCGGCCAAGAGGAGCTCGAGCGCCAGAATCAACTACGGAAGGAGGGCGGAGAAGATATGACACGCACAAACTCTATAGATAGTCTAAGAAGCCCGACAGTCGCGCGGACACCAACCCTGGGCAATGTGCCGGAAGAAGACAGTGCTTTTGCAATTGGCGACGACGATGATTCGGACGAGGAAGCAGATGCGTCGCGCACATCCGGGCCAATCAGATCCCCTCCACAGTCACCCTCAGGCGCTTCAAGAAGTGCATCAATAGCCTCGTCCGTGGATGATTCAGTACCTTTGCAACTAAGGGGCATGTCAGAAAAGGCACGAGGCAAGCGACCAGTGGGCCAGCCAGCGTTTTCTAGGCAAAACAGCATGACGAGCTTGCACAGCGCAGCCGGTCCGGCAATGGCTTCCAATGAGTTCTTTACACCGTCTGTTCCATGGGTAAGTCATCTTATTTCAACCATACACATTTACTAACGTGTTCTTTAGTTGGAAGGGTGGCTTTCGGAGCTGCCGCTGCATACTATCCTGATGTTGATATCGGAGCTTGGGCCTAAATTGCCCGCTTCAGGAAACTCCAATGATACAGCAGAAGCTCTGAAGATTATTCGCGAGACGGAAGTGCGCGGCATCGAGCCATCCCCTATCAGGGTGCACCTATTCGAATGGTCCCCGCTGTCGCTTGGTTGGTACGAGTCGCTACTCTGGGGGTTCGTCTTTGCAGCGGAGATGCTTGTAGCAAAGGGCACGGCTGGGGTATGGAACAACACTAGCATCCGGCTATTCAAGGTGCAAGAAGCAGCGGCTACCGCCCCTTCGCTCCTCCAACCGCGAGGCGCTGTAGATGCCGTGGGCAGTAATCTAGTGCAGCGAATTGGCTCGCTCAACCTGCGCGGCGTGGCTGCTCAAGCCGCGCAACGCTCTCCCTCGTCGACCACCAGCGGTCACCCCGGCGGCGCTGCGAGCGTGAGAGACGTATAAGCCTCACTCTCGCTCTCGCGTGCCTTGTGGTTTTTTTTATCAAAGTAACAATCTGTTAGACACATCTTTCAAAATTAAAACACACATGCATTATTACTTGCGAAGCCCTTTCTGCAGGTTCGAACGCGAACGGGGACGAGGCGGCGAATGAAGCATTTTGCCACTAGTTTCTTTACTGTAGGTTTCGGGGACAATAGCAACTGCAGTATTTGACCCTGTGATTGGTGTGCCTTGTTTTCATGGGTGTGCCTTTACACTTAAGCCCTACAATCCGTATTCTGAAGTTGCTTTGCCGATCACTTCTGGTACTTTTGCACAGCCACAGTCCTGTGGGTTTAAAGTATACTACTATGTTCCGTTTGCCACACCAACGCCCCCAACGAAGTAGTAGCTGTGGATTTAGCACTTTACCCCCGACGAAGCCCGTCCGGTTTCTAGACCGTCTCGGCGGAGAGGGCCCTTTTGGTGGCTTGAAGCCTTATTATGCGGAGACGCGCAAGCTGGTGTGCTTATTGTGCCGTGTGGGTGACGAGGGGGATTGAGGCGGGATGATCTCTTGCTTGACGGATGGGAAGGAGGGGGATAATACATAGAGTGGTGTACTGGGCCACACCTTGTACTTACATGGACCCTTTTTTTTCGTCTTACCCTTTTTTTGCCCTCCGACTTGGTAGTGCATTCTTGTTGTTGTTTTGGTTGAGTTAGTTACTAGTGTTGCATTCAACGTTGATATAGTTGCTCACACTGTTACGTGGAGCGTATTTGTTTCTTTGACGATTTCTTCTACTGAACAACTACCCAACCCCTTGGGTATGATAGACAGCATGGGATCTGTGGCACATGGCGATGAAGCCATAACTACGTATAGTATGCATGTATTGTATCCCACATTTTTCTCTCTACAGTACAAATCCTGCTAATACACAAGGACTAGGTATCTTCCAAATACCTTGAGCTCACAAGAAAGAAGCTCGAATTAACGCGTCTGCCACGGGAACTGGAATTGCCCGAAGAGCGGATGTGGGAGCATGGTACTCCGAAGCGTGTTCTTGAACCTTTGTTAGATTTCTGGTACCATGATCTACGCTTTCCTTCCTCCCTTTCTCCCTTCCCGTCTTTCTCTCCACCGACAACTATCGTCTTTTTCGAATGGACTAACACACCTATAGGCTAGAAACCTACGACTGGCGCGCCGCCGAATCCCGCTTCAATTCTCTCCTCCCCCAATTCCGCACAACAATCCGTACCAAATCACCGTCAGGAACGCAATCTCTCCGCGTGCACTTTGTACATAAGCGGTCGACGAGACCGGGCGCTATTCCGCTGCTACTAGCACATACGTGGCCCTCGTCGTTTATAGAGGTCCAACGCATCATTAATGCACTAACGGAACCGCAGTACGTACCCGATATTGGCGGTGAGGTACCTCAGGCATTCCATGTTGTGGCGCCGAGTATACCTGGTTTTGGGTTTAGCGATGCGAGTATGCAGGAAGGGTTTGGACTAGAGGGGACGGTGGAGGTGTTTTCAGAGTTGATGGGACGATTGGGATATAGCGAGTTTGTTGCGCATGGAACGGGATGGTAAGTTTTGATGTGTGCACGGATGGTAGACCAGTATTGACATTTTATCAGGGGCTTTAGTATTTGCCGGGTACTGGCAATACGGTATCCAAAAGCTTGTCTCGCGGTTCATACTGTCAATCCGGCGTTCAAGGCGCCAACGTGTAGACGTAGTCCGTTGCAGTACGTCAAGTGGCGGATTGCGGAATTGACGCAGGCAAAGGTACCGTTGTTGAGTTTTGGATATGTTGGTAGTGATGTCGAACCACGATCTGGACAGCGGAGGGAGGACTTGGGGACGCAGAATGTGATGGGTAATAGTCAACCACTGGGACCGGCATTGCATCGTCTCTACTCGCTTCGACCGCAGACACTGGCGTTTTCCCTATGTGACTCGCCTGTTGGTTTGCTTGCAGCACTTTTGGACGTCATACATACGCGAGATGTTGCTCCACGTCCATTTTCGGGCAGACCAAGGAGTCCATTCCTTTCGCCGGTTGAGCTGGAGATGCAGCAGAGTGATGAGGAGCAGGTTGAAGTTGGTCAAGTACCATCGGGGCTCACGCCACAGTCTCCAAACTATACTGCAAAAGAGGAGGAGAGCGATGGCAAGAGATATACATGGAGTCCGACAGAGGTGTTAAATTTTACAATGTTGCAGTGGCTGCCGGGACCTGAAGCGGTAAGTGAACATCCAATTCGGCCCCCAATTCGTATGACAGCTGATAAACAATCCTAGGCCCTTCGCTGGCTGCGCCGTGCATACATGGACACAATGGCTCCATGGTATTCCAATTATATACCGACACCGCTTGGAGTATCGGCATTTCTTCCGCACAATAGCAATTCGTCTGCACCTCTGATGTGGGGGACTAGCTTCTGGGACATGTCGTGGGTCAAGCGACACAACGGACGATCCGCGATGCTACCAGGATTCGAGACGCCCGACACGCTAGTTATTGATTTGCGGGAGTGTTTCAGCAGCATGGTGGAGAAGGGACGGATCATATTCAAAGTACCAGAAGGGGTAGGTGAGGTAGTAAGAGGTGTGGATTGAGGCTATAGGTATATGATGGCTGCAGTATGTTGCTATAGCTAGGAAAAGACTAAGGTGGAGGCTGTGAGGGGCTGTAAAAGGTATAGCGGTACCATGGCGTATGTAAGTGTAGGGATGCGTGTTCCTGGTCGCCGGGAGTATGCCGGTCGTTTAGGGCGGTGGCACTGCGGCACAAGAGGCTGGCATATCCTGGAGCCGATGATACCGATGATACCGCGGCGGAGCAGAGCAGAGCAGAGCAGAGGCGGTGGACGGTTTTGTCGGATAGTCGACAAGGGGATACGGGGATATGGGGATATGGGGATCTAGCATGGTTATGTTCTGGGGGTGTGGATTTTTTACATTATTGCATGTGATATGACATGACATGACATTGGGCTAGTACGTCTGGTGCGAGATGAGATGAGAGGGTTATAATGATGGCAATGATAATGGGGAGAGTGGGATGGGAGGTGGATAGATGTTAATAGAGGGATGGATAGATGAATGGACGAGGGATAAATCGAGTAGGTAAATGGTAAAGAAGAAAAGAATGTACCTGAATGATGACGTCGCCTGGCTAAGTTTAGGCAGCGTCGGGCCCCAAGCGGCCGTTTGGCGCGAACGCTCCAGCCACTTTGGAATGGGCGGTGACGTCCTGCTGCAAAAACACCGCACTCGTCAAAAAATGCCTGTCGCGTGAAGGCCCAAAGCTTCCACAACGTCGCCCCAACAACTGCTGCCACGTAGAATTTTACTTCCTCAGCCCACTCCATAATACCGTCCGCTGTACGTATATTCCTGCTTCTGCCTCTTCCTCTACCTAGTCACACATCGCTTTGTTGCTTCTCTCCCATCTGCGCCTGCATCCGACTCCCCGCACTTTTGATTGCAAGAGTTTGGCGACTGATTGCTCACAGTCGGTCGTCAGCGCCCAACGTCGTGGTCGCCCATTGTTTAATCTCTTTGCTCTACGCCCCTATCAAAACACCGTCGTCACGCTGGCAGACGCGCTGTTTTCTCCAGCTTCTGCTGTTGCATAGGCCTTTGTAGCCAGCAGTCCATCTGTCGTCGCCTGCTTCGGCTATTCTATGCGTCGCGAGGACCTGGTACGCTTTCTGTCCAAGCCTGCGAAGTGAGTTCTGCCTCCTCCAAAAGCAGTTTTGTGTAAACACAACATTCACTGCGAACACGGCGCTGACCTCGATACCCACAGGCCTCGATAACACCAACTACACCACCCACTTCCACCTTACTACCCTACCTTCTTAGTCTTTGAAGCAGATCTCCTCGTCTGCTGGACCCGATACTTGCCCAGGGTATCGGAATCTGGTATTGCGAGGACCCCATCGGCTGCCACCATTTCCCGGCGAAAGGCCTCGTTTATCCCCCTCAACGCGCGCCCTCCCTAACATCGACTACGGTCGCTCTTACACTTCCACGTCCACTGCTGCTGGCACACGCCAGCCTCGCCTAATCCTCACGACCCGTGGGCCAATTCTTCTCAGGCGAGCACCGCATTGCTTGTCTGAGCGAGGTTGTGCTGCACATAGCTTCACAGCTAGCCTACCCTCCCAGTTTGCTCCATTCAACACCAGCAAGCCGCTTCCGAACTATATAAATCCCGAGGCTGTGCCAGTTGCACAGTAAAAGAAATGGTCGCTACCGAGATCCCGCAGCACTACACTGCCTCGCCTTCGTCGCACATTGGCACCCCTCACTTGACCATCAACAAGGAGGCCACTATCGACCTCGATTCCACAAACTCTTTCGAAGGTCCCGAGAAGCTCCTCGAAGTATGGTTCAGCCCCTCTGCTACTGAGCTGCCTGGCCAAGCCGGCCCCCTCGGCTTGAAGAAGGTGTCAGCGGAAGTATGGAAGGACATGCTCGATCTGGTCAACTGCAAGGTTCTCTCCGTTATTGAATCTGAACATGTCGATGCCTATCTTCTCTCTGAGTCGAGCATGTTCGTCTTCCCCCACAAGGTTGTACTCAAGACCTGCGGCACTACGACTCTGCTCTGGGGCTTGACCCGCATGCTGGAAATCGCTGCTAATGCCGGTTTTCCCTATGTCACTCCCAAGGCGTCCGGCGTCGCTCCAGCTGCCACGCCATACCGCGTTTTCTACAGCAGGAAGAACTTCCTCTACCCCGACCAGCAGCGCGGCCCCCACCGCAGCTGGCGCGACGAAGTCCGCTACCTTGACGATCGCTTCAAAGGCGGCAGCGCCTACATGATTGGCAAGATGAACGGCGAGCACTGGTATCTCTACATCACGGGCCCTGACACCAGCCTCACTCCTCCTCCCAGCCCAGGGGAGGAGAGGTCGGAGCCAGACACTGAGACCAAATTTGTGAGCCACCCTCAGCGCCTCTTGCGCGAGCAGGCCACTGATGAGGAGGAGGATGAGACTCTGGAGGTTCTGATGACCGACCTCGACGAGAAGAACGCCCGTCAGTTCTATCTAGAGGACGCAAGTGCGGTTGCGGAAGGTCGCTACCTCCAGAGAGTCCGTGAGGCTCGTAAAAACGCTATCCAATCCCTGGGTACCATTTCGGAAGAGAATGGCCACACCGAGAGTCTGGGTGGCTCTACTGTCCTCGACTCGGCTGCCAACACCCACACCTCGGATGACAGCTTCGATGTCTTCGAGCAGACATCTTCTGACCACTCTGGCTTTAACTCGGACGAGGAGCTTACCTTCCCTGAGGAGTTGACTACCGAAGGTCACACGCTTGGTACGGTCGTTTCCGAACACTGCGGTCTAGCCGACGTCTATCCTACCACCAAGTATCCCGATGCCCGTATCGATGCTTATCTGTTCACCCCATGCGGCTTCTCTGCTAATGGCGTCGTCCCTGCTCCTGGCGGTGCTCCCAATGGTTCCAAGAAGGGCTCTGACGCTACGCACTACTTTACTGTGCACGTCACTCCGGAGCCGCAATGCTCTTACGCTTCCTTTGAGACCAACGTGCCTGCTCGCCAGAGTGGTCGCGAGACTGCCGACATTGTCGAGCATGTTGTCGGTATCTTCAAGCCTGGCAGGTTCAGCGTCACTCTTTTCGAGGCCAAGCCTACTGCTGATGAGCTGCCCTTGAAGAACGCCGACAAGGGCAAGAGAATGGAAGTTATTCCTGGCTACCGTCGTGTTGATCGTATCGTCCATGACTTGGATGGATACGATCTTGTCTTCCGTTACTACGAGAGGGATGACTGGAAGGGCGGCAAGCCCAGGCTCGGAGAGGAATTTTAAGTGCTGTTGCTGAAGGAGGATGTTGCTATTCAGTAAGCTGGACAAATTGATATGTATCTTGGGAGACAGTCATTACAGTGTCTTGCAATCGTTTTGTAGTTATTCTAGCCAATTCCACTCATTCTTTTCTCATAATCTTGACCATATCATCTTTGAAGAGTAAGCCTAGCTTGCAATGAAGTATTGCATACTGCTGACAATCGTTTGTCGTGAATGTGAATCGCGGTGCACGGCATCTTCCTTGACTGTTGTTCCGAACTCGAGACTCGGCACTCCGTCTTTAAACCACAGGCATTGCTCAAGAGAATCTTCTTCTTAACCCTAAAGACCTACACCTCACTTCTCCCCCCACATCTGAGCTCTAATTTCACATCTGTCGACCCCCACTCTTCTTCCTAGCAGTATGAAATACACGATATCAAGCGTAAGTACTACATATATACTCACTATCCCATCACTGCACGTATGCCTCGGTCTAGTATCTCATCTAGTCCGAGCGAGACGTTGCATATCACCACACAAAACCCCCTCAATAAAATCATAAGAGCAGTCAAGCATGTGAATTCTATGTTACACTATCATACACCTTCTCCCCCTCCCCTCCCCTTATCCTCCCCCATACCCCCCATCTTCCCCAAAACCTCCCTCACCCTCCTCACCGCTTCCCGCACCTCTCTTCTCTCCCTCACATCCTCCTCTCCAGGCACTGCCTTCTTCTCCTTATTCTCAATAATGAATCTCACAGACTCCTCTGTACTCTTAAGCGTGCGTCTCCCTTCTTCCGTAACAGTAGCCTGCCACGATTCACGTGCGCCCTCCCACAATTTCTGGGTGCGGCGCAGCGAAAAGGTGAGGCCGAGGGCTGCGACGGCGGAGGCTTCGAAGACGGAAAAGGAAGATATGGAGAGGTAGAGGAGGGCGGATGCGGCGGTGGAGAGGGAGGTTGTGGTGAAGGTTTGGAGGAGGAGGCGTTGGGCGAGGGCTTGGAGGGGAGGGACGGTGTCGGCGATGAGGGAGGTGCGGGCGGTGGAGATTTGCTCGTGCCAGGGTATGGGTTTGCGGACCGTGGTTGAGAGGTCTAGTCGTTGGTTTTCGGCTGTGGGCGCGGTGTCTTGGGTTGTGGCCTCGGGGATGCTGGATGCAATGGGACGTTGGATCCCGTCGGGGTACCCGGCTTGATTCATGCGGCCGGCAAGATAGACGCTGTTTTTCTCGGCAGAGACGAGCCAGCGTCGTTCGA
>Ga0181471_100124_pt1 | contig 21665 bp, 13 predicted proteins | sample InSIn5gowninarea_FD_119083 | JGI IMG/M metagenome (GOLD analysis project Ga0181471, IMG submission 119083) | Clean room microbial communities from NASA Spacecraft Assembly Facility at Jet Propulsion Laboratory, Pasadena, California, USA -... ...
CTCTAATTTTTCGAATTATTTTGCATATGTCTTGCTCTTTACATGTATCCATTCCAAGTTCTTATGCAATTCTGGCATAATCAGTTTCTCAGGACTATTTAGAATCGAAGTTGCTATCTGGAGGGCTACCATAGTGCCTTGAGGGTCCTCTTTGAGAGGTTGACTATCTGCTTTATTTTGGGAAGAGCCCTTCCCTGTCGGTCTTGTATCCATGGGATTGCTTCCTTCCGACAGTACAACATCTACCGATTGTGTTACCATTCCTTCCGGTGTTGCTATTTGTGAAGACAAGCCTAAGTCCCCTTTCGCTTGCTTATGGTTGTCCACTAGAATGTCTGAAGCGAGATCAACAACACCGTCATCCAAGACTAGCTCATCGGATTTGTTGTCTTCTAGGGGCGAGTCCCTTTTGTGGACTATGTAATGCTCTCGCTTGGAACATTCCCACCATGTGGGTGAGCACTCGGATCGGCGAGAGCAGTGTGGAGTAGCCTTCGGGTAGGATTTTGCTAGATGGCCCCTCTTAAAACACACTCGACAACGGTATTGAAGATTTTCATAATTCATCTTTTGCGCCCATTTGAAATACTCACTAGTCAAGATAACTTATGCAGGGAATCCTTTTGCAAAAGTCTATCTCTACACATATGCGGGCAAAGGTGGTTTTAACATATTGCTAAGTGTCTGGGTTATTACTGAGAAACTTGCCCAGTGTGTTACCAATAGCTTTGAGCAAAGTAAGATTCCACAGATGTAATGGAAGGTTGGGTAGACGGACCCATATTGGCACCAAAGAAATGATAGCAGTGGTGGGATCAAAGGATGGGAACCAGGGTGTTAGGAAAAGCCCCGAGCTTCCCCAGAACCACATACCAGATTCCACAATGACCTTTATGTCTTCTGCATTGGAAAATTCAACAATGAAGAACCCTAGGCATAGGGGTAAATGACAACATCCTGAGTAAGGAGGGGATTCCATACCTTAGAGATCTAGCCATTCAAATCTATCAAACATGGCTAGAGCCCATTGGACTTGCACACCAATACAGATTCCAATTTTTTTTTTGCATCCTCTATAGATTCCTAGAGGATTGGGCAAGAAGGAGGAGAGGTTTCTTGAACAACTGGAGAGAAGCCCAAAAAAATTGAACCTATGCAGGGAGCAGAAAGACTAGAGACTAGGGTTTCCAAGAGGGAGTTGTTGCCCAAGCTACTTGATCCCATTTCAATCTTGGCGGGGGAAGCCAGAGGCTCCTTTTTTCTCAAGCTACCATTTCAACATATCTTTGCAAAAGAGGTAGGTGCCATCATCCTCTAAACCTGAAATCCTTGTCAGACTATCCTCCTCTGATGGCTTACCTATGTTGTTTGCACCCACAAGACTTCTGCACTGGCAATGGCATCTCGAATTTACCCCATAGCAAAAAGAGGGCAGCCCATGTAGCCCAACCTTTGCTAGCCTCCAGATCCAAACTATCACACAAGATTTGTGATAAATGCAGTCTGCCCTTCCAACCCAATCAAAGGATCACTACCCAGACCACTATCTTCTAAGAAAAGCCAACAACCGATGAACATGAAGAAGAAATCTAGAGCCACTAAACGGGATGATGGGCGAGATGAAATCGATCCTGAAAATATCTCCACTGGAAAAGTTCCAAACTTCACACCCCTGTTGATATCAAAACCCTCGCAAGCCTAGATTTATTGACCCAAAAAATGGTGAGATCAGTTTGCTGCAATGCACAATACCCACAGAAACTTCAAACCACAACCTCACATCCAAAGAAATCTTTAGGAAACCTGAAAAAAACTTGGACGAAAACAAGAAGAAACCGAGGGCCTATGGCTAGGGATTTACCCTAGCTCATGGAGAAGCGGAAGGTCGCTTGCAAAAAAATTGTAGATGCCTTCAAAGTTGCTAAGTTATTTTCTACCATGTATGATGCTACTTTGGCTTAGCACTCACAATCAACTTTGGTCATGACTCCATATTTCTTAGTCACATTTGGTTTTACTTTGTGGTATCTTTTGGTTTTTCAATTGAGGTTCTCTACATCTTTTCATCCACAAAATGATGGTCTAAATAAGGTACTAAATCACTCCTTGGCTTGTGCTCTTTGCAATTATCACCAATAGAATAAGTAGTAGGACACTTATCCTCATGTGTTGTAACATAGATACACTAACTCTATCCATGCATCTACAAGATAATCTCCATTTGAGATTTGTTATGGGTATCCACCCCTTTCTCCCTATGGGATTTAGTAGCTCTACCCACAACTTATTGTTCTAATCAACGATATGAGCAAGCCAATGCTTGTTATATTTTCCAAATTTTGGTTAAATTCCATGCACATGTTCATGACGCCTTCTTGAAGCCTCAACACAAATAGAAAATGTTTCATGATAGACGTCAAGTCCCTCCACACTTTCAAATTTATGATACTATTTTCTTTGATTTAGAGAGGAAAAAGTTTAAATCTCAATAACATCATAAGCTCAAACCTATTTGGTAGAGGCCTTATATTATTCTTTAGTGAATTACAAAAAATGATTTTTGGTATACATGATAGTGTGTATGTGATCCAAATCAAGATTTATGAGTCAATACATTTGGACGGAAAAATTGTTATCTGTAACAACACCATTTTCACATAATAATCCATAATTACAAAATAAACAAATAATTCATCAATGCATCGTAATGTTCCCAAAGGTCCCTAAGCTCACTTGCCAAGCCATTCTATATCAAGAGGATCACATCAAGGCGATCAATCTTCTAGGAGTTACAATATTTCATATTAGGTTATCTCATGGCTCAATGTTCCTCATGAAATCCTTTCTTGTAAGAAGACTAGAATAGACCATGTTTGACTCCAACAATCCTACTATCAAGTAGCGTTGTAACACAAGTTGCAGACTTGCAGCCACATTTTGCCTAAGGACTTGGGGTGGAGAACCTAGATTATACTTCTTAATTCTTCTCTTGTTCCCTATAATGGAATCAACATCTTATTTAGATAGGTTTCCTAATGGTAAGATTCTTTCTCTGTAATCATATGTAAGGTGTAAGGCCTGAATGCAATCCTTCCTTTTTTGAATACAATGGGATTTTTCTTTGTTCAACTTAGCTTCATTTTGTTATGAGATATCTTGATGATGTTTACATTATCACATTGTTTGCATATAAGCTAATTAGTTCTTGTTTGGATGAATTTGATCAAAGGCTAACAAATGGAATCCACTCTTCCACTAATCATTAACACTCCACACCTTAACTAATCGAAAACTATCAAACAAGCCTTGGGCGAGAAGTCCTTTGTTTGGAAGGTTGAATATGCCAATATACTAGACTACTATAGATCATTGTTGGACACCTTCTATGGACCTTAGGTATATAAAGAGCCAACAATATGTCTCCATTTTTGGGACCTTAACAAATGCATATAGATGTAGTGGAAGCTGATGAAGGCCAAGCTCCAGGATTGGATGGAAGCACGTATTCATTGATTTGCATGCTAAGAAAGTTCATATTTGGAAAAAAAATGTTGCAAGATTCAAGGTTACATACTTGTTTGAGCGTCTACATTATATTTTCTATGCTAAATTCCCTATAAAACTATATGAATAGTTGGAAAGACATGTAGAGTAGTATCGACATTGAGATATTGTGCAAGAATTCTGTGAAATTCTAAAAGGTTGTTAAAGATTCAATCATATGACCATGAATTCACACAAGTGGTTGATTTCTAGTTCAACTATTGCACAAAAGGTTATGTTTTCAAATTTGTGGTTTAACGTCATCAATATTTCACAAAATATTTGGAGTGCTTCAAGAAAGGACCTCACAAAAGATTGAATGATGAAAATTTGTTTGGATGAGGGTGTTGGTGGAACAAGATATGATGCCAAGCCTCATAGAGATGGAAGCAAGGGACCTACATGGGTGTGGTGGGTTGCGGTGGGGTGGAATTGTAGGAGGACCCGATGGTGAAGTTGAAGATTCAAATTGCATAAATTTTGGCTATGGTAGATGCAAAGATCCTTGAAAGTGAGTGCTAGACACTATATTAAAAGCACACTAAAGTTACTAAAAGTTGGTGGTGGGAAGAATTGGAAAAAATTAGCGTCAGTCAAGATTCACCCTTGAGAAGATACATTCTTGAGATGCATCACGAGTGTGGAATGATGCATAGGAGGATAAAAACATAAAAAGTATATTTGATTAGCCTCTATGAGGATGTTCAAGAAAGTATGTGCATGTGGAGGATGAAAGAGTTAGTGTAGTTGGAAAGAACTTTCAAAGAGCTAAGATGACAAAGTAGTGATGAAGTGGGCTATATAGATACTTGTGTTGAAGGCACAAATACACTAGTAGTGATTGTTGAACATAAAGTTGATGCGGAAGTTGTGGAAGCATAGAGTCAAGAGGAAGTTTCATCTACATATATACTACATTGGTGTCAAATCTATTGTTGACCATGCCAATAACAAGGAGGTTGGTCATAGTGATAATGATTTATGTTTGTCCCATGCCATACTCTTTTGCCTTTGTCATTTATCGAGTTCCCATTACTATTTTGCATATAATTTAGGTGTATGTGCCATTAACAACAAACTTACACTTATGATTATGTTAATTAATAGTTTGAGTGTGATTGTAAAAAGTCACCAAAATATGCCCACAATGTTGTCTTGTTCTATAAGTGTGCTGGTGGGAGCATCTCCATTGGTTCAACAACCAGGTCCTCTAATATTTTTGTTAATATAGTCAATATACAAGGATGGTTGTTTAGTTAAAGGAGTCTTCCATGTTGTTTTCTCTATTCCATGGCCATGGTGAAGAGAATGTGGCGCAACATTGGTTACACTATAATGTGGTCTGGAGTGTGGAAGCAAATGATGACATTCATCTTGTATAGTTCCAAGTAACTCTATGAGGAAGAGCCTTACAATGGTACTTAAAGTGTAAACAAAGTGCTCCTATAGATCTAGTCTTGATGTTGGATTAACTGTGTCAAGCTTTTGTGTATGAGTTTCAAAAGGGAAAATTTGAGTAGCAAGGCATTGTTGAGTTGAAAGATATTAAGCAAAATATGGGAGGATTTTCCCAAGAGCATTACTAATGATTATGATACTTAATGAGCCACTTGAGTTATACTATGTAGAATGTGCAACATAAAGAATGGTTCATCAACAAATTGATATCATGGAAACCTATTATTGCAATAGAGGAAAAGTAATCACCAAAATCCTTCAAGTTTTACATGAAGCTTGAGTCCATTAGTGGATTGGAAGATGTATCCATTCCTCCCTTAACAATTGGTATGGCCTATTTCCAATATCACTTGGCATCCTTGTTAAAATAGATCAAAAAATTGGTCAAAGCCAAGGAAGTTTCCTAAGAGGCAATGTGGTGCATGATCTACAAAACCTAGGGTCATCTATAAAATGATTTTCCCATGGTTCAGAGGTATATTGTTGATGTTGAGAACCTATTTGTAAGGAAGGGGGTGTGTAATGCCTTCTAGATTTTAGGCCATTGTCCTACCATTGTCCCTTGATATATAAGTACAACAACACTATGGTGGTTGTTCATTGTGACTTCCATAGTGTGAACACCCACTATTGTGTGTATTACTATTGAGAATTATTCTCATTGGATGAGAGATTTGAGAAAAATATTTTTGCAGAAAAATCAACTATGGGTGGGAATAGAGGCCCTATTTAGAATACGAAGAATCAAACTCTAGAGAATGATGAAAATTGTCCTTTTCCATGGTGTCATGATTGCAATGAGGTGAGGCATATTGATAGGAATTGATTGCAGCCTCATTAACCATGATGTGGACACTATCGTAATATATGGCATAATATAAAGGATTATCCAAAGGCTATTGGAAAAGGGGAAGCACATGATAAGAGGAAGCACAAGCTAATATAGTTAATTTTGAACCCAAGATTCTCGAATGTGGGCTAGATGGGTTCTCTTACACATGCATCAACATTGTAACTGAGGGAGGAGTTAAGACTAGTAAAAATGTTAAAAATGAAAGTCTTAGGTAGATCCAAAAGTTCCACTAGATCCATTGAGGTTCAACCCATCCCTCCAAAAATAATATTTGAAAGATGTGATTGAGATGATGGGGGAGGCTATTTGCAATAGGGAATGGAATAAAAACCTTGCATTAGGACTACATAATCTCATGGTTAGGTTGTTAAGAGGATGTCATAATATATCCATGCATTTGGGAAAATATGAATTGCAGGGCTAGTTGAAAATGTTTTTGTGGATGCTGGAGGATGATCAATCGCCAAGCCAATTGTGGGATTTTCTTGTGTAGGTTTGGATTCCGCCACTAGAGGTGTTGAATAGCCTTTTCCCCAAGTTCATAGAAAACATTCATGAAAGGAGTATTCCTTAAATTCATTAATTTGGGGATATGAAGTTAGGGAATCCATGCTAGAGATAGGATGAGATGTAAATATCCTACCAAAGAAATTGTGGGAGTTCATGGGATGATCAAAGTTGGTTGGAGGACATGGAAGTAAATCTTGTCAATGTCAAGACCAATGTATATTTTGAGGTCATCAAAATTCTTAATGATAAAGATCCCTACCTTGCATTGTTGGGAATCGATTAAGCCTTTGATAATGACATTCTCTTAAAGTTGAATCAATGCTATATGTTATTTGAAAAAGAAAGACAAAGGGTGGTACAACCTTTGGATCCTACATAGGGAGAATGTTAATCAAGAATATGGAAAAAGAGTTGGATGAGGATGTGATGAATGAACTATGTAAACTTGACACTGCAAAGCAGCGAGAGGATTATATTAATCATATTGGAGGAGCATTTGCGTATTTCAAACTAATCCTAAGGAAGACAATAATTGATGTAGAGTGACGATGATGAGAAATCAACCTATAGATGTAGAATTGTGAGGGAATTCAAGTGGATTGGAAAAAACTCAAGGATCCACTAGTGTTTGAGGAATGATTGACACCATAAGGTTCATGGAATAGATGGTTGAAAAGGTTGAACATGAGTAGAGAGAAAAGAAAACTAGATATTACATCAACCTAGACCCATGGAGGATGGTGGGAAACACATAACCAAACTTTGGGCATATGAGAAGATACCGCGAAGGCCTTACATTCTAGGTTCAGATGGGATATAGACGACCTATTGACCTAATAGAATATGGAACCAAGCTTTCCTAGATAGATGACATAGTTTAGAGGAAATCTAAACCCAATAGAATGCGTGGATCACTGTAATAATGTTGAGTGATAGAAGGTACCTCCTTTCAAAAATGGGTTCATAAATTTGTGTACACCTTAGATCCATTTACAAAGAGTAGTTTGTATTTGCAATCAAATATGCAACAACTGACTACTTGTTGGCTCAATCTATGGAAGGACAAGATGAATGTCTCAAAGTATATCCAATATATTTAGTGTTTCATACAAAGAAAGAAAGGTAATGTCATACCATTGGTGCTAAACATGACATTCTTGCAAAAGAAATCTATACCTATGGTACAAGGAGTTAGCGGGAGAGTGCATAGTATAAGAAACTTATGATACCATGACCTTAAATACAAAGCATGTCAACATTTGGACTAAGGAGGAACCCAATACGACCATCAATGGAGCTTACTAGGATGAGAATATAGTTGTAGAGATTATAGCTTTGATCTAGGATTATGCTGATATTTTTCCATTGAGATTCACATAAATAAAAAACATGGTGGGCGATTTGGGGGAAATGAACATATAGTTGAACCCAAGGGCCAAGCCTATATAAAGGTTACCATATATGATGAATCCTTGACCATACACGATGAATTGCCATTGTAACAAGTAGATTAAACAAGAGGTTAATGAGATTTTGGAAGTAGGGTTGATATTTTTACTAAAGGAATATGAATGGATTAGGTCTATTGTGATATATGGATAGAAAACAGGTAGAATTTGTGTATGTGTGGCCTTCGACTGACTCAACAAGGTTTGTATTCATCACCACTTTCTAACATCCTTTATTGATTAAGTTTTAGAAAAAAGGATAGGGAAGGAAGCCCACTCCCTTACATATTGCTTCTTCGATTATCATCATATCCATATGAACGATGAGGTTAAGAAGAAGACTGCATTTTCCATAAAATAGGGGGTATACAATTACAAATCCACACCCTTTGGTTTAAATAACGTGCTAACAATCTTCCTAAGGATCATTATTGCTACATTTCACAAGCATATCCATATATATTTTGAGCTATACTTGGATGATTATACAAATATAGTTTGCTAAGAGATCACGCCATGAAACTCAAATTAATATTTGAGAGATTAGATGTAGTTATCATTGAATATTAACAAATGCGTCTTGTGCACCCCAATTAATGTACTCCTTGGACATATCGTCTACAAGGAAGCCTTGATACTCAACCTTGCCAAGATTGTGATTATTATTCATTTTTCCACCCTCGAAGAATGTTCTAATGTTTTTGTCTATGTTCAGATATACTAGATACCATTACTAGTAATTCATTCGAGGCTATGTTGAGTTGACAATAAGATGGACAAACTACTATGGAAGGATGTCACATTTGTACAATATGTGGGATGTAATTACAAATTCACAAAGCTGAAGCAACAAATGGTTAGGTTTGATTCTAGTGTTTTTGGATTGGGCAAAGATTTTCCATGTGCACATTAATGCTTTTAGGATCTCATTAGGAAACATCCTTTCTCAACCAAATGAAGGTATGCTTGATCACCTAGTGTACTTTTCCGACCAACTATTTTAGAGGGAAGAAAATAGCCATACATTTATGGAATGTGAGGGATTAGAAGTGGTCCATGCATTTCAAAATCATCTATGCATTTCAAAAGTTTTGACAGAGTCTACTAGGAAAACCTTTTAAGTTTTTCAATAATCATTCATTGCTAGAATACTTGGTAAATAAACTAGTGTTAGAATGTTGGAATTATAGGTGGCTACTATTGTTCTAGGAGTTTGATTTAGAGGTAAGGTATGCCACTAATCACCCAATGTACTTTTCTAACCAAATATTTTCTAGAGAAGAAATAACCCACACATATATGGAATGTAAGGGATTAGCAATGGTCCATGCATATCAAAATCATCTATGCATTTCAAAAGTTTTGACACTATCTACTAGGAAACCTTTTAAGTTTTTCATTGTTTTTTTAATTCTATAATACTTGGTAAATAAACTAGTGTTACAATATTGGATCTATAAATGTTGCTCTTGTTCTAGGAGTTTGACTTAGAGGTAAGGTATGATTGATCACCCATTGCACTTTTCCAACCAAATATTTTCTCGGGAAGAAAAGAGCCACACATATATGGAATGTGAGGTGTTATTAATGGTCCGTGCATTTGAAAATCGTCTATGCATTTCAAAATTATGAAACTATCTATTGGGAAAACCTTTTAAGTTTTTTTGTGATCATTCATTGCTAGAATACTTGGTAAATAAACTGGTGTTAGAATGTTATATTTATAGGTGGTATCTATTGCTCTAGGAGTTTGACTTAGAGGTTGTGGTCAAGCCACATAAGGAAATGTGGGGCCTAAGAACTTCTATAGGATATAGACTAGAAAAGTACAGGTACAAATGATGAGTTGTTTGATGATGACCTCTCTTACATTGTAGTGCCCTAGTTTTGACATGGTTTTGACCCCAACTATGTAAATGATGTATATATGCTAAGTATAAATTCCTTGTGCAGAGCTCAAGGCCAAGGCCCCACTAGTGAATAACTAGACTTATAAAAGAAAATCATATCATATGGACGATGTGCTAGTATGTCATGGCGAATTATAAAATCTATGTAAATAATTATGCCGAAATATAAATTCTAGGTTGTTCATGAGAAGAAACTAAATAGAGGGCTATGATTTTCATTAGGGGGAAGAGGAAATGAGGCTTATGGGAGATTAAATCCTGCATTTCCAAGTGTCATCCTTAGATCCCATGTTCCTTAAAAGGGAGACAACCAACTCTTTTGGATTATTAACCCAATCATTGAATGATTATAAGAGGTTGGTGGGGGAAGCCTTCTCAAGGAGTTAAGAAAGCATGGGTTGAGTAAAAAGAAGTATGGGAGTGCAAGAGTCCTAGATTTTCTTATGTTAGAAGTAATGTCAACCATTGAATCTTTTCCTTTTCTCTCATTGTCATTCATTCATTCATTCTAGCTAATTTGAATTCATAGGGATCCCTGCATTTTTAGGTGGATGGTGTGCCCAAAAATGAAATTTGGTGAAGAACTCCAAACAAAGAATTCATGGAGATCCTAGGAGAGTGAATTTGTAGATAAAAGGGAGAATTAATAGTGTGCCTAGATTTACAAATTTAGGGAAGAATCCATAATCAGTATGTAAAGAGAACTCATAAATTTTGAAGAATAAGAATTTGAATTTTGTGTGCAGAAAGAGCCTGGAAATCCAAAAGAAGAAGAGCCTAAATTTTGTATGCATAGGGAATAGCAATTTGAATGCTTGATGAACCCAATATAGGAAAGACATATCTAGTGCTTGAATATATTGGACCTTTCTATGCACACACTTAAGAGCACTAAAGGGAAAGGGATTCATGAGGGATTGCATAGTATAGGAAGGGTAACTTCCTTGTGTGTTGCAGGTATTGTGGGTGCCAAGGTTGGTTGATACCAAAAGAGATTTACATAAGCTCTGAAGATGAGCTCACTAGCTTAGCATTCTGTTTCTCTATTCCTTTGTTTCCCTGAATGCTTGCTAAACCTATCTAGTGATATAGCTTAGCATTCTATTGCCTCAAATGCTTGATAAACTTAGCTAGAGAGCTAGCTTAGAATTATGTTGCCTTGTATGCTTGATAAACCCAGTCAGAATAATGGCTTAGAACATGAATTGGTTGTGAGACTTTGAGTGTAAGCCTAAGAGTCTATTCCTTCACCATGGTGTAATCATAGCCCATCTTAGGGGTGGCCTCTTAGCAGAAAGATTGAGTGTTAGATAGAACGCCTACGATTGGGTGGAAAACTACTCTCACATAGCCAGTTTCTTGGACAACTTATTGGAAAGATAAGTATACGTTATTGTTTATGAATATGAAAAATTATTGTTCCTTATGAATATATGTATATGTTATGTTTTTTACGTTTATTTGTGAGCTAGAATTTTGGCCTATAAATGCTACTGTAATGACTGTGCATGCATTACTTTAGTAAATCTATGATTAGACCCTAGAAGGCTAAATCGGTAAGTGTGATTTAATTAATATGCAAAGATATGCATGTGTTTTCCTTCTTAGATTTATGCATGTACCTCTTTAGTAAAATTATCATGGATAGAGTGCCTCTGCATAAGTAGCAAAAGTCTATACTTAGCCAACTTTGATATTTTGGAAGTTGAAAAATGCCTTGAAATGGTGTCAGGGGAAACTTAGCAAAATTATCTTGAAGTGTTTAAGGAAAACTCAAAGAAAAGGACCTGATAAGCATCATGGAGAGTCAAATAAAAATCCTCGATAGGCATCAAGGAGACTCGAAGAAAAGGTCTTGACAAGTATAGGGGAAAACTCAAGACAAAAGCCTCGACAATTTCGGGGAGTCTTCTATGAAGAAGTTGTATTTTTTTTTGGGAAATATCAAGGTAAAAAGCCTGAGGGTACTAGGATATCTAAGGGAAAATCACCTAAAACATGTTGGGAAATATCAAAGAAAAAGACTTGATTTTTCTTAGAAAAGGACTAAGAAGGAATTTTAAGAATCTTTGTACCTTGTGTCCTTGAAGGCCACTGAGGTATCCAAGTATGTGACATGCATGGAAGTGATTCTTGAAATATCTGATGAGATCATTGAATTCCTTAATTTTATATATGCTCCTAACTATCATGATCAATGACACCATAGGTAGTTCGGGGTTTAGTTTGAAAATTATCAGTTGATCATAGGCAACATATATAAATTAGCTATATATAATATTCTTTGTAGATGCGTAATGGATCATGAATGGTAGAGCATATTATGGGAAGAACGTGATGGGTAGAATGGGGAACACTATAGTAAAAAGACAATTGCTAGAAGGTGCTTTGTGCTAGAATTTAGTGGTTAACATTATTTGCAGATGCCCATGGATTATGTTAAGAACTATGATGTATGCTACTAATGGGTAATTATTCTACCCATGATGAGATGTTGTTTCAACCCATTATGTTTGGAGAGTCATTTGAGTGGCGGGAAATTGATTTCATAGGGATGATCCATCCATTGGTGTGGCTCTAAGGGATCCACTATCTCACATAGTAACATACTATCTTACCTAGTAGGAAGAATCCACGTTGATAAGGGACCAAGTTTGGATGTACACGTGCCTAACTAGTGACCAAGAAAAACACTTTATCAGGGGTTCCATAGTTGTACAAGTAAGAGATTTTATGGTCCATCATCACATGACCACACTATACCACCCATAAGCCAACGATATAGTGGAGGAATTTAATAAGATGTTGGAATGTGCGTTGATGAAAGTTTCCATGGTAAATTGTGATGATTGGGATGAGATAACCCTTGCGATTCTATGGGCATACCACACAACTTGTAAAACACTTACCATGCATACACCATTCATCTTTTTTTATGGAAAAGAAGAAGTATGTTGTTAGATATTTAATCCCAAGCATGCAAGGACATTGGTCAAATTTATTTTGAAATAAAGATTGGATAATATGTTGTTACGATTAGGAGAAAACATATTTCTTACAGGGTATCACCAAGTTGTCCAAAAGTATATCTAAAAAGCATGGCATGATTGACATATTAAGAACAAAGCATGGCATGATTGACATATTAAGAGCAATTATCTTATGTAGGGAAATTTGGTCTTGCTCTATGACAATACGTTTTAGAAACTTCGTGGAAAACTATTAATGCATTGGGTTGGGCCATACAAGATTACATATATCACAAGAGAAGGCACAATATAATGGGTTCAAATGGATGGCTAGAAAAATATAGGATGGATGAGTGGCATGCATTTGTATCCCTATGCTATTCTTAATCTTGGTTGAACCACCTCATCTTTTTTTGAAGGGTGTGTTTAGTTTGACATAGTAGCAATTCAACTATAATAATTCATTTTCAACAATTTAATTCCAACGAGTTAGTTTGAGTAGTTTTAGTTCCAAAAATTAAACTTTTTGTTTTTTTGTGTTGCTTTATAGGTCTAGGAATAAAATCAAAATAGGTTTATGGTTACACAAGATACTTAGTCCACCAAACCATATCTTTGCGGTTGAGAAGTTAGTAATAACTAGAAATTTGAGGTAAGAATGGGATGGAAGTCATGGGATCCTAGGAATATGGTTTTGTCCCCATTAATATGAATATGGTAGGTAGTAGCCAAGCTTGCTTTTAATGCTACTTATGTAGCACCCTCACTAGTGAGGCCACATTAAGAACTAGAGATGCTACAAAATGAGTAATGGTTAATCTCTTGCGTTAAGGATCAAATTAGGAAGATTTATCATGGATTTAGGTTGGATAGGTAAGATATGAGAAAGAAAATCATTATCTAGGACGATGCATGCTCAAAGCTACCTCAATCCTAGTAAAAAGTAGGGATTTGTGGTCTATCAAAAGAACAAGCCAATTTGAATTTTAAAAGCTTGTAGACTTACTCAACTTTTATAGCTAAATCTACATTAGCCAAAAGTACATAGAGAGTAAGAAGGACAATTCAATTAATGCATACAAATTTTGAAACCGTGGCTTGGGTTTTATGAAGGTTTCATAAAGAAGGAACCCATCCAACAAGTTATGTGCCATTAGAGTTGAAGTATTTCAACATTAGTGGTGCCAAACATAACTTAGTACTGGAGTATTAGAATAATGCTACACGTGACAACAACTCTTGGTAGGGGCATGAGGGGCTAATGGGGAAAGAATAAAAAACCAAGGAGGTAGAATGCCATATCATCAAGCCCAAGGACCATGGTGGATTTTCCAAACAAGGATGAGAACATGAAAGGATTTTTGGAGACAGTAGCATTAATTGATTATGACATCCAAGATCCCACCTTGTTCCCTAATTTAATGTACAACACTTACCAATATATATAAATATAGGTACAAATGTAGTTGTTACATGCATTGAAACCATCTTATTACATGTCATGTTCTTTGGGACCTTTGTGGCTAGAAAGGAATGTGTGAGAGTCATGTTTTCACATATTCACACTAGTGGGATTTGGATGAAAAATAGGAATAAGATTGATTAGGATAGCCTTTAATATATGATTGGATTTACATGGGAAGGACTGGATACCACATATGCATTCTCACCCTATCTAATTTTGGAGGGAGAAGAAGAAGAGGAAATGACAAAATAAATGTGTGCCTAAGATACAACATAGAGAAATATGTGTAGGGGAATAAGATCACCTCCATAAATAGTTTCTCAATGTCCATGGTAGTATAACTACTATCTACTAGGGCGTTGAAGACTTATTACATAGGGGAATGCTCCAAGTAGGATGTCCATGTTGTTGATGTGTGCACAAATGGGGTTAAGATGAAATTGGCCTTATATCGAACCAATGAGATCCTTTATAATTATATGGACATGCAAGACTATAATCAAGATTTTCATTATGTACGTTTCCTATTATTGTTATCTTTCTCACAATGGTGTGAGTTGGTTAGTATAGATTTATTGTCAAGGGACTTGGAATCCAAGTTCCTTGTATCCAGGTATGAAGGCTTGGATTGTGCCATAGATAAGGTCATGAAAGTAATGATAGAGATTCTGTTTAAGGGATATTACCACACCATGTAGGATGTAGGTCTAAAAAAAATCAAAATCCTTAAGGGAGTGATCAACACATATAGGTAGTGGTACTAGGTTGAGGTCAATAGAAATAACTATTATATGTGGCCACGAATAGAAGATAGTAACATATAGCATTGATTCAACTTTAAGAGAATGTCATTATCAAAGGCTTAATCGATTCCCAACAATGCAAGGTAGGGATCTTTATCATTAAGAATTTTGATGACCTCAAAATATACATTGGTCTTGACATTGACAAGATTTACTTCCATGTCCTCCAACCAACTTTGATCATCCCATGAACTCCCACAATTTCTTTGGTAGGATATTTACATCTCATCCTATCTCTAGCATGGATTCCCTAACTTCATATCCCCAAATTAATGAATTTAAGGAATACTCCTTTCATGAATGTTTTCTATGAACTTGGGGAAAAGGCTATTCAACACCTCTAGTGGCGGAATCCAAACCTACACAAGAAAATCCCACAATTGGCTTGGCGATTGATCATCCTCCAGCATCCACAAAAACATTTTCAACTAGCCCTGCAATTCATATTTTCCCAAATGCATGGATATATTATGACATCCTCTTAACAACCTAACCATGAGATTATGTAGTCCTAATGCAAGGTTTTTATTCCATTCCCTATTGCAAATAGCCTCCCCCATCATCTCAATCACATCTTTCAAATATTATTTTTGGAGGGATGGGTTGAACCTCAATGGATCTAGTGGAACTTTTGGATCTACCTAAGACTTTCATTTTTAACATTTTTACTAGTCTTAACTCCTCCCTCAGTTACAATGTTGATGCATGTGTAAGAGAACCCATCTAGCCCACATTCGAGAATCTTGGGTTCAAAATTAACTATATTAGCTTGTGCTTCCTCTTATCATGTGCTTCCCCTTTTCCAATAGCCTTTGGATAATCCTTTATATTATGCCATATATTACGATAGTGTCCACATCATGGTTAATGAGGCTGCAATCAATTCCTATCAATATGCCTCACCTCATTGCAATCATGACACCATGGAAAAGGACAATTTTCATCATTCTCTAGAGTTTGATTCTTCGTATTCTAAATAGGGCCTCTATTCCCACCCATAGTTGATTTTTCTGCAAAAATATTTTTCTCAAATCTCTCATCCAATGAGAATAATTCTCAATAGTAATACACACAATAGTGGGTGTTCACACTATGGAAGTCACAATGAACAACCACCATAGTGTTGTTGTACTTATATATCAAGGGACAATGGTAGGACAATGGCCTAAAATCTAGAAGGCATTACACACCCCCTTCCTTACAAATAGGTTCTCAACATCAACAATATACCTCTGAACCATGGGAAAATCATTTTATAGATGACCCTAGGTTTTGTAGATCATGCACCACATTGCCTCTTAGGAAACTTCCTTGGCTTTGACCAATTTTTTGATCTATTTTAACAAGGATGCCAAGTGATATTGGAAATAGGCCATACCAATTGTTAAGGGAGGAATGGATACATCTTCCAATCCACTAATGGACTCAAGCTTCATGTAAAACTTGAAGGATTTTGGTGATTACTTTTCCTCTATTGCAATAATAGGTTTCCATGATATCAATTTGTTGATGAACCATTCTTTATGTTGCACATTCTACATAGTATAACTCAAGTGGCTCATTAAGTATCATAATCATTAGTAATGCTCTTGGGAAAATCCTCCCATATTTTGCTTAATATCTTTCAACTCAACAATGCCTTGCTACTCAAATTTTCCCTTTTGAAACTCATACACAAAAGCTTGACACAGTTAATCCAACATCAAGACTAGATCTATAGGAGCACTTTGTTTACACTTTAAGTACCATTGTAAGGCTCTTCCTCATAGAGTTACTTGGAACTATACAAGATGAATGTCATCATTTGCTTCCACACTCCAGACCACATTATAGTGTAACCAATGTTGCGCCACATTCTCTTCACCATGGCCATGGAATAGAGAAAACAACATGGAAGACTCCTTTAACTAAACAACCATCCTTGTATATTGACTATATTAACAAAAATATTAGAGGACCTGGTTGTTGAACCAATGGAGATGCTCCCACCAGCACACTTATAGAACAAGACAACATTGTGGGCATATTTTGGTGACTTTTTACAATCACACTCAAACTATTAATTAACATAATCATAAGTGTAAGTTTGTTGTTAATGGCACATACACCTAAATTATATGCAAAATAGTAATGGGAACTCGATAAATGACAAAGGCAAAAGAGTATGGCATGGGACAAACATAAATCATTATCACTATGACCAACCTCCTTGTTATTGGCATGGTCAACAATAGATTTGACACCAATGTAGTATATATGTAGATGAAACTTCCTCTTGACTCTATGCTTCCACAACTTCCGCATCAACTTTATGTTCAACAATCACTACTAGTGTATTTGTGCCTTCAACACAAGTATCTATATAGCCCACTTCATCACTACTTTGTCATCTTAGCTCTTTGAAAGTTCTTTCCAACTACACTAACTCTTTCATCCTCCACATGCACATACTTTCTTGAACATCCTCATAGAGGCTAATCAAATATACTTTTTATGTTTTTATCCTCCTATGCATCATTCCACACTCGTGATGCATCTCAAGAATGTATCTTCTCAAGGGTGAATCTTGACTGACGCTAATTTTTTCCAATTCTTCCCACCACCAACTTTTAGTAACTTTAGTGTGCTTTTAATATAGTGTCTAGCACTCACTTTCAAGGATCTTTGCATCTACCATAGCCAAAATTTATGCAATTTGAATCTTCAACTTCACCATCGGGTCCTCCTACAATTCCACCCCACCGCAACCCACCACACCCATGTAGGTCCCTTGCTTCCATCTCTATGAGGCTTGGCATCATATCTTGTTCCACCAACACCCTCATCCAAACAAATTTTCATCATTCAATCTTTTGTGAGGTCCTTTCTTGAAGCACTCCAAATATTTTGTGAAATATTGATGACGTTAAACCACAAATTTGAAAACATAACCTTTTGTGCAATAGTTGAACTAGAAATCAACCACTTGTGTGAATTCATGGTCATATGATTGAATCTTTAACAACCTTTTAGAATTTCACAGAATTCTTGCACAATATCTCAATGTCGATACTACTCTACATGTCTTTCCAACTATTCATATAGTTTTATAGGGAATTTAGCATAGAAAATATAATGTAGACGCTCAAACAAGTATGTAACCTTGAATCTTGCAACATTTTTTTTCCAAATATGAACTTTCTTAGCATGCAAATCAATGAATACGTGCTTCCATCCAATCCTGGAGCTTGGCCTTCATCAGCTTCCACTACATCTATATGCATTTGTTAAGGTCCCAAAAATGGAGACATATTGTTGGCTCTTTATATACCTAAGGTCCATAGAAGGTGTCCAACAATGATCTATAGTAGTCTAGTATATTGGCATATTCAACCTTCCAAACAAAGGACTTCTCGCCCAAGGCTTGTTTGATAGTTTTCGATTAGTTAAGGTGTGGAGTGTTAATGATTAGTGGAAGAGTGGATTCCATTTGTTAGCCTTTGATCAAATTCATCCAAACAAGAACTAATTAGCTTATATGCAAACAATGTGATAATGTAAACATCATCAAGATATCTCATAACAAAATGAAGCTAAGTTGAACAAAGAAAAATCCCATTGTATTCAAAAAAGGAAGGATTGCATTCAGGCCTTACACCTTACATATGATTACAGAGAAAGAATCTTACCATTAGGAAACCTATCTAAATAAGATGTTGATTCCATTATAGGGAACAAGAGAAGAATTAAGAAGTATAATCTAGGTTCTCCACCCCAAGTCCTTAGGCAAAATGTGGCTGCAAGTCTGCAACTTGTGTTACAACGCTACTTGATAGTAGGATTGTTGGAGTCAAACATGGTCTATTCTAGTCTTCTTACAAGAAAGGATTTCATGAGGAACATTGAGCCATGAGATAACCTAATATGAAATATTGTAACTCCTAGAAGATTGATCGCCTTGATGTGATCCTCTTGATATAGAATGGCTTGGCAAGTGAGCTTAGGGACCTTTGGGAACATTACGATGCATTGATGAATTATTTGTTTATTTTGTAATTATGGATTATTATGTGAAAATGGTGTTGTTACAGATAACAATTTTTCCGTCCAAATGTATTGACTCATAAATCTTGATTTGGATCACATACACACTATCATGTATACCAAAAATCATTTTTTGTAATTCACTAAAGAATAATATAAGGCCTCTACCAAATAGGTTTGAGCTTATGATGTTATTGAGATTTAAACTTTTTCCTCTCTAAATCAAAGAAAATAGTATCATAAATTTGAAAGTGTGGAGGGACTTGACGTCTATCATGAAACATTTTCTATTTGTGTTGAGGCTTCAAGAAGGCGTCATGAACATGTGCATGGAATTTAACCAAAATTTGGAAAATATAACAAGCATTGGCTTGCTCATATCGTTGATTAGAACAATAAGTTGTGGGTAGAGCTACTAAATCCCATAGGGAGAAAGGGGTGGATACCCATAACAAATCTCAAATGGAGATTATCTTGTAGATGCATGGATAGAGTTAGTGTATCTATGTTACAACACATGAGGATAAGTGTCCTACTACTTATTCTATTGGTGATAATTGCAAAGAGCACAAGCCAAGGAGTGATTTAGTACCTTATTTAGACCATCATTTTGTGGATGAAAAGATGTAGAGAACCTCAATTGAAAAACCAAAAGATACCACAAAGTAAAACCAAATGTGACTAAGAAATATGGAGTCATGACCAAAGTTGATTGTGAGTGCTAAGCCAAAGTAGCATCATACATGGTAGAAAATAACTTAGCAACTTTGAAGGCATCTACAATTTTTTTGCAAGCGACCTTCCGCTTCTCCATGAGCTAGGGTAAATCCCTAGCCATAGGCCCTCGGTTTCTTCTTGTTTTCGTCCAAGTTTTTTTCAGGTTTCCTAAAGATTTCTTTGGATGTGAGGTTGTGGTTTGAAGTTTCTGTGGGTATTGTGCATTGCAGCAAACTGATCTCACCATTTTTTGGGTCAATAAATCTAGGCTTGCGAGGGTTTTGATATCAACAGGGGTGTGAAGTTTGGAACTTTTCCAGTGGAGATATTTTCAGGATCGATTTCATCTCGCCCATCATCCCGTTTAGTGGCTCTAGATTTCTTCTTCATGTTCATCGGTTGTTGGCTTTTCTTAGAAGATAGTGGTCTGGGTAGTGATCCTTTGATTGGGTTGGAAGGGCAGACTGCATTTATCACAAATCTTGTGTGATAGTTTGGATCTGGAGGCTAGCAAAGGTTGGGCTACATGGGCTGCCCTCTTTTTGCTATGGGGTAAATTCGAGATGCCATTGCCAGTGCAGAAGTCTTGTGGGTGCAAACAACATAGGTAAGCCATCAGAGGAGGATAGTCTGACAAGGATTTCAGGTTTAGAGGATGATGGCACCTACCTCTTTTGCAAAGATATGTTGAAATGGTAGCTTGAGAAAAAAGGAGCCTCTGGCTTCCCCCGCCAAGATTGAAATGGGATCAAGTAGCTTGGGCAACAACTCCCTCTTGGAAACCCTAGTCTCTAGTCTTTCTGCTCCCTGCATAGGTTCAATTTTTTTGGGCTTCTCTCCAGTTGTTCAAGAAACCTCTCCTCCTTCTTGCCCAATCCTCTAGGAATCTATAGAGGATGCAAAAAAAAAATTGGAATCTGTATTGGTGTGCAAGTCCAATGGGCTCTAGCCATGTTTGATAGATTTGAATGGCTAGATCTCTAAGGTATGGAATCCCCTCCTTACTCAGGATGTTGTCATTTACCCCTATGCCTAGGGTTCTTCATTGTTGAATTTTCCAATGCAGAAGACATAAAGGTCATTGTGGAATCTGGTATGTGGTTCTGGGGAAGCTCGGGGCTTTTCCTAACACCCTGGTTCCCATCCTTTGATCCCACCACTGCTATCATTTCTTTGGTGCCAATATGGGTCCGTCTACCCAACCTTCCATTACATCTGTGGAATCTTACTTTGCTCAAAGCTATTGGTAACACACTGGGCAAGTTTCTCAGTAATAACCCAGACACTTAGCAATATGTTAAAACCACCTTTGCCCGCATATGTGTAGAGATAGACTTTTGCAAAAGGATTCCCTGCATAAGTTATCTTGACTAGTGAGTATTTCAAATGGGCGCAAAAGATGAATTATGAAAATCTTCAATACCGTTGTCGAGTGTGTTTTAAGAGGGGCCATCTAGCAAAATCCTACCCGAAGGCTACTCCACACTGCTCTCGCCGATCCGAGTGCTCACCCACATGGTGGGAATGTTCCAAGCGAGAGCATTACATAGTCCACAAAAGGGACTCGCCCCTAGAAGACAACAAATCCGATGAGCTAGTCTTGGATGACGGTGTTGTTGATCTCGCTTCAGACATTCTAGTGGACAACCATAAGCAAGCGAAAGGGGACTTAGGCTTGTCTTCACAAATAGCAACACCGGAAGGAATGGTAACACAATCGGTAGATGTTGTACTGTCGGAAGGAAGCAATCCCATGGATACAAGACCGACAGGGAAGGGCTCTTCCCAAAATAAAGCAGATAGTCAACCTCTCAAAGAGGACCCTCAAGGCACTATGGTAGCCCTCCAGATAGCAACTTCGATTCTAAATAGTCCTGAGAAACTGATTATGCCAGAATTGCATAAGAACTTGGAATGGATACATGTAAAGAGCAAGACATATGCAAAATAATTCGAAAAATTAGAG
>Ga0181471_100085_pt2 | contig 21620 bp, 19 predicted proteins | sample InSIn5gowninarea_FD_119083 | JGI IMG/M metagenome (GOLD analysis project Ga0181471, IMG submission 119083) | Clean room microbial communities from NASA Spacecraft Assembly Facility at Jet Propulsion Laboratory, Pasadena, California, USA -... ...
GAAGGAAGTCCTGATATATGTTGTAGATGTTGAGTCGTATCGAAAGGTGTAGCTGTCAAAGCTGAATAGGCGTAGTCTAGCTACTAGGTACCAGCGCTCTTCTCAAAAGTAGCGAAAACGAATGAAGAACAGAAAGACGAGTATCAGCGCAAGTATGTGACAAGAAGATAAGACACGTAATGAGTGGCGGCGCAAGGGAATATCCACATCTATATCCGCTGCAAGAACGGCCGGGGTAGTAGCGAACGAAGACCGGTTCGTCTGATGTGCATCATCACCCGCATCTTAGCCATACAAGCTTACTATATATCCGCCAACCGGCAGGTCAATTGTCTGTCGAGGTTACGTCTTCCTGTCAATCATTCCGAAACGGCGGTCCGCGCACCAAAGGGCAACGATCAGCGGCAAGGAGGAGGCGTTCGCGCAATCTTTAGCCCGTGATGTTGGGGCAGAAAGTCGGGGCTGAGACCGCGTTCTGAAGACGCCTGTGCAGACTCAACCAGATTTTGCTTGACCTCGACAATGTCAAAGGCAGGGGGAGTGACACGTGTGGACGACCTGCCCAATGTGGTTGGAAGAGAAGTCATGACATCCATGGATCTGTTGAGGGGAGCCAGGCATGCATCAATGCCTTCGGACCAGAGCCAGCCAGAGCCAGAACCATTCGACTGATGTTTCCCCAAACTCCAGGTCTGGATAAGTTTGTTTCGATCGCCGGCTCTCCGGTTGGGCACAATGTTTCGACTTGCATGATGCCTATCACGTCATCGTCATGCCAAAGTCTTTGCGGATGTGAAGTCTGTTATAGAATACGCCGGGCGGTTGAGCTGAAGGATTCCGGAGATCTAGCCTGGAACACGTTGGACTGGACTTGGTTGAAACAGATGTCACAGATGGATTGCGCGTCAGCGCGGGCGCTAACATTAGCAAGACACTACTGTGCGCACGGACCCTAAGAAACAATCCGGGTCAAACAAAGCAAACACTCCCAGCTTCTGCATCACGCGAACGTCATCAGCGTTGCGCGACATTGGGAAAAGCTTCATGCTCACTTGGACAGTATACACTTGGACATCACATACTACCGCATACGTATTCGCACTTTTAAACGATGATCAGCTGGGCATCCAAACAAGACAGTCGAAGACACAGAACTCGTTTCTTAGACACGTCTTGACCACCCTAGCTATCGGTTCAGCATCACATTACCCGATATGGACAATCAGGATCAATCATCCCAGACAATGCGCCCAGGATCACTGTCACCAACATCCACAATATCCGCACAGGCCCTTGATCTCAGTAGAGTTCCACCAATCGCCATTTTTACTGCGCATCTGAAGGACGATGAAGTGAAGACACTCAAGGAAACGTTGCGCCAGTACGACGCACCGCTTACTACCGATGTCGCGAGGGCGAAGGTCTTCATCGGGAAGGTGGGTACCAAGAGAAGAGCCGAGTTTGAATTGAGGTCTCGAAAATTGGTTGTCCAAGAAGTTGTTACCCCGAAACGGCCAGCAAGTTCTGTGAAAGTACAGAATCACTCTAGCAAGAGACGAAGAGTTGGTGGAACATTAGGTCGGCAACCAGCGGATGAAGTGAATTCTACTACCGAAGACGAGGCTGGCGATGACTCACAGACTGAAGATGAAGCGACAGATATTAAGAACCAGCGCGTTCAGCTATCATCGCCTGCGAAGTCCGACAATGGCTCACATGTTGCGCTCATGTTTGAGACTTCATCGAGTGACGATTTAATCTGGGTCGTCAAATTTGACTGGGTTGAAGCTTGTGTAACTGCAGGCCATTTCCTTCCACTGGGAGACAACTTAGTGTACAAGGGCAAAGTCCTTGAAAGACCAAAATCATTGAATCCAAAGTCTATCAAAGACATATTTGGTGCGCACGCGAACGCAGCGCCAAAGTCTCAGACACTCCTGGCAACAAGGCCACATCCTGTGCAGGACATTTTAGACCGCGCAAAATTGGACGCACCCACGGCCTCGAAGAAAACTACTTATCAGCCTAAGCGATTCGGAAACCACGCCTCTAATCGCTTCGACGGTAAGGCTTTTGCCCGCTCGTCGCAACCCGTCAGTCACTCATATGCTTCACAAGCTGCGCATCTGCTGCAGCAAACGACGAGCGAATATGAAGGCGAAGACAGCGATATCCCCCTACCTCCCGAATGGGTGAAGAAGGGCATCAAGTACGCTTGTCAGCGCTTCACACCTGGTAACGGACCCAATGAAGACTTTCTCGACCAGCTCAAGAAGATTAGAACTGCTCGAACCCTGATAGATGATGATATAGGTGTTCGTGCATACTCGACCATTATCGCGTCTATCGCTGCGTATCCGTATAGACTTAGTCATCCGCGAGAGATAGCACAACTACCTGGTTGTGACGAGAAAACCGCAGTTCTTTTCGTAGAATGGAAGAACACTGGCAAGATCCAGGCAGTTGAAGATTACGAGAACGACGAATCAATGAAGGTTCTGCGCGCATTTTACAACATTTGGGGTGTTGGAGCGAAGACCGCGCGGCATTTCTACTACAACAATCACTGGACTGAGTTAGACGACGTCATTGAATATGGCTGGAGTGACCTGGATAGAGTGCAGCAGATCGGCATCAAGTATTATGACGAGTTCCTGGTATCAATTCCGCGTCCTGAGGTTGAGCAAATCGCCGCCGTTGTCCGAGAACACGCAGTAAAGCTTCGCGACGAACGTATCACGGTGACGATTGTAGGAGGTTACAGACGTGGCAAGACAGAGTCTGGCGACGTGGACATGATCGTCTCACACCCCGATTTGGAGAGTACAGCGGGATTGGTTCGAGAGATTGTCGAATCATTGGAAGAAGCTGAGTGGATTACTCATACTCTCACGATGAGCTTGACAAACACCAATCGAGGCCAACATGCACTGCCTTTCCGGTCTACAAAGGGAGCAGGCGTGGGGTTTGACACGCTTGACAAAGCACTTGTAGTGTGGCAAGACCCATCGTGGCCTGCTTGTGAGCAAGATGTTCTAAAGAATCCAAAAGCGAAGAATCCTGCTATTCACCGCCGAGTCGACATTATCGTGGCGCCTTGGCGGACTGTGGGTTGCGCAGTCATGGGTTGGAGTGGCGGTACGACGTTCCAGCGAGATCTGAGGCGATATGCGAAAGCTATCAAAGGCTGGAAGTTTGATAGCAGTGGCATCCGGAGTCGAAGCACTGGTGAAACTATAATGCTGGAGGGACCCGAAGGAGTTGTTGGAACACCAGAGGAAGCAGAGAAGAAAGTATTTGAAGGGCTAGGTCTGGAATACATACCGCCTGAGTATAGAGTAACATATTGACATCACACGATACAGTACCGTGAAGACTATCTGTGTGCTTCACCGGTCTGCCTCCAGAGATGACCTAGTTGCCTTGTCACCACAGGTCTTCACGCGTTCGTTCTACGCTGTAAGATATCTGTACCTAGTACAACGCCGCCGACTTGTTTAGGACTCAAACACCAGCATTCGAGCACGATCCGCTAAAAACATGAAGCTCGACCGGCTTACCAAAGCACTCACTATAACCCTACAGATCATTATCAGTCTCGTCTTGTTCATCATCGTACTTCCGTTCTTCGTCTCATGGCGCGTTTCGATAAGCTTTCTTTACTTGACCAAGAAAGAGAAGGAGGAGCCAAAGAACGCAGACCAAGAGAGAGAAAAGCAAGAAGCAAAAGAGGGCGAAAAAGGGAAGGAAGAGGAGGAAGAGTCAAAACATCCACCTCCTCCTCCACCACCACCCCCGCCTTCTCCGCTACCCAAAGACGCCCATGAGCGCGCCCTCGCCCACTACAACCCAGTCTGGGAATCCTTCAGAGATCTCGCCATCAACAAACCCCTCGTAACTCACTGGTCCCGCGTAGCTGCCACCATCGTCCTCCTAACCCAAACCATGCTCTCCCTTGCGCTCCTCGAAAAATCCCTCGTCTACCATATCCCCTGGTTCATCACGCACCTTTCCAACACTCACTACAAGACGTCGAAGGAGAAAGTCTGGTGTAATGACTTGTTACTGCACATGTCCGGACTAGTTATTACATGTGCACCGTTCATGGGGTTGATAGGGGTAGGAGTGGGCATACTGTATTATTCAGTGAAGGTATGGAAGTATGGGAGATTCAAGAAAGGAGCGGTCAGGAGAACAGGGGGAAGAGGATATGACAACCTGGGGGAAAAGAAAAGGAATGAGAGTGAGGGGGAACACGGGGTTAAAGAGGCGATTATGGGGGTTGTGGGACATGTTATGCATCCACATCTACCACATGTGCATCGACATTCACAACCACATGCTGAACATGAGTCGGAATATAGACAGCCGGAATGTTCATCGTATGAGCATTCGGGACACAGTGGAGATATTCTGTTTGAGCAACCAGGAGGTGGGCCGTATGGGTACTATGATGTTATTCAGTCGCTGCCGCCGGTGACGATCAGGCCTCCGGAACGTACGGCTTGGTATGATAAGAATCCTTATACGCTGGCTGGTATCGCGTCAATTTGGACTGGTACAAAGGAGAAGACGAAGACTGGGTACGATGGAAGAGATACGAGGAGGCAGAATTTTGCGGATGAAATTGAGATGGCGGATAGGGCAAGGAAGAAGTAAAGGACACATATTGTTTGTGGTATCACTGGAAATAGGAGTTCTTGTTGTAGTAGTCAAATAGCCTTGCTGGCGAGGATTAAGGAAATAGCTATGTTAACAGTACATATAGAAAGAAAAGACCGCCCTTACGTCAATTGGTATCATCGCCCGATCACCTCCAGTCCGCCCCTTCCCTTCCAACTACACAACTTCTCTACAGATCCACTTAGGTACTCTTCTTTCCCTGTGCCGCAGCATCCAGATGCCACCTCATAATCTTCTCAAAGATACCCTTACCGTCTCCCTCCATCACGTCTCCGTGACAAGGGATAATCCTGTTGAATCCCCACTTATTGATCCTCTCCACACTAGCCGAAAAGCCCTTCCTGTCACTCGCACTAGTTCCGTACCAAATAGTGCGCTGCTGCCACTTCGCATCTCCCTTTGTACCCTGCAGTGCGGTAAAGATCTTCGTCAAGATACCACTATTCGCATCGATGCCGGTTTTGCTAAATTGCTCTGTAGCAGGTAGATTGAACATGAGATCAGCCTGGATGAGAGTGCGGGTAGGACGGTGGTGGAAGACGATTTCCTTGTTGATGTGCGAGTGTACGTATTCCCAATCGAATTCGGCGTCGAACTCGGGCGAGATGGACTCGACAGGCTTATTGGCGCTGAATAAGATGGAGAAGGGGACCTTTTCGTCGTTTTGCTTTGCGCGCTTTTCGGGTAGGACGTCGGGACCCATGACCTGGGCATTAGGGTATTCTTTGTGCCAGGGGCCGAGGAAGATGTGGTGCTGTTTGATGGTTTATTATGCATGGTCTCGGATGTTGTAGTGGACTCTTAGGACTTACCTCTGCATCTAGAGCGGCAATGTACTTTACTTCGCCCAACTCAGATACCTTCTGCTTGACATCTTCGGTCAATGCGACAGGGGAGAAAACGGCGACAGCACCGGATTCCAGACGAACTTTTCCCATGCGTTAGTAGTAGTTCGCGAAGCGTGAGTTGGGTATGGTGTACCAATTGTTCCTCTTCCGCCGATCTTCACTCGACCGAATCTCCAGAAGGGTACTGATAGAGTGGTAATAACGCGTGGAACGACATCGCGAATCACCATAACACTGGCTGGATCGGATGGGACTAGTTTCGACGACATATTGGGCAATGTGAATGGTGGTACGTGAATGCTAAAAATATATATAAAAGTAGGTGTAAAAAGAAGAATTGTTGTGAGGATACGTCGGATGCTTGGTATCTAAGATAGAAGACGTAATGCAGTCAGATCCTGAATGACGCAATGTTCGAGGTTGGAGTGAAGCGACTTTTGAAGTGCGATTCAGCAGCTATCGTGTTGGATGGTAGCATATATATCATTGCGCATGTCTCAGTCGGCATAGCGGAAAACATCTTGTCCGCTCGTGATCAGCAGGTATCGTATGTGGAGAGATGTCAGTCGAGTAAGCTGTTTGTCGTGTGAAGATGCAGGGAAGCGTGGGCCGAGGTGCCCCGATTCGACAGCAACTAGACGCGGTCGCGCTTTGTCAGCTACGTCACCGCGTCGCAAATGCAAAGGATCTAGAACTTGGATACCAGATCATAGTAAGCTGGAAACTTGACAGGTCAAGATACATTGAAATGATGATATTCAATCTTGAAACTGGATTCGCATTTGCATGTATGTGATTGTCATAATCAGGGCCTCCAAGAACTCCACGTTGACGTTCACATGCTACTTCTAAATCTGCATTTTGCGATCTGGTCTTCGGGCTTCCCGGTAGCTTCGCCAGGGGCCACCAAATCGCCGACCCACATCGTCAGCGGGCCCACGGTGCATCCCGTCCTGGAAACTTTCCTGGTGTATGCAAAGGCTCGGCGGACGAACTCTGGCGGCGCATAGGATGCTAGTATTTGGAAGCGTCGCAGACTGGCCAGTTGGCCAGACCTGTAGTCTTTTGTAAGATAGTCCTGCTTCGTGCGAAGTCTCACCTGGCATTCTCAGCGCTGAGCTCTGCCATCAGTCCTCCGGCATCCCTTTCCTTGGCATCCTCTTCCAATCTTTTCTGAATGAATGCACTCATCTCCTTGACCTTTTGCAGTGCAACATTAGTGCAATTCAGCAAGGCCAGCGGATTGATTGTGGCTCCTCCGTATTTCGCGATCTGACATATCTCGCCATGTTTGTTCATTGTGAGGATAACCTCTCCCTGCCTGACTTGCTCTTCAGCCAAGTTTGCGTCTACCAAGAACACCTCTCCTTCAAAGTATGAGAAGGTAACGCAGAGCGGCTGGTGTAAGATGGATAACGGTATTGGTTCGCGCTCGCGTACACTAAGGATGGTCGCCTTCTCGCCTTCTACTTGTACGTCGGGTCGTCGGAAGTGTTGTAACGCAGCCATGACGGCTATGCATGATGCGTCGATCAGTCCGCCGTCGTGATCGATAATGTGTACGTCTGCGCGGAGAGCGAAGCACTTCAAGCCAGCGATGATACATAGCGACTCGGTATCGAGAGCGTTGGAGCGACGGATGGCTTTCTCGAGTATGCGCGAGAGGATGACCTCAGCATCTGTGGGACTAACATCTCAGTCAGATACAGCGAAGCTTGGTGGACTTTTACATGTACGTACCGACCAACCTCGAAGGCTGGAGAAGCCATGGGAGAGAACTCGGTGACTATTTGGAAGATACCATCGAACTTGCGCTCTGGCAATGGTGTTGTCACGTCTACTGAAATGCGCGCAATGACTCTGAAATGTGTTAACTTTGCACTTGAATCCGCATGACAATACATACCTCGTCTTGCCCAATTGAACATCTGCGACACCATACTCGTCGCCAAAGGTGAGCTCAAGTGGGCGGAAGGCGTCAAACGCGCGTCGATCGATTCGTATCTGCTCCTGTAGCGCTTGCTTGATAAATTCGCGCTCATTGAGCGATATCTCAGCTTCTCGAGGCATTATGGGTTTTCGCAACAAATGCGTAAGGTTGTCGTTGGTGGAACGGTAGCTGTACAATAGCCATAGAAAATGCGGCGGGGAAAAGTGAACCGGCGGCCGATCCTTAGCGCGACTTACGAGTTCAAGCTTCCATGCGCCATTTCTTTCACACATCAACTACTCACCACCTCAACCACGCGCAAGACTTCCGAAACCTGTACCAATTCAAACTACCATCGATCAATAATAGCCCGCCACAATGACGACCGCCCATAGACCCACGTTCGATCCCGCACGCGGTAAAGAAGCTCAGCGAGGACCCGCCTACCACCAGCGATTACTACCAGCGCACACCACGCTCAAGCATAGACAACCAGGACAGGGCGGAGATGCCGATAGTACCCAGCGCGACCTTCGCGCCGAACTTTTGGAGGCTGAGGCGCGTCACATTGCGAAGAAGAACGGTACCTACGTTGAACCCGAGGCAGCAGCTGAGCCAAACGCGCACAAACGTCAGATTGATGCTGTACCGGCAGTTGAGGAAGGCGAGGAAGATGAAGCAGCCCAAAAACGGCGGCGCATAGAGGTGTTGGAAAAGTTCAGAGACGTGGATGCAGACGACAGCAGTAGTGAGAGCGGAAGCAGCGACGATGAGTAAGTGTGAAGTATGTCGTGATTTTCAACCCTTTGCTAACGGTATTCCAGTGACGAAGACGAAGAGGACGAAACCGCGGCCCTTATGCGCGAACTGGAGAAGATCAAGAAAGAGCGAGCTGCAGCCAAAGCGAAGGAGGAGGCAGAACGCGCGGCAGAAGAGGAGGAGCAACGCGAAATCGACGTTGCCCGAGGCAATCCCCTACTCAACGCGAAAGACTTCACCATGAAGCGTCGATGGGACGACGACGTTGTCTTCAAGAACCAAGCACGAGGTACCGAAGACAGAAACAAGAAGAAGGAGTTCATCAACGATATGCTGCGGTCTGACTTCCACAAGAAGTTCATGGTATGTATCCCCTCATCACGACGAATTCAACTCTGTCTAATACCACGCGACAGTCCAAATACATCCGATGAGGTCATCACCCTTCGCAAAGACATCTCTCTCAACTTTCGAATATTACGCATTGCATTGCTGGCGTTAGGCATCTTGGCGTACAGGTTCTGGAATCTTTCAGGCAGGCTTCGAGAGAATGTGGGATACCCCAGGTCTTGGCGGATATGGAGCAACCAGTGATGAGACGGAACCTAGCGGGACTCTTATCGCTATCTTGGATCAGCGGCGACGACCACCAATTCTGGATGTCAGCTTCATCTCTCGCCTCAGTCCATCGTCACTAGGAATCGATCCAATGAATGGCATCTTTCAAAGTCCAAAATCCGTCTCAACATATGTTAGAGGAGAGGCCTTACCGTGCAGCTGACGCAAAGAAAAGTTTCGGTGTGCATGGAGAGCGAACTGCAATATGACAACTCTGTACCTCATCGATAGCTGAACCCAGGGCCTAGCCTTAGCCACAGCCACTATCTCTGATCCACATAAGCGGATTTTAGCGTACCTACAAGGAATACCAAGCACGTCTTGGCCGGGTCTTCCACCCTCTTATGGAGCTTCTACAACACATGATCTACGCCTTCCCCAGCAAGATGACCTCATGAGGCTTTTCTGCCTTTAGCATATGCTTGATCACCCTGGAGGCCAGCACACGGCAGATGGTTGAGATTGAGGCGCGGATACTATATAGTCAAGAAGATATCTCCGCGTGTCTGTAAATACAAGTGTACTATCATCATTACAGCCCCTTCCACATTTACCCTCACTCGTCTGCTTTCTCGATTCAAACTTTCACCTACCACAAACAAATAAACACAAATCTTTGAAACCCATCTTTTTCTCACAAATACAACGACAATGGCAGGCTACGGAAACCGCACGGCATCAGACTATGTCGCAGAAGAGCTGCAAGACCAACACGCCACCACACGTCTCGGCCTGGTAGATTCAAACACTGCGTACCACAATCCTCATGAAAAACACGGCTCAGGCACTACAGGCGGTGCAGGTTTTGGTGAGCCACATCTGTTCATCTTGTGTAACAAATGCCAGGCGGGCTAAACAATGGATTGTAGGAAACAAACGCTCCTCGTCCACCCCCAGCACCGACAACTCCGAATTCCGCTTCGGCTCCCACTCAGACACGGCACCCTACTCAAACGCCACGCCCATGGGCAGCGGCTCAACGGGTGGCGCAGGATACGGAAACAAAACAGGGGAAATGTCTGGACCAGGTCATGATTCCGTGTTAGGGAAGGTGGTAGAGAAGGTTGGAGGGATGATGAAGAATGGGAAGATTGAAGACAAGGGAAGGGTGATGAGGGAGAAAGAAGGGTTCGGGGGTAGTGTTTCGGGAAATGAGTAAAGGCGCATCGATACGATTTATTTCCTTTACTTTTCAGTGTTTGTATCATGATACATGGTCATGTCGAGTTAATTTGGTAAATGCATTCAAACTTCCAACACCTAGTATGCATCTCCCCCTTGTGACTTGTACTCCTTCACCGGAACCACCCATTGGAACTTCCCGCTCTAGTTGCCCTCACCATCGGCGGGTCAGGAATCAATTTCCCTCCTGGTCCTTCAACTGCCTTCGCTTCCCACTGGGGAACAAGGAGTAAATTACCATAGTAGTTAGCTTTGTTAGCATCATCTTGTAGCCGCTTCTTAGATTACTTGCGCTATCTGATATATTCCGTTTGTGCAAATTTAGGACCTGGCGGTGTAACTAATTAAATAGGTGATTTTGGTTGAGACAAGGTAGGCGATGTTGATGGCGGAGTACGAAGGGTATGTGACGGACCGTCTACCCACTGCGCTGTTGGGTCGATTGATGTGGAAGGTTGAGAGAGCAAGGTTGAGGTTGCTGGTCAGTGTCTGTGGGCTTATCGACAACTGTCCAGAAAGCCTCGATGATGAGTTCAATCTGCTCTTTTTCGAGCTTTTCTCTGATGCTGAGACCGTCCATGGTAATATCTGTGGCCATGGAAGACACGTCTGCTTCCGGCTCCCATGTGATGAGATGGCTACTATCGACCGTTGGCGTAGTGTCCTCTTCTTGACATGCAGCGACCATTGAAACCGAGTTCTCGCTGTCGTCGTTGTTCCAGCTCCATCCATCATGATCAAAGTCAAGTGCAACCTCACCGTCGCCTGAGATTTCCGTTGCTCCAGGCGAGATATGCTGGAGGATCCAGCTTCCATCGTCATCGTCGAGTGGACGTGAGTAGTCTGTGCTGACTGGATGTATTGGATCAGTGCTTGCAATGTAGTCACCGTCGTAGTCATTCTCGTCCATGTCCGCCCATTTTTCCTCCTTCTCTTTAGGATCAACGACATCTTCAGGTCGAACCTCTTGTGTTAACGGCGAGCGTGCTATACTATGATCGCTAATATCCACTCGTGCCACACTTTTCTTAAAAGCATGCGAGGCCATGTTGCATGCATCCCAAGAAGCCATGTAATACAGATCATCAAGTTCTTTAACCAGAGCAGAGATTTCGTTCACTCCTGGCATGTGCTTCTCAATTAGTTCAGCTAAGAATGTCCTTGCCCGCTCCAATTTGGAAGACCAGTTATCCTCCCATCTCTTGTGCTCACAAGAACTGCAGTCGGTCCGGACATACATGGTGAGAAACGATTCTGCCGTGCACGCAGCCCTGACACTCGTTCGAGTTCTCTTATGTTTGGTGCCTTTGCATCGTGATCTCCGTAAGCGCAGTAAGTGATGGCATCTGTAGTAAAGATGAATGACATTACACATGGCCACTTGATATTGTCGTTGGACGTGATCTCCGGAGGCGTACGTTCCGGGATCTTTTGACTGTGCATATGTTCTCGAAGATTGAATATGTTTCGTGGTGGGAGATCAGTCTTGGACTGGTTCAGCAGTGTCAGCTTGCTTGTGCGTCAATACTGAGCATAGCTTTCACACACTGATTCGGTTGTGATATGTTGATCAATACGATTGCGGTTTTGAAGTGACGGTAAACTTGATGTGTAGTCAATCGTTTTGGATATGACTAGCTTGAAGCGCGTAGCCTGTTGTGTTGCTGAAGGTTGATGACTGGGAATACTGTCAGAACATCCACGGATGTCTTGAGCGCGCGCAATCGTTGTCGTACCCGCAGTCGCATATAGCTGCAATGGAGACAATGGTAACCTTGGCTGTCAGCTGTAGAGTGTTGCCATAGCTACCGCTTAAACATCTCTCACGTTGTTGCTCAAGGTGACGTTAAAAAGCGGAGACTTCCAAGTAAAGGTGAGAAGGTAGCTAATACGCGGTCAGCAGCTATCGCAAACCGTTTGCCAGCAGCTACGAACCAATGGTGACGGTGGGTATGCTTTATTTGACGAAGAGGACAAATTTAGTGTTTGGCAGATATCGAAGAATTTTATCATAGTTCAAGAACAGAGCATCTGGCCTGAGGCGACGAATTACGATGCATAATCACGTGTGCAGTGTACTATAGGAAACTACGACCACGTGGGGACTTGCATGTATTCTTAGAGATTGAAAGTAGAAGTCATGAAGCATTAATACACAATTCACCATTGGCATGCTGTATGTGCAAGAGGAACACCAGAAATTCCGTTCTATTACCCCAATCCTACCCTACCGTATACAAGAAAAGAACATGCATCCTACTGATGATCGTGAAGCCGGATATACAACTGCCTGAAGCCCTAGAAAGAAAACGAAAAGTAACGTTGCGTCGTTGCACATTACGTATGAGAGTCATTACATGTATACAAATGCCCCAGTCCGGTATTAAAAAAAAAAAACAAACAAACGCAACCAATATAGAAGGCGCCATCCAGGACGGCGACAAGTAGACGAATTTAGTATCGCACCACAGGCGACGCACTTGTACTGCCTTCTTGCACCAAAACACCTTCCTTGACACCATCCTTCTCCATCTTATGCATCCAATCCTCTTTCTTGTCTTTTTTATGCATCCAACCACTGAAGATCTTCTTCAGTTTCGACTTTTGCTCTTCTCGACCTGGAGTCTTGGGCTCGTTCGAGAGGGTTTTCCGCGCGGTAGTGTCCACACTCATCTTACGAGAGAAAGTAGACGCGTCGGCGCTCTTGTTGCCATTCGAGGCCGAGCCGCTGTCTCCACTTCGTTGGCGAGTGTGGTTGCTAGAGGCTACTTCGAGACGTTGATCGAGGTTGCTAGTGGAAGACCAGCCAGTCATCGTGGCCTCGGCGTTTGTCGGACTGCCTGGGCCTGTTCGTATAGGCTGAGGGATGGCCTTGGTCTCCTGCTTACGGGAGGACTTTCGGACAGGGAAAGCGTCGTTGAATTGCATGGCTAAAGTATCGGATCCACTCCTCCTGTGGTTCTTCGCAGAAGACGAACGCTCTTGGTGCTGTTCTTGTGGACGCATTAGACTTGCAATGTGTGTTCCAGCAGTGGGAGACATGGGCGATTTCGGTGGTGCTACTCTCTCTTCGGAGGGCTCTTGGAAATCCTTCCAGGTGTCTAGGCTCGGTAATGGCGGTAGCTCTCTGTTCAAGTTGATGCCATTGGACTCTGACTTCCTTGGTTGTGCCTCGTCCGGTTGTCCCTTGGAAGTTCCCGGTCTGCTGTTGCTTCTTGAACTCAACTTGCGGGCAACGCCCCAGCTACGCCATCCTGATTTTGAGTCACTGCGTGACAGACCTTGGTCGTCATTATCGGCTGTCGGACGAAGTGAGTCCTTGGATTGCGCGCGACTCAGGGCCCGACTACGAGAGCCGGGGAAGACGTATTCTTTGACACTCTCCTTGATGCTCGCAGCACGACTCGGTGGTCGGACCGAAGTGTTGGATCGGCCCCGGCCTTCTGACGCTTCTTGCTGCCGCTTCTTCTCGAATTCCGAACGCATCCACTCTGCAGCTTGTGCATCCGCCACTGCAGCAGGGCTGTCGGATTGGTGAGATAACCTGTTCATACTCCTGTGATTGGGTAGAGATGCTGAGTTGGGTACTGACGACGACATCTTGGCGTTGGCGAGGGTTGATGTGACGGCTACGGGAAGAGTTACGTCTTCGTCCGAGTCATTGCGGAAGACGGCCGACCGCGGTACGTCGATGGAAGTCTTGCCATATGTCCTCAATTTCTCTTCTCTCTCTGCGTCGCGCTCATCAAGCCATCCGAAGTCAGCTCGCTTACGACTGCTATTGGTGCGCGCAGGCATGTCTCCATATGTCCTTGCTCTTATCTCCTGATCCGCCTTTGCTCGTGTCCGGGTCCTGGTGCTGGGCTTCCGCATCATGAATGAAGTCGATGTCGACGACAACTCTGGGGGCGCGCCAGTAGGCATGCGGACACTAACCTCAGCGGCCTGTGGCTTTGTCTCTTTCCGTGGTCGACCAAGCCCACCAAAGTCGAGCTTGGGGTCTGTGTTCTCCATGCCATGATCCGACGGCTTGAAGTTCTGCAGGATGTGCCGACATGCTAAGCGCAATTCTAATTCGGTATGTTCATCCAGGACACGGCGGTTGATCCAGGGCGATGAATCGCATATGCTGTCTTTGGAGGTGTGCCTCTTGTGTGACGATGGAGGCTGTGAGGGGGTTGGTTCTGGCGTGGGTTTATCGACGAGGTCGGACTTGGAGGCAATCTTCTATACGGGCGGTGAGCGACTGTTCGCAATGCAATGGTAGACAAAGAACTAGGCAGGGGACATACGACTGGCGCCAGGTTGAAAGAAAACTTGCGCTGCTTCATGATTGATTAGGGTAGCTATGTAGGCCCAAAGGATTAATTCCAAAGGAATATGGCTGCAAACGCGTGGTATAAGTGGTGCAGTTTGCAACGGCGACGTAACGGATGCGCGCGCGAGAAGTCGGTCGGTGGATAGAGTATGGTCGGCTAGGAATGGCTAGACGGAGCTACCAGCGACTACTGCATGTATGCGGGAACTTTTGACGGTTTGGCGGAAGAATGGTGGTGACGTGCCTTGGGCGGGCATGCATCGAGATGCAGTGGGGGGGGGGGACCAAGGAACAGGAACTTCCAAGAAGTCTGGGACAGGACAATAGGTATAATGCGCGTTGGTGTGCACCGGCCCGACCAGGAGGTGTTGGAGTTTCAGAGTAGCAGCTAGCATCAGACAGGATGCAGCCGACTACCAGCCCTGGAGAGTCTCGATGCCGTGTAGAATGGTCCGGCAGCCAATCAGCTGAACGGACGCCTGAAGCCTCTACGACGGTCAAATCCGCCAGACGTCAATCAAATCATCGTCGCCCACCCGCACGCGCCTCGTGGAGACGCCCAACAGCCACAGCCTGCCATGTTATGCCTTCCAGCCAGCCCTGGTCATCGGCGGAAGCAGCGATCGTGTGCCCCTTCCCAGCAGAACCAGACTATCGAAAACAAGCGGCGCTGCGGCCCCACGAATAGCAGCCCACAAGGGCCGCGGACATGCCCTCGATCCAGACAGGGCATTCCACATGTCCATACACACCAACGCTCCCCATCAAACACGAAGTCGCTCCTTTTTGCGACCCTGGCCTGCACTCAACACGCCAATCGCGCTGCATGCCGCCTGCATCAGCAAGCGAGACATTTATTTTCCTTACCCAGCGAACGACAGTTGGGCTTGCGGGGTCCGCGTTTCACAAGCCAAACATGCGCCATTCCTCCACTACCATCTTCACCGCTGCAATACTAGCAGTAATATCCAACCCTTGGAAGCAGGGGAGAAGCTTTGCATCGGCGAGAAGAAACTTCGTCGACGACCCTGGCAGGGAATCTTCTGTGACGATATCCTGGGAATAACCCGACGGGTTATTGTTGTGCTGCCGTAGCGCACTGGCTCTCGTGGACAGGCCTCCAAACGGTCGCTCCAACGCTCCATCTCTGCTGACCGAGCTCCCCCCCCCCCCCCCCCCCCCCATCGTCACTGTATGCGTCATCCAAACGTTCGTTTTGCGTTCCAGTGTTTCGTTATTACAACAGTCAACCAAACTTGTGACTGTGTTGTGGTCGCTTATGTGGTTGAGGCGCGGGTCCCCTCCTATCAAGTGCGCCGGCTAAAACTGCCAATATTTACTGCCCAAGCTACCCACATGTGAACGACAAACTCTCACTGCATTTCTCGGCGGCCCTGTCACTCGTTAGGCGCGCAGATCGCTGATCCACCACCTCGTTATTTTCGTTCGGCGACGGTATTGTGTAACCACGGTGCCAGAGCGAAACAAGTCAATAGCAAGCCACTGCACCGAGCACCTGAAAATACCAATACGCTAGACCGGCACCATTCAACGTCCTCACTACCAGTGCAGCATGTGCAATACATAATAAGCACTGCGCAAACACGAAATCCAGCCGCAGGGTTCATAAAGTGCCTTGTGTGAGCCCTCTCCATCACGAATACAGTCATACGACTCGACTCATGCACATTTTCAAAGTTTCCATGCAGAATCTTCGACTAGACAAGGTTCGAGGGCATCTTACCATTCCCATCAAGCACGATGTGGCTCATACATCATGACCGTATACGTTGAAATTCTCTCCGAGGGCTATACATGCCTTAGGAGATGAAAACCCCAAGACCGCAAGCATCGCGAGCATCAGATCTTACGAGATAGTCCGCGACATGCTCAGTATCGTGAGAAAACCAAGCAAGGTCAACGGTCGACATTGAGCACTAAGCACAGTCAAAAGCCATCTACCTCGCAAAGACATCCCAAAAGTTAGTCAATAGAGTCGATCCTGTCGACTCGATGATGGTGTTGTGGCACACCCAATGCCGTTAAACCTGCCGGATAGCGCCTTCCCCACACCCTAAGGAAGCGCCATCCTTGTCGACCACCACACTCACGCCCGCGCAGGCATAACGCCCGTAATGTTTCCGTCTGTTAGCTGGGTAACTCTCCAAGATATAAATGCCTACAGCTTTTTTGAGTAACCATGCTAACTGAGTCGGGTCCTAGGTAATTTGACGGCTGCATATCAATGATGCCAGTGCTGCGACAACCTCGGGATCCTACGCTCGGGTATATGGTGAGGGGAAGAGACTACAAGCTCCTTCGGACCCGGTACCTCTCGATGCGATCATTCGCCAGATAGTGGATAGTGCTACACCATACTGCTTGCGCTTCGGCAGAACAACTCTTGCGTCCGATCCTTGGGGTAGGCTTCTCGCGTCTTCGTCTTTTTGCTTTCCCTAAATTCCACAACTTCAAACCCATCTCAATTACTACACACTTCCCTCCAACGCAACCCTTCACGAGAATCACCTTGGTAAAGATGGGAGGCTCGCAGCCATGGCCACAAGTTCCGGTCGGGAATAAAGACCACACTGATGCTGCAGTTGTCATCATCGGAGCAGGTATCTCTGGTAAGTATCATTACACTTAACTTGAGATGTTGTGCTAACATCGCCAAGGCATGTGCATGGCAATCGACCTCATCAAGCGCAATCAATGCCACAACTTCATCATCGTAGAGAAAAGCTCCAGTGTCGGCGGAACATGGCATGACAACAAGTACCCAGGTTGCTGTTGCGATGTTTGGAGCATGTTGTATAGTTATTCGTTCGAACAGAATCCGGATTGGACGAGGGAATACCCTGGACAGGAGGAGATACTTGTACGTCAACCCCCTTCAATCCTTTCTTTATATGGCTTCCGCTAATGTCTACTGCAGGACTATCTTCGAAACGTAGCTCGCAAGTACAACCTCTACAAGTACATCCGCTTCAATACCTCTGTCGAAGCCGCGACGTGGGACGATTCGAAGAATCGCTGGAAGGTCGACGTTAATGTGACTGGTGGTAAAGACGCCGAGTTCAACCCCGCTTATAGCATCGAGTGCGACTTCCTAGTCTCAGCTGTTGGTCAGTTGAACCAGCCACGATACCCGGATATCAAGGGTTTGGAGAATTTCAAGGGCAAGATTATGCACTCAGCGCGTTGGGATTGGAGCCACAGGCTTGAGGGCAAGAACGTAGGCATCATCGGCAATGGTATGCGTAGCACCACATGCTCAAAAACATACACACTAACTAAAACGTAGGTGCAACAGCTGCTCAGATCATACCCGAAATCTTACCACAAACTTCTTCTTTGACAATCTACCAACGATCCCCAAACTGGGTCATCCCACGTCTCGATGGCCCCGTCAGCGCCTTCAAACGTGCGATATTGCGCTATCTTCCTCCAGTCCGCTGGCGCATCCGTGCTAGCATGATGGACTTTCGCGAGTCTTTCTACGATGCCGTAACAGACAGCAACAGCGAGTTCGCAGAAGTTATTCGAAGCAGCTGCCAGCAAATGATGAAGACGCAAATTCCCAACCAGCCCGACCTCTGGACTAAGCTCACCCCAGATTACAGCCCAGGCTGTAAGCGCGTCATCATAACCGACGATTACTACCCGGCCATCGCTAACCCCAAAACAACCCTCGAAACAAACAAAATTCGTCGTATCACAGAAACCGGTATCGAACTCGAAGACGGCACACACCACACCCACGACACTATCGTCCTCGCAACCGGCTTCCGCACAGTCGAGTTCCTGCATCCCATCAAAATAACGGGAACGCAATCCCGCCCTCTAGCAGAAATCTGGTCCTCTGGCGCCACAGCCCTTTATGGAACGACCATTCCTTCCTTGCCCAACTTCGGTCTCTTCTACGGTCCAAACACAAATCTAGGCCACAACTCCATCATCCTGATGATTGAAGCACAGTCGCGATATCTCAACACGCTAGTCTCTGCAGTACTCGATGCGCGGAACAGGGGGCAGAGGATGGGTATCATGCCTAAAGGAGATAGGACGCATGAGTGGAATGAGGGGATTCAGCAGGTGTTGAAGAATAGTTCTTTTGCAGATCCAAAGTGCCAAAGTTGGTATAAAAACAAGGAGGGAAGGATTACTAATAACTGGTCGGGGACTGTGGTTGAGTATCAGGAGGTATTGGCGAAGGTGGATTGGGAGGATTTTGAAACCACGGCTAATGGTGGGAGTGCCGCGCATTCTGATGATGGGGTGATGGTGGAGAAGGCTACTCCTGCTGCAGGTGTTAGTGCGAGTAAAGTCGTTTTCGGAACAGGGAAGCAGGAGACGAAGATAGGAAGAGTGCATGAGGAAACGCTGGTGAGTAATACCACGTTGGTGCTTGGTACCTTGAGTGCGGTTGCTGCGGGTGCGGCGTGGATGTATCGGGGTAAGCTGCCCCAGAGACTAGGGCTACGGGCTTAAGCACAGCGTTATAGTATGAATGTATTCGAGTAGTATTAGGGAAATGTGTCCAACATATAAACAACCTCTCCCCCGACCCTCTAATCCAGTCCCAAACCCATCTCAAAACCCCTGCCTTCCCCTCCACCTCTCCTCCCATCCCTCAAACCAAGGACTCTCATCCAACGTCCTCGGCTCCCAATCCTCCTCCACCAACCCCTTGTCAATCTGCTCCCTATGCCACTCCTCTAAATTGGGCATGACAACATGCTCAACATGCCACGTTCCCTTGTACTCCATCAGCTCCCTCTTTCCCTCCTTCAGCACCTTGAGCAGCAAACCCGGCACACATTTCTCCTCCCTAAACTCCTCTATCGGGGTAAACAGCCCTTTGAAATTGAATACAACGGCGCCAGAAAGCGAAAGTCGGCGGAGCGTTTGCCAATCTACGCGAAGGCGGATGCGGGAAAGGGGTAGTTGAGCGGGAGGCAGTTGGTGGCTGCGAAGGGCTTCATGGGGGTCGCCGGGCGGCATGTAGAGGGGTTCATCGATTTCTAGTCCCCAGGAGCCGCGCTGGATTGGTTTGTCCGTGGGCTTTTTGGCAAAGTATCTTTGTTGACAAAAGTTAGTATCAAGCTTATATCTTTTGTTTTCTTTTCTTTTTACAATCAACAAGACGAAGTTGTCCTTTACCTGTCCATGGAGAACTGCATCTTTTCCTTGTAGTCTGGGATAGGTTTATGTATAGCAGCGAGTTCAAGTCCGATTTTCGAGCCTAGGTTCCAGCCTAACGCACTGCAGATGACGCCTGCTCGAAACACGTACAATCCGGTTTTCTCGTTTCGCAGCATGATGGCGAAGTCTTCGGGAATGTTGTTGAGAAGAACGTGTAGAGGTAGTGTGGTAGTGAGATCAGTGTCAGTCTTCAAGATGCCGTTGTGAAATGTCTTCTTATCGGCCGATACGCGAAAGTAGTGCGGATATCTTGCGCATACAAACTGTAGCACCATCTCCATTAGTTCTTTACAAGCGAGCTCTGATCCTGGTAAGGCTTGTATGGGCCTGAGATTGCTGATATGTACGAGTACTTCGACAAGTTCGGCTTCGAAGGAGGCAACCCTGACATCGTATTTCCGTGGGATTTGGACATCGACCTGAAGTACACTTCCATGGAGGAGTACTTGAAGGGTGAGGATTGTAGTTCGGTTTTGTGAGTGATCGAGAAAGGGGCATCCTCAGACCCTCGGTTAGCACTCAAATGTCAACTTGTTCTTGCAGTAACGACAAGCCAGTATCGCGATGTGTTGAAGGCTTGGAAGACAGGCGATTGCGCTTGGGGAGTGCTATCTTGTGGCGGGGCTCACCCCGCGGGGCTCGTGCACTTAGCGCGGAATGCCACATCCCCAGTTCTTGCTCGCAACCTTTCCACACCTATCTACACTTCGACCCAAGTGGAAGCCCAACTACCAGCATTCTGGACTCTTGGAGCGGTTTTCGATATATCACGTGCTAAATCCCTTTTCGAATCAGATGTGCCGTTTCCTCAACCCGGAGCTTTAGGTGTTTGCTCAGACGCTCACTACAGTAGAGGTCGACGAATTTATGGCGGTGTAACACATCTCAGACACCAAGAATTAATGCAATAGATGATCGTCATGGCAGCAGTTGTACACGCGTCGATGGCGTTCGCCGAAGCCAGTCCGTGGACAGAATAAATGTCGCACGCATTGCAGAACCACCTATCGACTGATCCAACGTCACAAATACCAAGACAGCCCATCGAATCGAGCTGCTTACTAGAATCACGCCACAACGGCACTTTAGCAAGCCATACCCGTGTAAAAGGCAGGCCATGGGACTTATTCGCCATAAGCGGTATCAACACGTCCGGGGTATTGATAGCGACTGCATTACCGACAGCGGGGGAGTTCTAGAGCCGCCCCCAAGACGCGCCGTACACGATGCTTGATCTGGCAGCAAGTCGATCGAAAACCCACTGGACAAGATGCATGTCTACCTTCACGCCCTACGCCAAGGTATTTGGGGTTCCAATACTGTACAAGGCTAGGGTCGATGCGCTCGCGCGGGCGATCTACGGTGACAGACCCCGCCAAACCCATGGCAGTAATATGCATACAGCGACACCAGCATAAGGACTGCGGCCCATTGCTCTCTTGAGAAGATATCGTCATGCTGTTCGCTTGCGTGCAATCGTGGCGCGGAAATTACTTTTCCTGGGTATTCTTGCAGGTCGCTTCGTACATGTATGTAGAAGTCGCCCCGCCCCGCACCTCAATGATAAGGTAATCGAACTTCGTCTTCGACTGTGACACGCACTAGGCGATGCTACTCTTCTTTTATTCTTTATAAACACCCTGCGGCTAGACCGTTGCTATCTCCGTCCATCCAGCATTGGTGTTTCTTATCCTTACCAACGTCAATTGCATAGAAGTGAAGGAGTTGTGTTAATTCAATCATCTGTGTGGGAAAGGTCAAAGGCCATCAAACATGGCTATTGATCTCCTACTGCTGCTAGGACTAGCCTTCATCTTCAGCTCAGCTTTTCTTTTGATACAGCGTGGCAGGCGCAACATCATTTTACAGCGGCTCCGTAACGGCGGTCGAAGGGTGTCAGGTGCAAAGACTCCTCCAAGGTCTCTATCGCCACGTCAGAATGCTGCCGCCACCACCGAGATCGATTACTCTGACACCTTCCCACCATCGCGACGCTTTGTCCTTGACAAGACTGAGAAGAAAGATGCGTCTGAGGAGTCAGCACCAGGGTGGCAGAAGAAGATCTTACCCATGG
>Ga0181471_100126_pt1 | contig 21611 bp, 15 predicted proteins | sample InSIn5gowninarea_FD_119083 | JGI IMG/M metagenome (GOLD analysis project Ga0181471, IMG submission 119083) | Clean room microbial communities from NASA Spacecraft Assembly Facility at Jet Propulsion Laboratory, Pasadena, California, USA -... ...
GCGACGGCTCTCAGTAAGGATATAAAAAGGAAGCTCCAATGAGCTTGTGTAGATTAACTCAATCAAAGCTTCGTCCTCGTCGCTCAGAGACTTGAATAGAATATCGAATGCAGTGGCTTCATCCTCCAGGTATTTCTTCTTCTCATCAATGTTGACGCAGATCTTAATGTCTGTGATGTTTCTGGTGATATTCAATTCATTAGCCTCCTCCGTAAGTTCTCTGACTTGTGCAATCTGGCAGTGTTGCATCAAAGTCTTCTCACAGACATAGAAGACACCTTTCCCCTTGAGCTTGACTTTGTTACGCCGAAACCAAGTGTCATGGTTCTCAGAGGTAAGTTGAGGGATCTTCCACTTTTCTTTCTCTCCGACCATATTTTGCGTCCGGGGGAAGGGGGGCAATCAGGTTTGTAAGTAAGCCCAGTGATGTACTGCACGCGGTGCAGTCTTTGTCGGTTCTCGAGCTCGGAGAAGCTGTTTAATGGAACAGCGTTTCAACCACGTTCCACACGTATTCTGATGCTTGATCTGAGTCCTGACGCGACTTTAGGTAGTGGTGCTGAAAGCAATCGCGTGGATTCGGCAACTAGGCTCATAACCTATTAGATTGGCATGACCTTCTCATAGGTAAAAGTGGTTTGGGAATTGTATTGATTGAGTTAATCTACACAAGCTCATTGGAGCTTCCTTTTTATATCCTTACTGAGAGCCGTCGCACTTGCAGTGTCCGCGGTCGTCACCCACTCCCACTGACCTGGACTGCAGTCACACTTCTCAACAGTTACAGTGTATTTGCAGTACGCAAACATGGGAAATCAAGGATTGAACTGGGTTTTGATTGTGTGACGCCACCGATAGTATATATACGCAGTTGGCAGTAAACAATGATATTGCCCATGTCGTGGTTACCTCCAACCACAAGTAAGTAGCAACCATGCAGTATCGCAGGTGCACCCTAAATCCTGACAATTTCAGATCTGCTTGGCATAAACTTATGCACCCAAAGTGTGAGTGTTGCTGGACAGTGAAGCTGAGATCAACACACATGATCTCTGTCTATAAATACGGCTTGGGTCAGCTTTAGTAGCAGAACCACAACTAAAACTCTGAAGAACTGATTCACCCACATCTGTATACTAGCCAGCGCAACCAGACGTTGATGGCAGCTCGAACCACGCGGGAGCAGTAACAGAGCATTATCATCACTCTATTCGGATACACGGTTTTGACCATGATCGCTGCCCATCCCTCCCTTCTCAACCCCTTTCCTCAATTCACAACACGCCCTCCCAGCAAGGTGCAGGCCACATTATTATTATTATTTGCTCTATTTACCGTCTGTTTTGTGCCCATGGGGCCACGCAGACTCTTGCCTATAGGAAAAACTCTATGAGAAAACCTTTCGTATGCCTTACCTACAGTCCCTGTTCAGGTTAGGTACTGTAGTTATTTTTCACTCAATTCGACCGCCTTTGCTGCCATTCTTGCCCCTGTTTGGGGAGATCGAAAGAAGTAGGGAAGAGGGAGATGGTCGAAGCAAACACTCAAACCCATTTCACCACTCTGACAGTCCATCTACCTGTTGGTACTCTGTTGTCTCTTCATGTTCTAGTACGTTTGCAGGCCACATTACTTCCAGGACCTATCCAAGTAGGACCCAAGAGGGTATGCCGACACAAAGAGAACTTGGCCAAAGGTCAAAAACGAAAAGCGGAATACTGCGTGATTTCAGCATCAAAGCCTGCAAAGTGCGCGCACAGCAATGCTCCATCCTAATGTAGCAGGTTGCAGTTGGGTTGAAGGGTGAAATGATTCGGGTGGTGAAAGGACAAATCACGCCAGCCATGTAGCAATTGAATGCTGCAGCCTTGTTTGCGACCCACAGCATTCAAAATCTTAACAGTTTCAGTATCCATGCAACCAATTGAACATGAAGTCAGTTGTAACGGTACCGTTATCCTATACCCGCAACATTGGCTGTTTCCATATTTCCTTGTCTTGAAAATGCTGCGAACAGAACAATGGTAGAAATGATTGCTCAAGAAAGCTACAGTCTTCTTTAGACACACAGCACAGCTGTGTTGACCAATGAAAATAGTCGCGTACACCGGAGGTAGTGTGATACCGGCGACACTGTGCCGATGAGTATGAGCAAGCCCAGTGACCCAAAGGCGAGTTGCAAAAATGAGAATAATCTTAAAATGATCCCGTAGGATCGTTTCAGAGATTAAACTGAAAAGAACAGATACTACACTTGATCTAAGCCAAAAGGCAAACTAAATGTAGGTCAGCAAAAGGTCACAATGTATGGTGTGAATGGAGAGACTGACGAGAGCTAATAAGTTACGAAGGAGGACGAGGTGCGACAACTATTTAAACCAGAGGGCTTGGCATACGCTATACCCCTAAGGGAAAGTACAATCTTCGTTGGTGGCAAAAGTGCGGGATACGTGGTGCACAGATTGCTTACTCTTCTTTCACTCTTCTTTCACCATCAGCTTGCCACGGGCACTCCGACAAGACAAATCAGGATATACTTCCACTTAAGACAAATAACCTAGGTTGAACGAAGGATCTGCGCTGCATTTCGCACACGCTCACATCTGATCTCGCCTTCACTCCTTCTGTCACGGCTTGGGGGTGCACCTGTGATATTGCATGGTTGCTCCTCACTTGCAGTTGGGGGCAGCTGCGACCTGGGTAGTATCGTTGTTTACTGTCAACTACGTATATGTACTATCTGTAGTATGATACTACTAGTATCACACAATCACAACTCAGTTCAATCCTCAATTCTTCATGTCTGCGTACTGCACATATACTGTCACACTTTCCAATGGCCACAGTACTCAGGATACAGAGTACAGCGTACGCATCGGCAAAGATGCTACAAGTAAAGGCCTTCAGGTTCAAATTCTCCAACATCCATTTCAGAAGCTCGCAAGGATATAGAGCAACAATAAACGAATACATGACCCCATCGCCTGCGCATACTGTACAGACAGTGTACTTCTCTTCGATCGTCGGGGGCAAAATATCAAGGTCACCTACGTGAAGAAACGCTATGCTATGCACTACGTAAATTTGAGGTGGTCCCGACTACGCCATTTCATATTCGGGTCGGCTTCGCATTCCTTCCCATCTGGACGGCTCCCACATCTTCTCTGTATAGTGACCTCATTTCGCCAGCACCGTAGTTACATACGCCCCTTGAAAATGAATGGGGGGAAGAGGGGCCAGCCAAGCAAGATAAAGTAGCCTGGGATAAAACTGTATCAAATCAGTTCAGTGCTCAGACCACTATCTGAAGAAAACAAAGACGATAGAAGAGTAAATTCATAGGTGAGCAGACAAAGACAGAAAAGACCTACAATGCAGTTGATCTCACAGCTTTGCCGAACATAACCCGGTATTGTGTCGGGTATGGCTTCGCGCGCACAGGATTAGGTGAAGGAGGGTGTCTAGCAGCATCTGTGAAGTGACGCGAAAAAGAGCGGAAAATTGTACGGGCTTGTGTTGGGGGAGACATCGTGTTTGGTAACAGTCTTTGGAAAGTCCTTTGTGGGGATATGCTCGAATAGGAAAGTTGAGTATGGACGACTTGAGGCGAGAAAATATAGGCTGTGGTTTTCCTTGTACTTTGATGATTCGAGTTGAGAAAGCAGCACGGTATACGTACTATAGACGTGTATTTATTCGTTTCGCAACTTCGATTACTTCCTTGTCCTTTCCCATATATCGAGACATTGTCAACGTACGACAAGGCCGAACACTTGTCGCAATGGCTACAGCGGCTGCCGAATGGAATTCCGGCTTGAGACGGGTAAGCTAAACCTGTAAGTCGGCAAGTACCAGATGCCGTGGCATAGCTAGCCGAGCGGCTGCCGCCCACGGCATGTATCGGCAAGATTTGATTTGGAGTGACCAAATATAGTCAAAGACCTAGAAGGTAGGGCTTTGTCAGAGCGTAAAACCGGTCTGTTTTGGATTTGGTAACGAGAAACTAATAAGGAAGCGTCGGATTGGGAGCAACCGTGCTGCATCGAGCTTATAAGCCCTTTACTTTCACTATAACCAACATCTGTCAGATGAAAGGCCTCTTCTTGATGGAAGACATGACATGTTTTTTTCCTTTTCTTCTTCTCACGAACATTCCCCACTGTTCTCGTATTGCTTGTTGGTGGGTACTGATACAACTGTCTACTGCCTATTTCGGCATCGCCTCACTTGGTCCCACCTCAAGGGCTCCGATACACAGTCACATTTCCCCCATAGCGAGAAACAATGAAAATACACAATTCTTTCTCATCGGTATTCACCTGATTGCATTTTGAAGCACCTAATCTAACAACATCAAAGGTGCCATGTGGTTCATTCAGTGTGGTCAAGCTCCAATATTTGAGTGCACATAGTGTTGAGGGATCCGTAGCACTAGTGTTTAAGGAGATTAGAAGAAACTGTTTGTATTCATTTTGGGTTGTTGTTTATCTCCTCTCGTTCTCTGGTTGAGGAGAATATGTATCGTGAAGTATGAGAGCTAGTCCCTTACGGGCTAGCTCCATCCGGCATGCACTCTCACCATAGAGCATTCACATCTATTGTCCAACACATGGTATTTTGTTCGAGATGCCAACCCCCTTCTTGTTTGGGCGCACAGAGTCTGGCTAGAATTGGCATACATTCCTGCCAACAAATACTCTCATTCAACCATGGTACACATCTAAGCCCGGAACGCCCATCATGCTAAACACCAGTAGCAACACACCTATATAAGTCTAAATAGTCTTTTGGGCTCACAAAAATTTCACTAGAACAAAACTCTTCAACCCACAGGATCCAAAGGAATGCTTGCTTTGGGCTCTCTTCCACTCTGCCCATAACAGCTGTACATTGAGTCCTCATATCCCGTCCATCCCACACATTTCCAGCAATTGAACAGTCCCGTTGGATCGTATCTTTTCTTGATATCGTGTAGACGGTCGTAATTGCTTCCGAAGAACGTTTGCTTCCAGTTCTCCTCCATCCAATCACCCTCGTTGACATAACATCCTCCACCTGGCGTTAGCGCTTTGAACGGTTGAATGCTTGCACTGATGGTGTTCTGTATCTGTATGCGCTGCGCCACAGGCGTGTCAGACGTCCACCCTCCACCCATGATAACGTGCCACAAACTGTCTCTCCACAGGGGATGCGCACTAGTGGCACTTCCGTCGAGATGGTTGGCGGGACCAGTAGAGTATAGTTGTGCACTACCGGAGCCGTGGTTTGTGTGGGAAAATTGCATCGCTGTTAGTACAGCAGATGTCAATTTATCGATATCACTAGGGGTAGAAAAGAGGCTGCGCGGGATGAAGCGTCCGGATTCAGACAAGCCCAGGCCAACAGGACCATTTCTCGCTATTTCTGGTTGCTCAGTCAACTCGTGCCACTGGGAGAATTTGGAGAAAGTGTGGTAGCTATTGTTCTGTACTTTGATACCGGGATAGACGGTAAGGAAGTCGTGATACTTCTTGGTAACAGCTTCAATCGCTTTCGTGTCGGTGGATGGCATGACATGTAGGGAAACCATGTGATCTGGTAATATGAAGTTATAGCCGGCAATACCGTTCGATGAGAAGAGTGATTGGTTCGACGCCAGTGCGCCTACGATATCGCGGAGGATCTCAGACTCGGTGATGTCCTTCGGCATCGGCCAGGAAGCTCGGAAGTAGTATACGTTCAGCGGTACTGCTGAATGCAGTTGGAACTTGTAAGAGGTCAAAACGGAATAGCTGCTGCCACCACCTCCTCGCATAGCCCAGAACAGGTCTGGATCGGTACACTCGTTGATGGTCCGTTTCCGACCATCGGCAGTAACAATGTCGAACTCTACTGCTTGATCGACCATCAAGCCATACATAGGTCCAAGTGGTCCGTGACCACCACCCTGTCCAAAACCTCCTGCGATGCCTACAGAGCCGACAGCACCAACAGTGACTAGCATATCAAGGGGCTCAAAAAATTCCCATGCTTGCTGTGCTTGGACACCGGCGCCAACTTCTCCAATGTTTTCATACTGAACGTTACACCCTTGTGGTTGGAACTTCTTGTGATATTTTGTATCATTCATATGATGTGTCCAAATGCCGAGGGAATTGGCAGCGCTCGAACGTCCAAAGTAGTCGTGACCTGTGTTCTTGATCGAGACGCGGATGCCATGTCGGCGAGCAAAATCCAGAGCCTTGCTGATATCATCCGCTGTGTGCGCTTCTACATGATATGTCGATAGTCTTCCAAGCCCACACGTACCGGATGTAGGCGATGATGGATGAAGAGAGTTTAGATAGCAATGGGACTGGCCGCAAATTTCCCAGTCCAGGAATTCCATCGCTCCATACTGTGCAGTTCGAGAGACACCGTCCATATACCCTTTCCTGACCTGCTGGCATTGCTTGCTTAAAGGGTCAGAGTAGCAGGATGCAGCCCAAGGCACGGTCAGTCTTAGGTTACCATCAATACTTTGGTTGAAGGCAGCCCATTGGCTTTCAGACGGCCAACATTCTTGCCCTGGTATACATGTATAGTTGGAAGACGCTACTATTGCGTCGTTGGTTGGAGTTTGTGTTGGGGTTGCATATGCATGGGGGTTGGATGTGCTGTAGAAAGCGGAAACTGCGCTGTAGATGCAGTATAAGAAAAGTATGGTTCCGCACATCAACCCTGTCCGTGTAGTGGATTGACATGAATTCGTCGATTTCCTGTTCACCAAAGTGGATTGCTCAATAGCCGTGAACTTCTCGTCCAGCCGCGGCTCGTGCTCGTTCGGAGGCATGGCTGAAGGAGATGTCCAAACACTCAGTAGCGTGGGCGACTTCGTTCTTAATTCGAACTCAAGATCTGCTTAGATTGACAAAAATATGTTCAGACAACGTAATGTCAGACAGGTATTCGTTGGATTTGGGCGCGATGAAATAGATATGAGAGACTTAGTGAAAACGAAGAGGAAGGTGCCTTGCTATCATAAGATGCAAGTCCAAAAGACGCCGTCTGCAATTACCGGCCAATTGGCAGCGGCAATGAGGAAATCTAAATAAGTCCTACTGCTCCGTGAACTAGTACGCGGAACGCCGTATAAGGCAAATGCAGGATGACTGGCATGAACGCTCAGCCTCAGGCCCCACTCTACAAGGCACCAATTTCAATCGCAATTTCATTCAAACCAATGAGTTTATAGGCGGCATTTTTAGATGTGATGTTTGAGCTGACCTGCAACGACTTTGAATTCTTCGTTGCGAACAACTTTGCGACGATCGCGTGGCGGACCGAAGTTATGGTTCATAGAACGTGGTGCAGAACGAGGAGGATCTTGGATGTCCCACTTGTTCGGGTCAGCGCTCGCTTAGCGTTCACTTTGCCGCTTGGCTGCAGACATAACGGCCCATTCGCCCTGAGATACAAGGCTCACTCGAGCAAAGTACCTCAGCTGCGCCTCAGCGGAGGACTAAATCTGGTGACCTCAGGTCGCACCAGATATAACGTATCCAGTTACACCAGGCGACGGCCACATCAAACCGGTTGCTTTGCAGCTAGCGCGAGTTGCGCAATATTTACGATAATAAGTCATAGAACCGTCAATACAGGTGTTGGCGATTCTGGCCTTGTGCGCGGAACATTCCATCAACACCAAGTCCCTCAATAATCGAAATACTGGATGGTCTCGCCCTCCCTAAAAGCGTGGGTTTGCTTTCGTCCATGCCTCAGCTGTCTGGATAAGGTTGTTGGTGACTCTTAAGGGAGTAGCGAAGTTTGACGATATACTAAGCGCACTAAACTACGGTCTTTGCTTCAAACTTGGGTATCAGAAGAAGTTGAACTGATTCCACCATATGTATGCCACCACAGCAACGACATTAGTTGCTGCATACGGGAGGCTCATCTCGATGACACTCCAAATCCACAGAGCGCCGACTGGTGGTGCGGCCTTCATGACGTAGAAATAGCCATAGGTGTTCGCCGAGTAGACAATGTAGCAGCCCGCCACAATAGATCCAATCAAGAATGCGACATTGCGAAGCAATGGGAAACGGTATGAGAACTCGACGTGTGTGAGGTATACTAGTATGCCGAAGATGGGTGATGCTGTAATGGCTCGCTTGATGATCTCGTCCCAGAGAATAGCCTCGCGGTACTGGTTGTATACAATGACATCGAGAGTCAAATGCAGAGCCGTCATGGAGATTGCGTAGAGAATCGCATCTCCCACTGCCCCGACCGGCTCGTTCAAAGCTTCATGTGCTGCCACAAGCCTGCTTTTTGGTTTTTGTGCATCGAGTTCCCGCTGCCGCTCATCTGCCAGTTCGAATAGAGTCTTGCCCTTGGGTCCAGAACGGTCTGGGTGCTTTAAGATATTCTTGACGCTTTCCTCGTCGAGCTCGGTACTGGGATCGAAGGGATGAGGAGTCGTCTTGTTTGCTTCTTTTGCTCGCCGTTCTTTGCGGTTTCCGGTAGCCATGGTGTATGGCGTTGGTATTGTGCGTTGACTGGTTTGTGTTGTGTGGGTGGACAAATGTTCGGTGCGGCTCTAGCGCGGAAGAGGACCCTGGATGATAGCGTGGCCCATGCTCATTCCACAGCTTCAGAGCTTCCTTCGTCCATTACACCTCAATAGTAATGATGACGATGATGCCATAGACACTGCATGAAAAATCGACAATTGTATCGTTCCTTTCTCCTGCCGTCTTTCTAAAATGAATTGGCTTATCTGGGGCTCCGTACCCCTCATTGTCGTAGGGTTCTGGTTCTATACAAGCGCCCTAAGCCTGTCCTTTCCCACCTTACAGAACAAGCGTATATTGTTGCTTATAGCTCATCCTGACGATGAAGCAATGTTCTTTGGTCCTACATTGCTTTCTTTGACGCGTCCAGAGCTTGGCAATCGGGTCAAGATTCTGTGTTTGAGCAGTGGTATGTGCTCCTGACGACAAAACATTATACACGCGAACTAATGGAAAGATGCAGGTGATGCAGATGGTTTGGGTGAGACGCGTAAGAAGGAGTTGGTCAAGAGTGGCTTGCAGCTGGGAATCGGCAACAAAGACGATATTCACATCGTTGAAGACAAGTAAGCATGATCCTCAACTTTATCAAATGTTGGCTGACAGTTCTGTAGGAACTTTCCTGACTCCATGACTGTGACATGGCATCCTCGTCTGATTTCTAATCTTCTGACGACCATATTCGCCCCAAACATGGCTTCGATGTCAGCAAAAGAAGCTCCACAGGCAAACATTGATGCGATTATCACCTTCGACGCCTATGGCATCTCCGGTCACCCGAACCACAAATCCCTGCATGATGGCGCGCATACATTCCTCAAGGCGCTTATGCACAGACACAGTGGCTGGGAATGTCCCATTAAGCTGTATGTCTTGACCACGACATCGATCTTTCGTAAGTATTTTAGTTTACTGGATGCTCCGGCCACCATAATCTCCGCCATCATCAAAAAGAAGGAGCTTGGCAATTTCCCGACGCCACTGCTGTTTGTGAGCTCTCCGTTCGCCTACAGGACTGCTCAGAAAGCCATGACAACTGCACACGAAAGCCAGATGCGTTGGTTCCGTTGGGGGTGGATAACCCTTTCGCGTTACATGGTCATTAACGACTTGGTAAAGGAAAAGACCCTATGAACAGGTTTTGTGAAGAACTAGATTCAAAGTTGTTTGTTAATACGCAACAATCCAATTCGATGCACCAGCGATCTTTGGCTATCAGCGGCCCACGTTTCAAGCACCATTGATGATGTGGAAATAAGAGCTTTGAATCTTTATGTCTCCCTTCACAACTGCAACCCATGAGGACTCCATACGATTGCTTTCAAAATTATGTCGCCGTGTCGCTATCCCAACGCGTTTTTCCTGAGAGCGTTTGGGAGTGATGCACGTAGTCAACGAACGTTCGCCGATACATTCGTCATAGTCAGTAGCACTGTTTGACAGAGCCCAGTAGGCATAAAGTCCTCAGATCCCAGAAATGTATGACTTAGGTGTAAGGCATTCACGTAACCCAAGTCTACGACCTTGCCTTTCACATACTCTGCACACGTGTCGGATGCAGCACACGATTACGAATATGCTGGTTTCCAAAGAATATGAGCCCGTCATGTTAGTTGTCAAACATCCTGCGCCTCAGCGACCGAAGACTCTGCTTCAGCGCCTGTCTTCAGGTTTGATAAACGCTCTACCCCCATTTCGTACATCTACCCTAAAGCCGGATCCGATCGTTCGCCCGACAACAGTCCCAAACCTATCCTGGAAGCATCTGAGAAAGATGCCCATATTGGCCGATAGTAAACAGTTACTCTCCCCCCAGGCGGAGATCACTGTTGCGGGTTATTCGGTGAAGCCATGCCCGTGCGACCCTCATGCGTCTAACTCATTCACGAGTATTGAGAAACGAAGTTGCAGTTTTTGCGGAATGCGAGGACGGAAGAAAACGCAAGGTGATTCTTGTCAAATCCACAGGACTGGAGGTACAGGCTCGCACATCGAGTTTGGCTGTGAATTTTTCAACGCCCACAGAAGACACTTTGCAATTGATGCACGTGATCCTGTCAGCTTCACCGATAGTACGTCGTCGTTCAATTTGAGACCTCGTCCTGTCACACCCGAATGCGCTACGAAAAGGATTGGCAACCCATCTATGGTTTCACGCCTGTCACCCGGAATCATTCGTTTGCCTGCCGCAAATACACTCCACACAACCCCAAATCGAACAGCAACTAAGAATGCCCCTTCTGAATTAGTGAAGATATCTCCTAGTGATCAGGAATTTGAAGTGCACATGCCAAGATCCGGTAGCAGTAACAGCCGAGGAGAGCAAAAGAAACAGCCTCCTAGCCCGAAACTACAACACACACATGGTCTGCCAAACTCAGAGGACTTTCCATGTATTGACAGATATGAGATATCGAAGCACGCAGTCGTTCCTTGTGCTGGTTCCACGAGTCCTTTGACTAATAGAAGCAAGAGTCCCAAGAGCATTTCAGGGATAGGGGGAACATGTGACTACTCAAACACGGTGTACTACGGTGATATAGCTTCTTTCTTCTCCAACAGCTTTGCTGTTGGATCGAATTCGGATGTACCTACAGCACTCGCGAAAAAGACACAAGCGAACGGAAGTGCGGCTGTCGATCTTCAAGCATTGCCCCTCGAAGTTGCGTTAGGTAGCAGCAATATCTGCAGAACATGCTCGCTAAAACAAACACAACTTGCGAAGTTCCCACAAGCTAAAGTTGATACTATTGACAATGTGGCCACCTTTGGTAGTCAAGACACTGGGAACACAGAGACAGATGGCGTACAGGTGGAGCTCAGAGGTGGCAGCGGACATGAAGAGTTCACTGCGAATACCTTCAGATTCAAATTAAAGAGGTGGTTTCTAACTTGCCATGATCCTTGTCTGGGCAACTCAAACGCTGGTAGTGATGGCAATCCGCATCCGGCTCGAGTAGTATCGCCCCGCAAAGTGACGAAGACGAGACAGAAGATGGATGAAAGGGCATATCTTCCATCCTATATATCAAGACTAGTACCGTCAAACTCTCCAGAGATCGCGTTCACTCAAGATACTGCGGGCTTCTCACCACCAACCACATTCGTAACCATTATCTCAGGGCCCCCAAAGCGGCATTTGCCCCTTCATCTTCCTTCTTTTCCTTCCTTCAACCTACCTAAGTTATTTCACCGCCAGCATAAACCACCTACTGACTTATCGGTGTCCACGACCTCACCAGATACTCTTGCGTCCCCTTTTCCGCATTTACGAGGGGGCGCTGGGTCTCCGGATAGCGTCCCGCCTACACTGTTCTGGCTAGCCGGTGGAACAGGCAAGCCTGTCAGCTTTAGTGGCTGGAAGCTCTCTCGCCCGAAACAAAGAACTGGTGGACTTTTCGGCATGGCTGTGTTTGGCGAGAAATACGGAAAAGATTACAAAGACGATGCGGGTGGAGCAGATGACCTTGTAGTATCATGCTCGACAAGCATTAATATCACAATGAATGATGCCGCAAGTGCCAAACCAAAGGAGAGCAGTGGTTCTGCGTCCAACTCGAACTCGAGCTCTTCCTCGGCCGTCCAGTCTACAGAAAAGGTTGTTGCTTCCACTGATGGCGGTGAACCGGCACAGTCTACACCTGCACCGTCCCATACTGTGCCTGCAGAAGTTACTAAAGACGATGCTCCCCAATCACTGCCGGCAGAAGATGCGCCACTTTGCAGTGGTGCGTTACCGGTGGAACCTGCTGCAGACGTTGCTAAAGATGACGCTCCCCAATCATCGCCGGAAAAAGATGCAGAAGCAAAGGCTGCGGATGACACCCCTGAATCAAAAAAGGAAGCTGATGCGTGAGGATCCTGCGTAAGCGTGGATGGAACTCTAGAGGCTTCTTTCCAGTATGTCACAGTTACTATTGCAAGTTGAGGCTGAGTCTCTCGGAATATTAAGTTATACTTGCAGGTAGTTATTCAACTATGTCGCTATCATAGATTCACTTTAAAACAGCGTCCTTCTGAGTGAAGGGATTCCAGATCATCTGTCTTGGTTCTGTCTATGCTGAGTGGAACCAGTTGCTCCAACTAGGAAGCCCTGGGCGACGTTTATTTTACGCTTGAGCCTCTTAACAGCTACATTAGCCAAAGCGACACGTACTAACGCATGTATCAGCATCGGGCGATTCGAAGCAGCATGCAGAGACATAGGAAGATATTACGTGCTGTTGAGAAACGTGACTATAACCCAGGTCAGTGGAAGTACGTGACAATCACCGCCACTTCAAATGCGAAGGTTCTCAAGGAGAAGATAAAAGGGAAACTCCGATGAGATTTTGTGAATTAACTCAATCAGTACACTTCACAACCATTTTTGCCTATGAGAGGGTCATGCCATTCTAATACATGCCATATACTGTTGAGTTTCTGGTAGACTTTATAGTATCAGTATACTCGCCTGTAAAGTGGAAAGGTATAATAGACGCTGTTAATTAACTGCCCATAGGTGTCCTCGAACGCTAAACTACAGTTGCGCAAGGGTACATGTTGGGATGAAAATAAGTTTGGATTGATCAAAGGTCAGATTGTATTTGTACCACGAATCTCCTACATAACAAGGGCTAGCAGCGACGTCGAGACTATCTGTTAACCTGCCATTTGTAGAATCAGATTCTCAGGGCTATCTCCTCTGTGTTGGCCATTACTGTGTATTTATGTATCATTCGGTACTATTATTACTCGATCAGCACGACACCTAATTCTTTTACAAGAGGACATTGATTGTACCCTACTAGATCGTACTGTAATAGCAGTATGACCCACAGTCGTATCAACCAAGGTATGGTGGGAAACAAATCAACGTCTGTGACATTACAACCCTATCACTTCAGTGCCATGCTTAAATGTTCTGTGACTGTTCATCATTATATTGAATCGCGTTCAAGCTGGTAAGCCACGTTTGGCTGTCTTTAAACAAATAGAACGAACGCATAGCATAGCCAGAAGTCGTGATGTTTACTAAGTCTAAGCAATTTTTTTTCAATTTGGACTTACACGCGCGATTAAGTACCCATGAAAAATATTGTTTGAGCACGATAGCAACCATATGTACCGGCCAAACGAACCTTGATCTTTCCCACTTATCAGTGATGTTACATGAAGTGGCGATTCCAAAAGCGGTTGACAATGTCAAAAGTAGGATCGGCTCTCGAATGGCAAGTCTAGGCGAGCAAGCTCTCCTCCGAGCGCCATTACCAACTTTTGCAACACCAACACCAGAAGACAGTAACGCATTCTCAGGGGACCATGACGTCTCAAGATAATAATGACCACAACAAAGCCCCCTCAAGATCAAAGCAACAGCAGCCTTCTTCTCGCAGTATCTTCGACGTACCTACACCTATTAAACAATTGTTCGATAGATTCCCATTGCTTACATACCCCGTGAACGACCTTCCACAACGCGCACCTCAACACCGCAATGCGCATATCCTCCATATCTTTACTACAAGTGAAGGGTCATCGAGAGGCACACCTTCATACAATCCGGCATGCTTAAAGTGGCAGGTACAGACTAAAGCGTATTTCATGCTGTCAAGGACATGCTCACACATTCTCCAGGCATATCTCAAATTCTCACAAATCGATTTCTGCGTGGTTCCTTCGAGCAATCATGCTTCTCCGAGTGGTGCTCTCCCGTTTCTCCTGCCCTCACAACCCGATACGCTCAAGCCTGTACAGCCAGTACCCTCTGGCAAACTCCAACGGTGGGCAATGAACAACAGTGAGACAGCTATTGAGGAATCAGGAGATCACCGCTACGAAGCATACCTATCACTTCTTGATCATCAGATACGCATGGCATGGGTACGTCGTTGATCACACTATTCCACAAATGTTTAGCTGACAGGCTTTCAAGCTCTACAACATATATCTCTCTCAGAACTTCACTTCCATCGCTGAACCACTCTATATCCTCCCTACTTCTAGCAATTCCTTTGTCCGCCTCACAATAGCGCGCGAACTTCGTATAGCGGCTGAAAAGGAGCTACTCAAATTCTCCGCAATCGTGAACGCGGAGACACTGTATAACCAAGCAGAAGAGGCATTCATAGCGCTTGAGTCGTTACTTGGAGATGATGGTTGGTTCTTCAGCGCTGAGAAACCTGGTCTGTTCGACGCCACTGTGTTTGCATATACACATCTGCTTTTGGACGATGGGCTTGGGAAGGGTTGGATAGACACACATTTACGCGACACACTTATGCCCCGGCAACGACTAGTCGCGCACCGTAACAGGATATTGGAGAAGTACTTCTCAGAGGGCTCCTAGGTCTTGGTATCCTGGAAGCGAGTGCCGATCTCATCTGCAAGATAAATGTACGATATTGGCCTTCGATGTGCATACCGAAAGCGCCACTTGTGGAAACATGATGCAGGAAATTGCAGACGACGACTTTCTTGTCCACGGACCTGCTGCGCATCAAGGTGCGGGGCGCGACTCTGGGACTGATCTGCTGTCGCGCAGTCACGTTATTTAGCGCGTAAACATGCACTTCTGAGTCATGGACTACACGCCTGCTCGACAAGTTTCCTAATTGGGAAAACACACATTACAGAGGGCGCGTTCAGTAAACATATAGTCCTATTTAAGATCTCCTCGAAAGGGATCGCACAAAATTCAGACAGCGCTCTCTAGTATCAGATTCTCTCGTGGAAGCCACTACCAATCCAATCAATCAGGACCGCTTTTACCTGGCGTCTACGTTGAGACCTTCAGGCACACTCTCGACCATTCAACACTATTCAAAACAATATCTTGGATCCTAGACAAACGCACCAACACGACCAACCATCGATCAATACAACATTCGACACATCACTCGTCAATAGCAGCCCCAACATGTCCTCAGACACCAGGTCGAATCCATCAGGCATAGGAGTGTCATCAACAATGCAGAAGATTCTGCCTTCAGCATCAAGCTCTCTACAGGAAAATTTGAGCCACGATACGTCTCGAACCTCCGGGCCCTTGCCATCGAATACATCTAGACCCGTTCAGCACATCGGAACACAGGATGCATATGATCAATGGGCTTCGGTGTATGACTCCGATGGAAACATGCTACAGTCGGTCGATGATGATGAACTCAACACCCACCTTCCCTCCATCTTGAATCGGGTAATCCAATGCTCTCGCGCCAATATTTCCATTCTTGACCTTGGATGTGGCACGGGGCGTAACACTGCGCGTCTTATATCTCATGCATGGCCTTCTGACATCAGGGTCTGCGTGACTGGTCTCGACTTCAGTGCCGGCATGCTTCGAATTGCACATACAAAACTAGCGGACCTCACCAACACCGGTGCGCAAGTGAGCCTGAGGCTTGAGCAATGTGACCCCTTCCCAGCAACCGCCGACTTCATTCCCTCTACTGTCAATCTCACACCTCAGGACTTCGTCATATCTACGCTGGTGCTTGAGCACATCCCTCTTGCCACTTACTTCTCTACGCTCTCCACTCTTCTCGTACCCGGCGGTATCGCACTCGTGACGAACATGCATTCAGAGATGGGGAGCCGCTCCCAAGCAGGCTTTGTGAATGCGCAGGGTGTGAAGGTCAGGGGCGAGAGTTTTGTATATAGCTTAGCTGAAACGGTTGCAGAGGCGAAAAAAAGCGGGTTCGAAATTGTAGAGGCGCACGAGCGGAGCATAAAGCAGACAGATATTGACACGGGCGTTGTGGGGAGTAGAGGGGGTAAGTGGATCGGGTGCAAAGTATGGTATGGGCTTGTCTTGCGAAAGGAGGCGTGAGATGATGATGCTGTGGACACCAATGAGTAGAAGGCAGGATGATGGAATTGATACAAGTTGTTCTGTCTGGTTCGTTGAATTTGCATTATGCCATGTCACTTTTTTTTTCCCCTGAAAGCATCAGATTGAACTCCGTTTTCAACCCAGATAGGGCGTACGTTGCAAACTCAGAGCACTGGGCTTGGAACGTTGATAATTTGGACATGTACAAAGAAGCTGCAATAAACGCTAAACCAAAAAAAAGGATTCACCGAACGAGAGAGCTCTCCCTAACACCTTGCGTGGATAAAGTCACCATCAATCCCAGTGCATGTAACATAGCATGAGATCTTCTAAGGTCTGTTCATCTTCTCGTCCAGAGATTGTCCGGCCAAGTCTCTTTGTCCTAGTAGAGAGCCTGATTTCGACCCGCGTCATAACAGGAGCATTGCCATTAAAGCTAGATGTCTCGCAGCCGACAGGGCGAGCGTGCCATGCAAGCTGTCCAAAACTCGCGAAACCCCACTTCGAGCTCAATAGTGTAGGTTCCCGGGGGTAGCACCTCTGGCAATGTCCATTCTGAGGGAACGGCTGGCAGGATTTCATTCCGCTTCAGCCTATACTAATGTCAACAACGATGACTATTGTCATGTCCAAAAGTGAGTTATCTTCTCACGACTCTCCCAAAACACCCGCTAATCCTCTTAATAAGTCACCCACACCAACTCCGTCCGTGCCGGCCCTTTCCTTGACCTCTTTGTCACGTTCTTCTAGTCTTTTGGCCGCTGTACTGAGTATGCGATCCGCCACACGCTCTGCTGTGTTACGATATTGCTCCATCTTGTGTACACCATCTGCGAAGAGATCGATACTGGGCTCTAGGGATAAGCTGAGCTTCGAGAGGTGCGATTGCAACGCGGAAGGTGTTGCGAATGTGAAGGTGAAGGTCGAGGAAGCCGCGAGTTGTGAATCTTCGGTTTGTGCTGGTGGTATTTGTAATTTCGAAAGGATTTCAGCTTGTGTAGGGTCGAGAAGTGAGGTATCAATGTCGGCCAAGGTGGATGCTGTTGCCTCTTCTGTCTTCCTGGATAGGGGAGCTGATAGTGGTGCGGATTTCTCGAGAACTTCCCATGCGGCCTTTTCCTCTTCAAGTCTGTCCTATTGTTAGCACTGCACCTCAGTCCAGAAACAATTGTGGTGCATACCGTTTTACTTCTTCTTCAAGCTCCTGTAGTGTAGCTTTGTTTTTCTCGTTTGTTGGATTCGGCTTTTTGACGACTGGCGGGGCTGCAGGTTCTTCTCTGCTGAACCAATCCGAAAGCTCAGGCCGGTTCGCAAAATCGTCGATCAGCTCCTGCTCTATCGCTCGTGCAGCCATGATGGCGTTGGCGTTCTTAACGTCGCCTGATGGCTTCTCTGGCAATGCTTGTGACCCGCACCATGTGAGGAGTTGCTTCATTCGCCGTGGCTCTGGGAGACTTTGCTCTATGTACTTATAGTAGTCTGCTACTTCGATTGCAGAGTGTGGTAAGGCTGCGCAAAAATTAGTTTTGCCTTCTCGTAACCCATTTGCTCTATTAACACCTCTTTCAACTGAGCTCCTACAGCAGATTGCCACTTACCATTGGACATCCCGCTATCAATCAGCGAACTCGCTCTTCTGCCACGCAGACCTGTGCTGCTTCGTCTATGCCCATCCTTGTTTCCTTTGCGCATCTCCTTGTTTCGTGTTATGACCGGTGTGTCCGCAAAAGGTAGCATTATCCGTCGCGCATTAGGGTCGCGCTCTTTTGCAGCATTCACATCCTGCTGGTTCGGTGTTTGCGTGCCTGCATGTGTTTGCGCTGGTTGGTCTTCCGGGGTTGGGGTAACCTGCTTCTGTTTCTTCTTCCGAGGTTCAGTGGGCGCCTTCCTGCCTGTGCGCTTTGGTGGCAGTGGTTCTGTAGATTTCGGTCGCATCTCCAAGTTGTTCCTGTCGCCTGATATGCGCGCCGAGCGCCGTCGGTTCTGTGTATCTGAAGAATCTGGATCCACAGCTGCGATTGATTTCTTGCGCCGCGCTGGCGCTTTGATAGGTGCCGGTTCTGGTGACGAGCGTAGGATTTCTCTTCGTTGCGTTGTCTTTGCTACTTTGTCTTCAGGTATGCTCTCTTGCAGAGGAGCGGTCTGCGCCTTCGCGGTTCTGCGCGATGTGCGTCGCGAAAACTGGAAACCGTCGTCATTCTCATCGTATGCGACCTTGGTGGTCTTCTTCGTTGTCGCAGTAGCCGTGGCCTTCTTGCCGGCACCGTTCAAATCGGCCTTGACCCTCTTTGACACCGGCGCATCATCATCATCGAAAGCCTGTCTCGCGCTTCTTCGTCGCGTACTCGGTCGGTTTGTGGCCATGGGAAGAGATGTAAGCGGGGAGCGCGCGAAAATGGTGGACATTGAGTCCGGAGTCGCGGCGGTGGACTTGATGTTGTGCTTGCGTTATAGCGTCAAAGCGCGTGCATGAGCGCAAGAAGCCGGGCACGGTCGATCACAATTAAATTCGTGTTGAAAGGTACGTTGATGGTATTCGTAAGTGCGTTCGTAAATATTGGCGTTGATGCGAATAACCTCGAGCCGTGGTGAAGTGTGTGGTCGGTGTACGGGTGCAGGGTTGAGGGTGTATGCATCGTCACTGCGTTCCCCTCTAAGCGTTGCCAAGATGTAAACAAACTTTAGCGTCGACACGTGATGAACATGGCATCGACAATCCGCAGCAAGACCAAGTTTATGTTCTACAGGCGAGACGCCAAATGTGTGTATTGAAATGCCCCCTTATTCAGGCTTGATGAAGAAGCCGCTACAGAACGCCTTGGGAAGAGCAGCCTCGAACAGCCGCCGATCCATATGCAATCATCCTATCCAGACATGCTGCTTGCATTGTTGAACATGCAGCTACAGCAACACTATTCCCTTACGACAAGCCTGCTCCAGGCATGGGTCCTGCAACACCCTCGGGTGCCATACTACCTTCGATGCGACGCTTAGCATCCTGCTTCTCTTGCTGCGTTGGGTTGTCCTTGCGCATGTCAGGCACGTGAGGCGCTCTCTCCGGACTATGACCAATTGACATGCCGACGCGAACCTGACTATTATTAGCACGATAGCTACAGATGGGGTTATTGGTACTTACGAGAGTCTCGAGTGCAGACCGCGAGTTATCCACCAGATCATCGTCGTACCGCATCCGCCCAGGCTCGAAAAGTAAAAGCAATGTACTGCCACCGAACTTGAAGTAACCCAACTCCTCAGTACGCTTGACATGATCGCCCTTGTTGCGTGTAATGACGGTGCTACCAACCATCATGGCACCGACACAGATGACCATGACGCGGCCGTGACTTTCCGAATCAATAGGACAAATCACGCGCACGTTCTCGCCGTACACATCAAGAGATGAGCGGATAGCCATAGGATTGACAGTGTAGTACTCTCCTTCAATAGTCTTAGGCTCGTCCAGCACACCATCCACTGGAATGTGAAAGCGGTGGTAGTCCTGCGGTGCGAGTCGGAAGATGCCAAGGGAGCCTCCGTGGTAGCGTGCGGCATCCTGAGGATAGGCGTCACCCAGAAGGCGCTCGACCGTGAACTCTCGGCCCTTCACCCAGATAGACTGTGCCTGATCAAGCGTGTTGAAGACAACAGTCCGGCAGTCTGCTGGCGAGACAATAACTCTCGAGTCGTCTGGTGCTGAGCAGGGACGTGCGCCAGGCTTCAGAGCACGATAGAAGAACTCGTTGAAGCTCTTGAACTGCGAAGTCGACAGAAGCACTTCCGACATATCAAGTTGATGGAAAGCAATGAAAGGCTCGATTTCCTTGACCGAAGCCGGATCATCGTACTTCTTGCCTTGCTTGAAACTGAGGGATTTGAGCAGTTTGCGAATCCGCTTCTTTTCCATGTTGTTCGCCTTGAGACCTTTGTAAAGCATACGGATACCCAGGCGAACGTATACACTCATACGTTCCTCGTTGATCTGACCAGTAAGACGATCTTGAACGAGGATATTGGCAGAGTTGGCGCCCAGCTTGTAACCTCCGTAAGAGATCTTGGTGATGACCTTTGAGTACCACTTGCGCTGAGCTTGGCTGGATGTGACGAAGCCAGACATGACGATATTGTTCACTTGCTTCCAGTCTTGACTGGCACATGTCGCGATATGGGTGATAATATTCGCGTCGGACCTCTTGTTCAGCTTCGGCTGATGGCAGATGGGGCATTCGCGGATTTCGATGACATGTTCCTCGCCACTCTCGTCGGCCAAATCGTCGGCCAGGAACTCTCCTTCCTCGCCGTCGGAGCCGAGTTTGTTTGTTTCAAGTACGGGTATCGAGGTCCTTGATGCACTCTTGTTGATCGGTGTCAGTTGGCCTGATGCCAGCGAAGGTGTTTCCGTTCCTGGCGTGAACAAGGTTGTGTTGCCACTCTTCTGCTCTTCCTGCTGCTCAATCTTCTGTAGTTGGTCTTCGAGACAGATGACAGTCTCGTCAAATGTTAGCAGCTCTTCGCCGTTGTGATCTGCGGAAAACCGACGGAAAAAGCTGTCAATTGTGGAAGCATGCAGAGTAGAGCCCAATGTATCGAGCATGGTCGTCAGCTCGATCTTGTCGATCAGACCACTCTCATCGGCGTCGTACTGCTTAAGCATGGCTCTCCAGAATTGTTGCCGCAGAGCTCTGTAAGGGAGGTACTTTGCGCGAATATATAGCGTCGGGCTGTGTTTGGCTTCCCACCGATCCTTGTTCTTCATCTCCAGCGGGAGGGTGTAGGTCTTCAAGTCCTGGTCGTCCACTGCAGACGGATCAACATGAATGGCGGGCACAGGTGCAAGGTTGCCATTGCTGTCGACGTTGGGCGCACTTGTCGGTGGAAGCGATGACGATCCATTGGACTCTTTAGCTGAGAGCGATCCAGTAGAGTGTTCCTTCTTGAGAGATGGTTTGCCGAGCCGAGAGAGACTGTGTGAAGACGACGAGCGCGAAACAGGCAGACGGAAACGGGATCGCCTACCGGTTTCCGGGAGGCCGGGGGAGTCTGAAGGTTCAGGCAGCTTGTAGAGGCCGGTTTCTGGGTCTGCTACGGGAGCGACTGATACAGCCTTCTCGAGCGGAAAGTTCACCATGCCAACATAGTCGTTCCCGGGGTATGTAAGCAATGGGAATCTATCGAACAATTGTTTAATAGGTGTAGGTACGTCGAAGATACTGCGAGAAGAAGGCTGCTGTTGCTTTGATCTTGAGGGGGCTTTGTTGTGGTCA
>Ga0181471_100129_pt1 | contig 21367 bp, 16 predicted proteins | sample InSIn5gowninarea_FD_119083 | JGI IMG/M metagenome (GOLD analysis project Ga0181471, IMG submission 119083) | Clean room microbial communities from NASA Spacecraft Assembly Facility at Jet Propulsion Laboratory, Pasadena, California, USA -... ...
TTTTCAATGATCTCATCACCCTTCATTGTTATTATTCGGGCACCTTTAAATAAGGCCGATCCTCTGGGAATATCTTTGCTATAGTATACTTTAACCTGGTTTTCCTGGGCTTTGTTTTATAGGATTGCCTGAGGCGTCAAGAATATTTCCACTTGCATCAGTAATATAATGGTGAAGTTTCGATAGAATCTCATTTCCTATCAATACTTTATCGACACTTGCTTTTGAGCTTACATTTATATTCAATTTTGAATTTAAAGCTCCCTTTTTTGTAAAAATCTGTATTACACCATTTGCACCTTGTGCTCCGTACAAAGTTCCACCTGCAGCACCCTTAACTACTTCAATTCTATCAACATTTGCCGGATCAAGACTGGTAAGATCCCTTGCCTCAACACCATCAACTAGTATCAGGGGATTTGTAGATCCCAGGCTATTAATGCCTCGTAAAACTATATTAAATGGCGCTCCGGGTCTTCCGCTGGTTTGGGTAATCTGTGCTCCTGCAATCTGCCCGGTTAATGCCTGCTCAATTGAAGAAGTGGCACTTTTTGCAAAGTCTTTCGACGATACTGAAGCTACGTCAATTGGTACCCTTTTCCTGCTTGTGGCTGCGCCCACCCCGGTTACCACCACATCTGTAAGTGTTTGGGCAGAAGGATTTAGTTTAATGTTTAAGCTGGCTGCTGCAGTAACTTCAACAGGTTCGTAACCTACAGCACTAATTACCAGCCGCACCCCCGATGCCACGCTTAATGCAAATAAGCCATCACTGGTAGTTGTTGTTCCCCTGGTTGTATTTTTTTGTACAACGGAAGCTCCCACAACAGGTACCCCTTTATCGTCGGTAATCTTCCCGTTAACCCTAATATCCTGCGTAATACCTTTTAAAGCTGTTAACAGCAATAAACAAAAAAATAGAAAGTATTTTTTTTTCATGTATACGGAATTTGATTACTTAATTAAAAGAATTAAGATAAAATTAATAAAAAGTTTACGCTTTAACCAATTTTTAAGGATTTTAAAAGCAGAAAATAATGCACGTCCTAACATATGAACTTTTGAAATTTGTACTACTTTAGCTGTTATTGACCGGAAGATTTACATTTGCCCTGTTCTCTTTTAATAATTTTGCTTGTAATTAGCCTTATAGACTTGCTGAAAAAGGTTATACAAGTACAAGTGAGTGACACAACGATGTTGCCCGAAGAACCAATGTTTGCTCCATAAAAAACCAGAAAATTTTACTTAACTATATATTGTACTTAAGTTACGTTTATGGCAATGATTGCCCAGTTTGTTATTGTGAAAGCAGAATGAGAACTATATTGCTTGAAATGTTACAACGCTCTGATTATATTACTTCGTTATTTCCAAAACTAATAACTCCAACTTTTTAAAACACCTATAATGAAACCCTTGAAACAAATTGCATTTGCAGGTTCGGCAGTTGCACTCTTGCTTTATATGCAATCTCAAGCCTCCTTTAAGCCACTGGGGCCAGTAGTTGACAATTTTGCAGACACAACAAAAAAAGACAGCGTTATTTACGAAACGGTTAAAGGACTCCCCCTTAAGCCTAAGCGGAAAATAAGCTTCGCAACATCTGAAGGTAGCTGGACATCTGTTGACATTAGTCCTGACGGTAAGACTATTGCCTTCGATATGATGGGCGATATTTTTACCATTCCGGCAGCCGGCGGTACAGCAACACCTGTATTAAAAGGTATTGCATTTGAATCGCACCCACGTTTTAGCCCTGATGGAAAAAGATTACTATTTATATCGGACAGAAGTGGTGCGGATAATGTTTGGTATATTGACTTCGATAAAAAAGATACGGTACAACTTACCAAAGAAAAAAACCAGGATTTTTGTGATGCTACCTGGACTCCTGACGGAGACTACATTATTTATTCTAAAGGTCGTAGTATTCCCCATTTGTATATGATACATAAAAATGGTGGAGGCGGAGTTCAACTGACTGATGCACCAACTGTAAAAACAATAGACCCTGCAGTAAGTGCTGATGGCCGCTATGTATACTTTTCGCGTAGAATAGGATCATGGAATTATAACGCACAATTGCCCCAGTACCAGTTGGGTCAATACGACAGGGAAAACTCTAAAACTGCTACCATTACATCACGTTACGGATCGGCGTTTACACCGGTTCTTTCAAAAGATGGAAAATGGATGGCTTATGGAAGCCGTTACGAGGACAAAACAGGACTGATACTAAGAAATATACAAACAGGTGACGAAAAGTGGCTGGCCTACCCAATACAAAGAGACGACCAGGAGTCTATTGCTACAATGGGCGTATTACCCGGAATGACGTTTACACCAGACAGTAAATCTGTATTAGCTTGTTACGGAGGTAAAATTCATAACATTCCTGTTGATGGAACCACACCTAAAGAAATTCCGTTTACTGTTAACTTACAGCTTGAACTGGGTCCAAAAGTAATTTTCAAATACCCTGTTAGTGATTCGTCAAAAGCTTTAGCTACCCAGATCCGCGACGCAACACCATCACCTGACGGTAAAAAACTAGCTTTTACGGTCTTAAATCGTTTGTATGTAATGGACTATCCTAACGGTACCCCTAAACGCTTAACTACAAACGAGTTTACTGAAGCTCAACCTGCATGGTCAAAAGATGGTAACTCAATTGTTTTTATTACCTGGACCGGCAAAGGTGGCGACCTGATGAAGGTGAGCAGTAACGGAAAAGGCAGTGCTGTAAAACTTACTAAAGAAACAGGCTTGTACCTAAACCCCGTATTTAATAACGAAGGCGACAAAATTGTTTTTGAAAGAAGTTTTGCAGAGCAATTTAAAGAATCTGTAGGACCAGGTTTTAATAATTCGCAGGATGAAATATGCTGGATACCGGCCGGTGGAGGAGATATAAAAGTTATCGATAATTCACGTGGTCGTTATAATCCTCACTTTGTTAAAGGTCAGGATCGCATTTATCTTAACAATGGCAACGGCGACCTGTTATCAATACAATGGAACGGTACAGACGAAAAAACGATAGCTCATGTAACAGGTATTACACCTTACGGTTTTGCAGTGGCAAATACCAAATATGCACCGGGAGTAGACAATTGCATGCTTCCTGAAAGTACTGTTACCGAACCGGAAACAAAACCAAACAACGCAGACATGATTTCTATGTCGCCGTCTGGTGAAAAGGCACTTGCGCAAGTATCAAACGAAATATATGTTATAACAATACCTAAAACAGGTAAAACCGTAAACGTATCGGTTGCTGACCCGGCAAACTCACAGTTTCCGGCTAAAAAGGTTACAGATATAGGAGGCGAGTTCCCTTTTTGGGAATCCAACGGCAAGAACATTCACTATAGCCTTGGCAACTCTCACTTCGTTTACAACGTAGAAAGAGCAGATGCCTTTGAAGACAGTGTTCAGACTGCAAAAAAAGCCGAGGACAGTAGAAAAGCTGATTCTTTAGGTTTGTCTCACGATACAAGCAGGGCAAATAAAATAATTGCTAAAATAGATTCATTAAAAAAAGACTTAAAGCCTAAAGAAGAGCCTAAATACAAAGCACAGGAAAACCAGGTTAAAGTATACTATAGCAAAGATATTCCCAGAGGATCGGCCTTATTTAAAGGTGCCCGAATAATAACAATGAAGGGTGATGAGATCATTGAAAACGGAGACATCCTGGTAGAAAATAATCACATTAAAGCAATTGGAAAGAGCGGAACTTTAACCGTACCGGCATCAGCTACAGTTATAGATGCAGCAGGCAAAACTATTATACCCGGTTTTGTTGATGTACACAGTCACATGTGGCCACAGTGGGGATTACACAAAAATCAGGTGTGGATTTATGCTGCGAATCTTGCTTATGGCGTTACTACCACCCGTGACCCCCAAACAAGCACTACCGATGTACTTACCTATAGCGATATGGTTGACGCCGGAATGATGGAAGGACCTCGTGTATTTTCAACAGGTCCGGGTGTTGGTTATTGGGCATACAATATAAAAGATTCGGCACAGGCAGAAAGCATTTTACGGCAGTACAGTAAATACTATCACACTAATTATATTAAAATGTACCTCACCGGCAACCGCCAGCAGCGCCAGTGGATTATTATGGCTGCAAAAAATCAGGGGTTAATGCCAACAACTGAAGGTGCTTTAGATATTAAATTAAACATGACTAACCTGCTTGATGGTTATCCCGGTCATGAACATGCAATACCTGTCTACCCTTTGTATAAAGATGTAATAAACAGCATAGCGGAAGCAAAAATGACCGTTACACCAACACTGCTGGTGGCCTATGGCGGACCATGGGCTGAAAATTACTTTTACGAAACCGAGAAGCCTTATCACGATGCGAAGCTTACTTATTTTACACCTTACGAGGAACTTGCCGAAAAAACGCGAAGAAGAAGCAGCTGGTTTATGGACGAAGAACATGTGTTTCAAAAACATGCTAAATCTATGAAGTCGCTGGTAGAAGCTAACGGATTGGCAGGTATAGGAAGCCACGGACAACTGCAAGGCCTTGGTTACCATTGGGAAGTTTGGGCTATGCAATCAGGTGGTATGAAACCGCACGATGCTCTAAGGGTAGCTACCATTTTAGGTGCTACCGGATTAGGATTAGACCAGGATCTCGGAAGCCTTGAAACAGGTAAACTGGCTGATCTTATCGTATTAGACAAAAACCCGTTAGACAATATCCGTAATACAAACACTATAAAGTATGTAATGAAGAACGGGCGCTTGTACGATGCAAATACGGGTAATGAGACCTATCCAAATAAACGTACTTTAGTAAAAGACGAATGGAAATACGAAAAACCTTTAACAACCACAGTTATTAAAGAATAAACGGTACTAAAAACTTTAAAAAAAGGGCATTCCAAATACGGGAATGTCTTTTTTCTTTTTTGGAGCCGACAGCCGATCTTTATTCAACCCCGGTTGTGTCACTCACTTGTACGGTATCTTTTTATGGCAACTATATATCTACATTTGTAAAAATCAAACCTATTTTAGAGCATAAAAACGGCTGCGATATCTGGCTTAGTTGTTGAAGGAAAAAGTCGATTGCTTCAATTTATTTCTAACAAAACAAATTTTATTATGAAACAACTTACAAGGGGTCTTACTTTAAAAACTTTGTTGACCTTTTTAATGATTGCATTTTTGCAAACAATTATATTGGCCCAGGAAGAAGGCCAGGGGTCTGCACCGGCTTCAATTGGTTCAAGCTCAGGTTCTTCAACTACCACTACCACAAAATCAGTTAGTGTAAGTTCCAGCGATTGGTATAACTCTCCATGGGTATGGGTAGCAGGAGCAATAGTTTTTATATTATTACTTACTGTACTGCTACGTGGAGGAGGTTCATCACGCACAGAACGAGTAACAGTAACCAAAACCACTGACAGAGATTAGTATTGTTTCAGAATTTATTTCAATACAATATTCATAAAAGAAACTAAAGCAAAGAGGTCGTTTTTAAACGACCTCTTTGCTTTAGTAATACCATCAAAAAGAATTAGCGACTGCAATAGTTATAAGTTTACAATCTTTTTTTACAGTACAGTGCTCTTTTGGGGATATTCAATATTGTAAAAAGCGTACAAGAGTGATCTTTTCTTTCACTGGAAGAAAAGAAAAGACAAATCAATGATAGCAACTATGAAACATCGTAGCAATACTGCCGGGTCGATAAAATTTCACCTATTTATGGTAAGTATGAATAAATAAGATTCAATCCCCTACTACAAGTCAAGATCTTCTGCATCCTCAGCATCAAACTGGTCATACTGATCGGCGAGAGTAGAATCAAAAATGTCGTAATTGAATTCTAAACCAAATTTTGCTATAGCAAAAACAAAAGCATAATTAAGATCGTATAAGTCATTCTGTGTAAGCCAACTTTCCTCTGTTGCTAATATAATCCACTCATAAAAAAGGCCTTCCTCTGAACCGTCAGGCATTGTTTTATTTAATTGATCTCCCGGTATTACAAACCTGTTAAGACCGGTGCCCGACCATGAAATACCATTATCATCAACCTTCCAATTGCCAAAAAGCATACTTTTTTTTCGAATATAATTATTTATCCCGGAAACTTCAGCTAAATCGATTGTAATTATTTAGTCATCCACTAAATAATATTTTAGTTTTTTCTAATAAGCCTGCTGGCATACTTTCTACACTGCAAAGCAAGTATAAAACTATTTATACAAGAATTAATAGTAGGTAAAGTATTAGGTAAAACAAGGGCGGTAAAAACAGGTGCAGAAGTATCGTCTGCACCCTGGTTATTATTTTTTAGGAGGCAAAGCAAAGGCAATTGCTTCATGCTCAAAATGACCTTTATGAGATGCATCGCAAAAAGGCTTATTTTTCGACAATCCACAACGACAAATAGACACCCTTTCTCTTCCCCCAAGGTCGTACACATTTCCGTTTTTGTCAACTATTTCAAAATCGCCTTCTAGTATAAGAGAACCATTGTTGTTTACAGTAATTTTTGTTGCTGCCATTATTTATGTTATTTATGATGGCCGTAAAAGTAGTAAATTAAGCAGCTATTACAGTCTTTTCATAAGCTTACGTTTCAAAATTGCTACATTTTGCCAATGATCGTTTTAATATTTCAGGTCTTTCTTTAATCTTCTGATACTGTTTGCAATAATAATCTGGCACAACTTTTACATCCATTTTAAAAATATATCATATGAATAACGATCCAAACCAAAATAATCTAAAAAGCCAACCGGAAGACGGCAGCAGTGAAGATTTGAACTTAACAAATAGCGATGCTTCTTTAAAAAGCAGAACTCCTACCCAGGCAGATGCCCCTACAATGAGTGACAATGCCACTAGTGCAGCGAACGAAAACCTTACGCAAAGCGCTATGAAAGACGGAGAAGTTAACCCTGAATTTGGAGATTCAGCAGATCCTACTTTTGAAATGTTGTAAGAGTTATCAGCATTGTAAGACAGGTAAATAATAACTAAAATTAATGAGCGGGATTGTGGTAGAGTTTACTTAACACTTACCACCAAACGGTAAGCGCGAAATATTATCATAGAACCTTGTTTTTAATAATAATATCGTCCACAACCATTACTCAATCCCGCCAATCAAATAAATGAGAAAAGTCATTTTAAGGATACCGTCTAAATTGATAATCGAGAAGGGACCCTATAAACAATTCCTTAGTATACTTTAACTTCATTGAAAAAGGTATCGAAAACAGTTAAAGGTTATTGTATATTTTAAAGTTTAAATATCTGTGTATGCACTTTTTCATATTTACTTTCAGCAGTAACATAGTAAAAACCATTTGGTAAATCAGAAGTGTTTATATACAAATTATTTGCACCAGGCGAAGCTAAAAAGTGAATTTCCTTTGCAACAAAGCCTGCAGAATTAGAAAATCTAATCACATAAGTAGATCCGATATCAACATAAAGATAAAAGTTAAGTGTGCTTTTAACCGGGTTTGGTGTTGCTGCAATTTTTCCTAAAGGCAGTTTAACCGGTATTGTCTTACATATTGTCTTTGTACACAGATTGCTATTACTTGCTTGCAGGCACACATAATAGTTTCCTGTTTGCCAATATACATGGGTAGGACTTACTGTAGTACTATCTCTATATCCATCCCCAAACTTCCAATAGTATTTTATTGAATCTGTTGTCAGGCTTCCTTGATTAATAAAATTAATCTTGTTTGATTGAGCACTATCAGTGAAATATGTAAAATCAGGATTAACAGTACATTTCTTCTCCAAAATCCGAATGTATTGATCTGTTTCACTTCTACAAACTGCTCCTTCGTAAGCAATTAGTTTAACCTTATAAATACCGGGATTTACATATGTATAGATAGGATTAATGCCTGATGAGGAATCGCCGTTTCCAAAATACCACTTATAATTAGTAATTGAGGTCGCCGAGGTGGTTAAATTTCTAAATGATATTGCAGCAGGACTAACAGTTGCTCCATCATACGTAAACCTGGCAGTAATATTACAAGCAGGAGCAGTTATTGTAATTGTGTCCCAGAATGTACTTGTACAGCTACCATTTGTAGCTGTCAAACTAACAATATACTGTCCGGCAGTTCTAAAAGTAAATGCAGGATTTTTTAATGAGGAAGTATCTCTGGTACCAAAATTCCATTTATAACGGGTAGCAGAATCAGGTGTGGTCTTGTTTGTAAATGTAAGATTAGCAGGAGCTGTAGTTACTCCACTATGAGTAAACCTGGCAATAAGATTACAAGCAGGAGCGGTTATTGTAACTGTGTCCAAGAATGAATTTGTGCAGCTACCATTTGTAGCTGTCAAACCAACAATATACTTTCCTGCAGTTTTAAAAGTAAATGCAGGATTTTTTAACGAGGAACTATCTCCGGTACCAAAACTCCATTTATAACGGGTAGCAGAATCAGGCGTGGTCTGGTTTGTAAACGTAAGATTAGCAGGAGCTGTAGTTACTCCACTATGGGTAAACCCGGCAATAAGATTACAAGCAGGAGGGGTTATTCTAACTGTGTCCCAAAATGTATTTGTGCAGCTACCATTTGTAGCTGTCAACCAACAATATACTTTCCTGCAGTTTTAAAAGTAAATGCAGGATTTTTTAACGAGGAACTATCTCCGGTACCAAAACTCCATCTATAACGGGTAGCAGAATCAGGTGTGGTCTTGTTTGTAAACGTAAGATTAGCAGGGGCTGTAGTTGCTCCACTATGAGTAAACCCGGCAATAAGATTACAAGCAGGAGTAGTTATTGTAACTGTGTCCCAGTATGTATTTGTGCAAGTGCCATTTGTAGCTGTCAAACCAACAATATACTTTCCGGCAGTTCTAAAAGTATATGCGGGATTTTTTAACGAGGAAGTATCTCCGGTACCAAAACTCCATCTATAACGGGTAGCAGAATCAGGTGTGGTCTTGTTTGTAAACGTAAGATTAGCAGGGGCTGTAGTTGCTCCACTATGAGTAAACCTGGCAATAAGATTACAAGCAGGAGTAGTTATTGTAACTGTGTCCCAGTATGTAGTTGTGCAAGTGCCATTTGTAGCTGTCAAACTAACAATATATTGGCCGGCAGTTTTAAAAGTAAATGCAGGATTTTTTAATGAGGAAGTATCTCCGGTACCAAAATTCCATTTATAACGGGTAGCAGAATCAGGTGTAGTCTTGTTTGTAAACGTAAGATTAGCAGGAGCTGTAGTTGCTCCACTATGAGTAAACCTGGCAATAAGATTACAAGCAGGAGGGGTTATTCTAACTGTGTCCCAGAATGTACTTGTACAGCTACCATTTGTAGCTGTCAAACTAACAATATACTGTCCGGCAGTTCTAAAAGTAAATGCAGGATTTTTTAATGAGGAAGTATCTCCGGTACCAAAATTCCATTTATAACGGGTAGCAGAATCAGGTGTAGTCTTGTTTGTAAAGGTAAGATTAGCAGGAGCTGTAGTTGCTCCACTATGAGTAAACCTGGCAATAAGATTACAAGCAGGAGTAGTTATTGTAACTGTGTCCCAGTATGTAGTTGTGCAAGTGCCATTTGTAGCTGTCAAACTAACAATATATTGGCCGGCAGTTTTAAAAGTAAATGCAGGATTTTTTAATGAGGAAGTATCTCCGGTACCAAAATTCCATTTATAACGGGTAGCAGAATCAGGTGTAGTCTTGTTTGTAAAGGTAAGATTAGCAGGAGCTGTAGTTGCTCCACTATGAGTAAACCTGGCAATAAGATTACAAGCAGGAGTAGTTATTGTAACTGTGTCCCAGTATGTAGTTGTGCAAGTGCCATTTGTAGCTGTCAAACTAACAATATATTGGCCGGCAGTTTTAAAAGTAAATGCAGGATTTTTTAATGAGGAAGTATCTCCGGTACCAAAATTCCATTTATAACGGGTAGCAGAATCAGGTGTGGTCTTGTTTGTAAACGTAAGATTAGCAGGAGCTGTAGTTACTCCATTATAAGTAAAGTTTACAGTACGTTTTGATACTTGAACCGCTGTTTCTCGGCTACTACCTCTACATCCACTTGCACTTGTGACAATCAATTTAGCAAAGAAAGTACCCTGATTTAAGTAAGTATGTGAAGGTTCAAACTCGCGAGAAATCGTTCCGTCCCCAAAATCCCAAACAAATTCGGCAGCCCCTGTACTATTATTTTTAAATTTATAGGTATTTGAACAGCTATCAATTTTATTTATAGTAAATAAAGACACCGGACCGCCTATAACTATCTGTTTCATTAAAGAGTCTCTTCCACACTTGTTACCTACTACTAATTTAATTCTATAATTTCCAGGTTCCGAGTAAAAATGTAAAAGATTACTATCCAAGGGTGGTTTTCCATCTCCAAAATCCCAGATCCTGGAAGTTATGTCTCCTGTTGACAAATCCTTAAACTCAAAACCAACTGGCGGGCAGTCAGTCGGAGGTAGGGAGGAACTAAAGTTAGCCTGAGGAAAAGTTAGTACACGAACAGTAACTGTATCATAGGAAATACAACCGCTTGCAGTACTCATTTTGACAATATAAGTTGTTGTAGAACGGGGAGTAGCGATAACAGTTGACCCGGTATCCTTATTTAGTCCTGTTGAAGGAGTCCAATAGTATGATAGGGTCCCATCACCTGAACCTTTAGCAGTTAACGCGACAGATTCTGAAATACAAATCGGTGTATTAACTGAGATAACTTCAACGGAACACTTCTGAGATTGAGAAGTTAATTGACAAATTATTAGTAAAATAAAAAATATGAGCTTCTTCATCATCTAATTAAACTCAAACGCGCAGAAGATTGAATTATTTTATAACCTAGGCATTTTACCTTAAAAGAGATTATTTAGGCTTAATGAAATCAGATATTTTTTGGAGATTGGACAAAATCATATTGATGTACCGCTTTTGCAAAGGGTAATATTCAGTAGAAGCTTTAAAAGATATGCATATGTATTGCAAGTTTTATTTTTTTCTTTGATGCAGCATTTATCAACAGCTTAGTGTCTGTATGTCTTGGCATAAGATTTAGTTTAAGTTTTACGGTTTTTTGTGGTTTAAGTAGCCAAGACTAACAGATTATGAGGTTAAGCGTTTAGCTTAGCACTCAAAACCAAACTGCGTATAAACCCTGCATCTGCGGGGTTTATTTTTACTAGGTAAGTCCTGTAACAGCTACAACTGACTCATTTCTCTAAGCTTTAATACTGAATCTTTTACCTGCTTTATGGCATAGTCAATTTCTTCTTCAGTGGTAAATCTTCCTAAGCCAAAACGGAGCGAGCTGTGCGCCATTTCATCAGTTAAACCTAAAGCTTTTAAAACATAACTAGGTTCAATAGACGCTGAAGTACATGCAGAGCCCGAACTTACTGCCAAATTCTTATTAAAGCCCATTATTAACCCTTCACCCTCCACATTTTTAAATGATATATTGGTAACGTTGGGAAGCCTGCTTTGTTGCGTACCATTAACATATAACTCCTCTATTTTCAATAATTCGCTTTCAAGTTTATCTCTTAAAACTCCCAGATGGGTAGCATCTCTACCCATTTCAAGGTGAGCCAACTCTGCAGCTTTACCAAAACCCACTATTGCAGGTACATTTAAAGTTCCGCTTCGCATACCCCTTTCATGCCCTCCCCCATCCATTTGTGCAGCAATTTTTACACGGGGATTTTTACGACGAACATATAACGCACCAACACCTTTAGGTCCGTACATTTTGTGGGCAGAAAAAGCCATTATATCTATACCATCCTCTTCTACATCTACCGGAATCTTACCTACAGCTTGTGTAGCATCTGTAAAAAATAATATTCCATGTTTTCTCGCAATGGCGCTTATTTCAGAAATTGGCTGTATCACCCCTGTTTCATTATTGGCATACATCACCGAGATTAATATAGTCTCAGGTCTTATTGCAGCCTGCAGTTCTGCAAGGTCTATTAATCCATCTTTATTAACAGGCAAGTAGGTAATCTCTCCACCTGATTTTCCAATATGTTTACACGTGTCTAAAACTGCTTTATGTTCTGTAACAACTGTTATTATATGGTTTCCTTTGCTGGCATATGCTTCAAACACGCCTTTTAAAGCAAGATTATCTGCTTCCGTGGCACCGCTTGTAAACACAATTTCCCTGGGTTCTGCTCCTATTAATTCCGCAACCTGTTCTCTTGCATAAGCCACAGCTTCTTCTGCAATCCAGCCATAAGAATGGTTACGGCTGGCAGCATTGCCAAAATTTTCAGTAAAATAAGGAAGCATTGCGTCAACCACCCTCGGGTCACAAGGGGTAGTGGCATTATTATCTAAGTATACAGGCAACTTCAACATTTATAACTATTTTCTGCTTAAAATAAACACGCAAAACTAACACCAGATAGATTAATTATACCTTTAATAAACTTTGTTTTAATAATATCTATGTAAATAGTGATCGGATTTTTTATGTAGCGGACATTGGAACCTGCTGTATACTTACGTTGCGTCGCACTCTTGTACTGTTTATTCTATGTGCAGCAAAGTGTATTACCAGGACGAAGAATAAAAAACCAATAATAATCAATGCCATTGATTATCATATTTTTTAAAGGGGTTGGTTTAAATCGCCACAATTGCAACGTAGAAAATCATTTGAAATATTACAATGGAACAAGCATAAAATGCTGATGCCGAAACCACAGTAGTAATACAGCGAATCAAGGCACAATGAAAGGAATAGTTGCTATCGTTCCTTTCTTGATTTTTCTTTGGTCACTTGCTTTTTCAAGGAAAAGAAAGTGACAAGACTGCACGTAAAAAGGCTTAAAATTAATTATCGTGCTAGAATAGTGGCTTTAGCAAACTACTTAAAATAGAGAAACAAGTTCAAATACAAGCATGAAATACCAATGCCGAAACCACAGTAGCACTAAAGCCAAATCGAAGATTAATGAAAGGAACGCGCTGTTATCGTTCCTTTCTTGATTTTTCTTTGGTTACTTTCTTTTCATTAAGGAAAAGAAAGTGACAACGACTGAATACAAAGAGGGTTGAAATTAATTAGCAGCTTAGAATAGCACTTTAAATAAATAATATTGATTAAATAATAAGTCTACAAATATTACTAGAGCAATAACCATAATTGAAATTTCAACATGAAAAATATTGAGCATATTGGTATAGCAGTTAAAAGCTTAACCACCTCTATCCCGCTTTTCAATAAGATTTTAAACACTGATTGCTATAAGATAGAAGAAGTTGAAGCCGAAAAGGTAAGAACTGCTTTTTTCCAAAAAGGGGAAACAAAAGTAGAATTGTTGGAAAGTTTAGATGAAAATGGAGTTATTGCCCGCTTCATTGAAAAAAAAGGTGAAGGCATACACCATATAGCATTCGCAGTAGACAACATAGAAAAAGAAATGAAAAGGTTGGTAGATGAGGGATTTGTTCTGCTGAATGAGACGCCCAAAAAAGGTGCAGACAACAAGCTTATTTGCTTTCTTCATCCAAAAGAAACAAACGGTATTTTGATCGAACTATGCCAGGAAATACAAGATTAGCAGATTACAAACGAGTTGTATATATAATAAATTTACAATTAGACAAAACACTCTCTGCTTTAAGCTTCGGTTTTATGAGCAAATATTTGAAATTATATTCAAACTACTTCATGAGGTTCGTCGATTTTGATTATTGCCCGTACTGATAAGATAAACGCTTGCGAAAGCATTGGCATATCTATTGCCAAAATATAGCAACAACTGAAGCAAATGTCAATAATTCGCAAGTCATTAATTAAAAGTATTCTTTCTGTATCTATCGTTATAATTGGCAGCTTTAATTTTTCTGCTTCAGCACAATCATCTTCCGTAGCTAGCCGTGTTGCTATAGTTACCAATGAAAATAAAACTACTATCTGGGTTAGCGACTTTCCTAAGAAAACTAGTGTAGTAATAACAGATGCGGATAACAACCTGTTGTCTATTATTACAACAAACGACTATGGTGCAGCATTTTTAAGCTTACCAACTGCAATAAAAACCCTTGTAACAGTTAAGACCCTGGATGGTGAAATAGTAACTTCTAACAAAGCCGTAATTAAGGCTACACAACAGGAACCTAATGTTGTGGCTACACAACCAGGCATTTTAAACAAAGTATAATCAGCAATTACAATTGCAATAAGGCTTCATTCATGAGCGGTTGTTTTGTTCCCTCATTATGCAATTAACGGCAGACCTGCAAATATTAAAGTAATATACAGTGAACTTTAATAGTCAGCGACGATTATGCCCGAAAAGTTTACCAGGCAGTTGTTGAGTAAGAAATTAAGTTGCTTACAATTTGAATAAGACTTTATAAACCCAGTTTATTAATAGCAAGTTGCGCCGCTATCTGGCTTGCATCCTTTTTATTGTAACCTTTTCCAACAGATACTTGTTCGCCATCTATTACGGCAGCAATGGTAAAAACACGGCGGTTATTTTCCAGCTTCTCTTCAACCGTCTCAAACTCTAAAGCCTTGCCGTTTTTGCTTGCCCAACCTATCAGCCGGTTTTTAAGATTAATGTCAACCTGCTCCAGATCGTCAACATATAAGTGAGGAATAATCATTTGCTTGGTTACCCATTTCTGCGTTTTCCGATATCCTTTATCAAGGTAAACTGCTCCAACCAAAGCTTCAAGGGTATTACCAAATATTTGGCTACCTTTTAATGAGCCGTCTACTTTATTATATAACGTAATTTTCTTTAAACCCATTTTTATAGCAAGATCATTTAACTGTTGCCTGTTAACCATCTTGCTACGCATTTCGGTAAGAAAACCTTCGCCTTTGTATGGATACTTTTTAAACAGGTAATCAGCAACAATAGCACTTAAAATCGCATCACCAAGATATTCAAGCCGCTCATTATTCTCATCCGGACTTTCTTTAACCGACCGGTGACTTAAAGCAGTTGTATAAAGCGAAATGTTGCGGGTTTTAATGCCCAACACATTTTGCAATTGAACTTGTAGTGATTGAGAACTTTTGTTGCGTCTTAAAAATCTGTTTATAATATCCACTGTGTTAAGCTACAAATTTTTTCACTATAACAGCAGCATTATGTCCACCAAAACCAAATGTGTTACTTAGAGCAACATCTACCTTTCGTTCCTGGGCTTTGTTAAAAGTGAAATTCAGATTAGCATCAAGGTCAGGATCATTGTTGAAATGATTGATAGTAGGAGGAATTATACTGTGATTAATACTTTTTATACATGCTATTGCTTCAATTATTCCGGCTGCACCAAGGCAATGTCCGGTCATACTTTTAGTAGAGCTAATGTTAAGTTTATAAGCATGTTCGCCAAAAACGTGCATGATAGCTTTTACCTCAGCACCATCTCCCAGCGGGGTAGACGTTCCATGAGTATTAATATAATCTACATCTTCAGGCTTTAGCCCTGCATCTTCTAAAGCAGCCAACATTACGTTTTTAGCACCTAGCCCGTCAGGGTGTGGGGCTGTTATGTGATGGGCATCAGCAGTAGCGCCACCACCTGCAATTTCGCAATAAATATGGGCTCCTCTTGCTATAGCGTGCTCCATTTCCTCAAGTACCAATACTCCTGCACCCTCACCTAAAACAAAGCCATCACGGTCTCTGTCGTAGGGGCGACTTGCAGTTAAGTAATCATCGTTTCTTTCGCTTAGGGCTTTCATGGCATTAAAGCCACCAATACCAGCCTCGCTTACTACAGCTTCGCTGCCACCGGTTAAAATTATGTCAGCCTTGTTTAAACGTATATAGTTGAAAGCGTCAATTATTGCATTGGTTGACGATGCACAAGCACTTACGACTGCGAAGTTTGGTCCTCGAAAGCCATGACGCATAGAAATCTGTCCGCCCGCAATGTCAAGTATCATTTTAGGTATGAAAAAAGGATTGAAACGGGGAGTTCCATCGCCTTTAGCAAAGTCCATAACCTCATTCTGAAAAGTAATCAACCCACCAATACCACTTCCGAATATAACGCCGATCCGGTCAGGATTCATTGTTTCCTTATTGATCTTAGCATCTAGTACGGCCTGGTCGCTTGCTACAATAGCAATCTGGGCAAAACGGTCAATTTTGCGTGCCTCCTTTTTATCAAGAAAGTCGGTAGCAGTAAAGTTTTTAAGTTCACAGGCAAATTTTGTTTTAAACTTAGATGCATCAAAAAGAGTGATTAAATTAGCTCCGGAAACACCGTTTATCAAACCATTCCAATAATCGTCGACAGTGTTGCCTATGGGAGTTAAAGCACCTATACCAGTTACAACAACTCGTTTTAATTGCATTTTTTGCCTGTTCGTTTTAAGTGATAAATCCGCCTACAGCAGCATAAGGCGTTTGTAAGGCGGATTAATAAATTATTGCCAATAATAGATATTAACTACTACTTAGCGTGTTCTTCCAGGTACGCAACAGCCTGGCCTACTGTTGTAATGGTTTCAGCCTGCTCATCCGGAATAGAAATATTAAATTCCTTTTCAAATTCCATTATTAATTCTACGGTGTCCAAAGAATCGGCACCCAGGTCGTTGGTAAAAGATGCTTCAGTAGTTACTTCTGCTTCGTCTACGCCAAGTTTGTCAACAATGATTTTCTTAACTCTTGTTGCGATGTCTGACATTGTTATTAAGTTTAGTTACGGATGCAAAAATATAATTTTTGGTAAATAAGCAAGTAAATAGCCGATTTTTATTTCTCAACTATAAATTGTATTAAATATATAAAGTACTAAAGCTTCCAGCTTCATGTACCTTAGTTTTTTTAACTTGCTGACTATCAGACTCCATACTATTATTATGCCATTTAAATGCAGTAACTTCCTGGCATTTTTTCTCTACGTTTACAGGCTATTTTTCCCCTTACTACCAATTTTTTGTAGCAAAAGGTGTACTGCCTGTAGCTTTTGCTACGCGGAATGCTTCATCTTCTTGTAGTTTTATCAAACATTACAACTTACACATCTAGAACACTTTATAAATATCTTCTGGTGCAGGTCCCCATATTCCCGGGGTATTTTCCTGTAGATGATAAATATAAACACCCCCTTTTTTATAAAAATATTAGTTGCAAACATATAAAGCATGGTAGCTTTAAAGAAAGCAGCCAGCATAAAAGGTGACCTTTTCGATTCTTATTAATCTTTTGATTTTATACTCGCAGCCTGCAAATTTTTAATCCGGCTTTTTTGTTTATGGCCAGCAGGTTCTTTGTGCAACTTTACTTGCGACGCTCCGTTCAGCTTTACGTTCTTTGGGTAGCTTTTTCCAAATATAATAGTGACTGTGATAAGCTTAAGCACAATTGTAGAAAAATGAAGCCGAAAGTAGCGTGTTATTAAAATCTAAAGAATGGATGCATTGAAAACAGGATAAATCAGGTATTGCAAAAAGTCGTTTTTTTTATATGGCTGTTGGCTTTTTAAACACCTATTAATGATATTTTTGTAACGATTCATTTACCAGACATAAATAGCACTATGCCATTAAAAATCATTGATCACGGAAGCAAACAGTATAAAGAAATGGTGGAGTTGCGCAGGCAGCTATTACGTAAACCGCTTGGCCTTGACTTTGATAAAGAAGACCTTGAAAAAGAAAAGCACGACATACTTATTGCTGCATACGAGGATGATGTAATGTTAGGGTGCTGCATACTTACACAAACAGGGGCAAACACCGTACGTTTAAGGCAGATGGCAGTTAAGGCCGGGTTGCAGGGCAAAGGAATTGGAAGGGTTTTAATGCAATTTGCAGAAAATATTGCAAGAGATCGCGGCAACAAGAAATTAACTATGCATGCACGAAAAACAGCCGCAGGGTTTTATGAAAAACTTGGTTATCGCGTTACAGGCGATGAATTTACTGAGGTAACAATCCCGCATTATATAATGGAGAAAAAACTGTAATCACTTCCTCTTACGTATTTTTTCGTCAAGCAATCTCCTTAGGTCGCTAATGTTACCTATTTTTTGTACCGCTGCCTTGGGAATAAGAAAAAAAGACCGGCTATCAAAATATAAATGTATAAAATGTGGGCTTTCAATATAGGTAACAAATTTATCCCAGGTCCATTCATTATAACCTCTTTCATTTTCGAGCCTTACGTTATACTCACTAAAGGTCATCTTAAAGTTGTCTTTAAAAGTTGATGCCTTTTTATACACCGTGTTGGGCAGTATGTACCAGAAAGAGATCATCAGAACTATCCACAATAAAGAACTTAACAGGAATGCGACAGGGGAAACTTTATGAAAGTAAAATAAAGCAGCAGAAAATATAGCAAAAACGTTTACCAGTATTAATAAAGCCCTTACTTCTGTTCGTCCTAGAAAGTGATAGCGAAGGGCCTGAACAACCAACTTTTTATCGTAGCTTATAAGTATTTGCATGCACACAATTTGGAGTATCAAAAGTAGGTAAAAGCAGTTCGACAGGCAAAATAACAGTGGTACCAATTTAACCTGAATATTTATAATTAGTTTGCCCCAGTACTTTTCTAAATCCCATCTATAAATAAATTGATACATTGGGCTGCATAAAGAACAGAAAGTACAAGTGAGTGACACAACAAAAGCTGAATAAAAAACTAATGTCGGCTCCCTAAAAAAATAAAGTGATAAACGAAATAAAAAAGCCGCTTTTTACAGCGGCTTTTTTGTAAATCAACAAAAACTTATATTTAATAATTAACTACATCCCATGCTGTTTCCACAGTTAAGGCATTTATAGCAAGTACCGCTACGGATGGTGATATGGCCACAGGTATTACAAGCAGGTGCGTCGCTTTGCATGTTTTTAGCAGCAGCATTAACCGCGTCTAGTCCTGTTTCCATTTTAACCGCTGCAGCCTTTGGTTGTTTTTGAGGCTGGGCAACAGGGGCATGGTGATTATGTGCAGCAGGAGTAACCCTAACACTGCTCAGTTCGTGCTTGTCATCTATATCATCGCCCACGTTGCTTATTTCCGGCTTGTCTAATACGTGAACAAGATCCGTACGACCCATGTATTCGTAGGCAAGGCAACGGAAAATAAAGTCTACAATTGAAGTAGTCATTTTAATATTCGGATGGTCTACCATACCGGCAGGCTCAAATTTGGTGAACACAAACTTTTCAACAAACTCTTCTAACGGCACACCGTACTGAAGACCAACAGAAACAGCAATTGCAAAACAGTTCATAAGGCTTCGAAGCGTAGAACCTTCTTTTGCAAGATCGATAAATATTTCTCCTAAAGTATTATCGTTGTACTCACCTGTGCGCAAGAAAATTACCTGGCCGCCAATTTTCGCCTTTTGTGTAAAGCCTCTTCTTTTTGCCGGTAAAGATTTACGTTGAACAATATCGCTCAGTTTACGCTTAAGTTGTGTATCAGGTGATTCCTGCATACGCTTTGTAACTTCTTCAAGCAGCTCATCAACTGTTAACTTGCTAAGATCAACAATGTTTGAATTTACGTCTTCACTGGTAGCAACAGCCTCTTCTGTTTCTCCTGCTTTCTTTTTCTTATCGCTTTTGTTACTTAAAGGTTGAGAAAGTTTAGAACCGTCACGGTACAAGGCATTGGCCTTAAGACCAAGCTGCCAGCTAAGCATGTAGCAATCTGCAATTTCTTCAACAGTAGCTTCATTAGGAAGGTTAATTGTTTTAGAAATAGCGCCACTTATAAAAGGCTGGGTAGCCCCCATCATTCTTATGTGACCATAAGCGTGTATATAACGCTCGCCTTTTTTACCGCATTTATTGGCACAATCAAATACTGCTAAATGTTGTTGCTTTAAAAATGGAGCACCTTCAACAGTCATGGTGCCACAGATGTAGTCATTAGCTGCATCAATTTGCTCATCAGTAAATCCAAGTGCTTCAAGCAGGTTAAAGTTCCAGTCGTTATATTCTGCAGGTGTAAAGCCTAGTCTTTCAAGACAAGCTTCGCCTAAAGCAAAGCGGTTAAACACAAAACTAATTTCAAAAGCAGCTTTTACAGCCTCATTCAATTTTTTAATTTCCTCAGCTATAAATCCTTTTTCACTTAAAGTCTGCGCATTTATATAAGGCGCTCCGTCAAACGTGCCAGAACCTACTGCATATTTAATAATAGCATCAGCTTCTTTGGCATTATATCCAAGGTTTTTTAGGGCCTGTGGAACTGACTGGTTGATTATTTTGAAATATCCGCCACCGCTTAGTTTTTTAAACTTTACTAATGCAAAATCGGGCTCAACACCTGTTGTATCGCAATCCATAACCAAACCTATTGTTCCGGTTGGAGCAATAACAGTTGTTTGTGCATTACGGTAACCCCACTTTTCGCCCATCTCCACTGCTTCATCCCATGCTTTGCAGGCTGCTGTGAGCATGTAATCAGGACAATACTTTGCTTTGATACCTTGTGGCTTAATGCTCAACTTCTCATAACTGTCAGCATCATAAGCAGCAACACGGTGATTACGCATAACACGTAACATATCTTCCCTGTTTTCTTCAAACTTTGCAAAAGCTCCAAGGTTCCTGGCCATTTCTGCGCTGGTCTTGTAAGCAACACCGGTCATCATAGCAGAAATAGCTCCTGCAATACCACGTGCTTCTTCACTATCATACGCAATACCGCTAACCATTAATACGCTTCCAAGGTTAGCAAAGCCTAGTCCTAAAGTTCTGTAATCATAAGACAGCTGTGCTACTTCTTTGCTGGGAAATTGTGCCATCGACACAGAAACCTCCAATACAACTGTCCACAAACGACAGGTATATTCAAAACCCTCTACATCAAACTGGTTTGTGTCATCATCGTGAAACTTTCTTAAATTAACAGAAGCCAGGTTACAAGCTGTGTTATCTAAGAACATATATTCAGAGCAAGGATTTGAAGCCCTGATTTCACCTCCCTGAGGACAGGTATGCCATTCGTTTATAGTAGTGTTATATTGAGCACCGGGATCAGCACATCTCCAGGCTGCGTAAGAAATTTTATTCCATAACTCTTTTGAAGAGACCTTCTTCATTACATGGCCATCGGTTCTTGCTTTCAGCTCCCAGTCTTCGCCTTTTGCCAGTTTCTCAAAAAACTCATTAGGTATACGAACAGAGTTGTTAGAGTTTTGACCAGATACTGTACGGTAAGCTTCACCTTCGTAATCGCTTGCATAACCTGCAGCTATTAAAGCGCCTACCTTTTTTTCTTCTTCAACCTTCCAGTCAATAAATTGTACAATTTCAGGATGGTCTAAGTCAAGACAAACCATTTTAGCGGCACGTCGTGTAGTTCCGCCACTCTTTATTGCTCCTGCAGAC
>Ga0181471_100130_pt1 | contig 21347 bp, 22 predicted proteins | sample InSIn5gowninarea_FD_119083 | JGI IMG/M metagenome (GOLD analysis project Ga0181471, IMG submission 119083) | Clean room microbial communities from NASA Spacecraft Assembly Facility at Jet Propulsion Laboratory, Pasadena, California, USA -... ...
AATCTTATTTGAAAACAATATTGAAGAAAGTTTAAGTTTTAAGTTATTTGATTGGATTCCAAATCAATTGAATGTTAAAGAACAAGATATTGTAATTAAAGCAAAAAAAACAATAAAAGATGAGCAGGGGAATAAAGAGATGTGTAATATTTATGGTGTTGAAATACCAATTAAAATAAAAAAGAAAGTTTTAGGAATCAGGTTGCCTCAGTGTGAGACAATGCATATTTTTGCAATGACGTTAATGAAGGGATATAGTAGTGATGAACATCTACGGTAGGTGAAAACTTTTAATGGAATAATTGAAAACTAATTAGTTATTGGTATGGTGAATAAATAAAGATTGGTACTAAATAAAAATAGAATAGAACTAGGTTTTTATATTACGAATTTTGATGAAGAGGTTTTTTATTGATTTATATTATAGCAGTATAATTAAAATTAACTTTAAATATATTTAGGGGGATGGATAAGTCAATGAAGCAAGAAGAGCACTGGTATAGAAATATAACAAAAGCAGATATAAAAGAATATTATAAGATGTCGCCTTTACAAAAGAGTGCATATCTTCTTTGGCAAACGGATAAGTTAGGAATTGAATATAATATGCCTGAACTTTTTAAAATTAAAGGAAATATGGATATAAATAAATTACAGGATGCATTTTATAAATTAGTTATAAGACATGAGATTTTGAGGACAACATTTTATATTAATTCAAAAGAAGAATACGTACAAAAAATACAGACTTTAATACATCCTATTATTATATTTTCAAAAGATAAAACTAGTACGGAAGAAGAATTACTGAGTAATTTTGTAAAACCATTTGATTTGGAAAATGAGATTTTGGTTAGGCTTAAGCTAGTGGAAAGAAGTAAGAATACATATTTCTTAATAATTGACAAGCATAATATTGTAAGTGATGGTACTAGTAATCGTATTTTTATAAGAGAATTAATCAAGATATACAACGGACAAGCCTTGACACCTGTTAGGTTCCAGTATAAAGATTATAGCGAATGGATAAATTCGAGAAATATATTAACGCAAAAGCAATTTTGGTTGAATATGTATCAAGATGAGATTCCGGGGTTAAATATGCCGTTAGATTATCCACGTCAACAAGTTTTAAGCTTCAAGGGGAAAACAATTAGGAAGTCATTAGAACAAGAAATGTGGGTGAAGCTAAAAAAAATTATAGATAAGCAAAAAATTTCACCATATATAATTTTTTTATCAGTTCTTTCAATTTTATTGGCAAAATATAGTGGTGAAGATACAGTTGTTATTGGAAGTGATTTAGATAATAGAAAACAACTTGAATTAAATAATCTGGTGGGAAGATTTACTAATACATTACCTTTAATTTGTCATATTGATGTACAAGAGTATTATGAGGATTATTTAAAAAATATAAAAGCTTTATGTTTGAGCGTGTATAAAAATGGAGAATATCCGTTGGAAGACTTACTAGAATCAATTGGATTGAAGAAGCAAAAAAATCGTAATCCATTTTTTGATGTTATACTATCTATTGATGATAATTCATATGGTATAGAGTCGTTTACAGGAACAACTTTTGAATATAGAAATACAATGTCAAAATATGATATGATGGTGACAATATCAAATGACGTTGATAGTGTTGAAATTAAACTTGATTATAATGTGAAATTATATAAGAAAGAAACTGCGGAAAGATTCTTAGAACATTATATGGAGATATTGAAAGAAATTTCACATGATACAAATAAAAAGATATGTGAAATTGAAATGATAACTGACAAGGAAAAAAATCAAATTTTATATGATTTTAATAAACTAAGTGGAATAGTTGAAGATAACTCAACAGTTATTGATTTGTTTGAGAATCAGGTAATGCGTCAACCTGATAAAATTGCCATTGTTTATGAAAACAACAAAATAACATATCATCAACTTAATATGAAGATTAATCATCTCGCTTTTAAAATATGTGAAATGGGAGTTAAACCAGAGGAGTTTGTAGCAATTTATGCTCAAAGAAGCATAGAAATGATTATTGGCATATATGCAATAATGAAGGTTGGGGCAACTTATGTACCAATTGATCCAACGTATCCTCAAGAGAGGGTTCAATATATTTTGGATGATTGTGGTGCAAATATAGTTTTAACTTATAAAACTGTTATTAGATGGAATGTAGTATCATTGCCATTAGAGGATATAGATAATTATGATGGTTTCGTAAAAAGTAGGTGCAAAACCGATTCTACTATCTATTGTATTTATACAAGTGGAACTACTGGGAAACCAAAAGGTGTACTGATTAAAAATAGCGGTGTTGTAAATTTATGTAAAAATTGCATAAATAAAATTTATGCCTATTACAATGTACAGAATGTGGCTTTACTTGCATCTTATGTTTTTGATGCATCTGTACAGAATATAATGACACCTTTATTATCGGGAAGAACACTACATATAATAAATGATGAGTGTAGAATGGATGCAAATAAATTAATGGAATATATGATACGAAATAGAATTGAAGGGTTTGATGGAACACCAATGCATCTAAATATGTTGAACTTAGATCAACTAGAACAGAGTAAATTGAGAGTTGCAATTATTGGTGGAGATGTGATGAATGTAGGAGTTAATAAAAAATTACTACAAAAGGATGGATTCAATATTTACAATGTATATGGGCCAACAGAATGCACAGTTGATGCAACAAGTTATCATTGTTCAATACAGGATCAAATAAATATTCCAATAGGTAAGCCAATAGCAAATACTCAGATTTATATAATGGCAGATGATAAATTATGTGGAATTGGAGTTCTGGGAGAGATTTGTATTAGTGGAGTTGGAGTTGCTAAAGGATATTTAAATCAACAGGAATTAACAGAAAAGAAATTCGTTGATAATTATTTTGGGTTAGGAAAGATATATAGGACTGGTGATTTGGGACGGTGGTTACCTGATGGAAATATTGAATATCTTGGAAGAAAAGATGAACAAATAAAAATTGCAGGTTTTCGTATTGAACTTGGTGAAATAGTATTTGCATTACAAAATGTAAATGGAGTACAAGAATGTGTCGTAGTTGCAAAAGAGGATACAGCTGGTTACAAGGCACTACATGCATATCTAGTTAGCAATGTTACATTAGATATTAAGGAAGTTAAAAATGAAATTAGCAAATTTCTTCCATACTATATGGTCCCTAATTATATAATGCAAATTGATAAGATTCCATTGACTGCCAATGGAAAGATTGATAAGTTAAAATTACCTGTAATAACATTAGCAATACATAAAAGCATATGTGAGGCTATATCTGAAGAAGAAAAAATTCTTATAAAGGTGTTTAAACAAATATTAAAAGTAGATAATATTGGAGTAAAAAGTAATATTTATGAATATGGAATTGACTCAATGAAACTAATGAAGATTGTTGTAAAATTAAGGAGTCAAGGATATATTATTGATTATCGAACTTTAGTAAAGTATAAGTGTATCTCGGATATGGCTTTAGGTATGAAAAAATTATAACATGGAATATAATATAACAAATTTGATTTTATATAAAATATTTTAAAGCATCGCTTTCAGTTTTATTCTTAGATTGAAAAAACTTGAGTTTACGATGCTTATGTTTGTTAGCCTATAAATTTTCAGTTTATGTCAGTATTAAAGCAAGCTTTTATATTTTTAGAGTTGCCTAAAATTTTGAAATATCTATAATAAGATTCCACTATTAAAATACTATTTATTACTTGCTGTATCTTCTGGTGCCTTTGGATTTGTATATATTGTTTTATTTGTATAATATATAACCATTCCAGGTTTTGCACCGGAAGGTTTCTTTACATTTTTAACTTCAGTGTAATCCACTGCAACATTTGTGGATTCTTTTGCTTTGCTGTAAAAAGCAGCTATAGCTGCAGCTTCTTCAAGAGTAGTATCTGGTACCAAGCCGTAATTTTTAATTATTACATGTGATCCAGGTATGTTTTTAGTATGAAGCCAAATATCTCGTTTATCAGCAAATTTTAAAGTTAAATAATCATTCTGGTAATTGTTTCTGCCTATATACATATCTATACCGTCTTTTGATTGGATGTGCATAGGTTTTGAAGGCTTGCTTTTTTTTGCTTTATTTTTCTTTGAAAATTTAATATACCCAGTTTCGATAAGTTCTCTTTTTATTTCTTCTATTTCTGCTCATCTTTTATTGTTTTTTTTGCTTTAATTACAATATCTTGTTCTTTAACATTCAATTGATTTGGAATCCAATCAAATAACTTAAAACTTAAACTTTCTTCAATATTGTTTTCAAATAAGATTTTGATTTCTTCTATATAATCTCCCCATTCAGAACATCCTAATACACATATTGATTCATATATATCTGGAATAACATAAATGACATTACTTCTACATTGAATATTATCGTTGATTCCATTTTTCTTTATAGGTAGCCAAAACTTCCAGTTTTTATATTGAATCAATTGGCTCTTTGGGAAATCATTATACAATAAAAACTCTCCATTGCCATCAAAATTAGCAGTTATATTATTACATCCAACTGCAATTCCTTCATTATTATAATATTTCGTAATATCAAGCATTACTGCTTCACTACTAGCCTCTAATACCTCTTCATTCTCAACACCTTGACACCTATATTTTCCTCTTAATATAGCAATAAGTTTTCGTGCAACCTTTTCTTCCTCCTCTACAATCGCCTTAACTTTAGGAGACAAATAATTTTTAATCTTCTCCGTATTGTTAACCAATATAGCCTTAATTAACATTAATCGAACTGACTCCCACTTTTGAGATAATAATAAGTATGAATCAGATACTTCTATTATTTCATTCTTTAATTCAAAATAAGAAGCCGCAAAACTTTTTAGAAAAACAATAAATCTAACTCGATTATGTATTATATCTTTTACCGCACAATTTAAAGCTATATTATCAACATCTTCTGATGAAAACGAGTTTATATTTTGATAATCTATTACTTCTTTTTCTATATTGAATTGATACAATTTATCCGCAAATTCTTTTAATGATTTAAGCGCTCTTCCTTCAACAAATGAATTAACAGATTTAAGAAGTTCTCTAATATCACTATATTTTTCAACATGAATAGGAAACTCAAATACTTCAAAACTTATCAATCCATTTTGCAAATCAGAATAACTTAATTTTTCATTTAAGCTTTGATAATATGGATCTATACAATTAAAACATCCATCCTTCTCATTATAATTATTTAAAAAGAAATAATGTATTCCTTGCTCTTCAATCTGATATCTCCAATCCCATGGACAATAAAATCCTACTAATTTAGCACATACTATGTTATTTCTATCAATATAGTCTTTTACTATTTTTAACATGTCCTTATTTTTACATACATGTGTTGTTATACTGATACCACAATATTTTTTCAAATTATCTGCTAAAGAACTATTACTTCTATAACTTTGTCCTATTCCTTCACTACTATCCCAATGAAAATATGAATTTAAAACATTCATATATGCTTTTTCATATGGTACTTTTGTATAATATCCAAATGTTGCAATGCAATCATCATAACATAACATTGGTGTTATCGTACCATTAACTCTCGGAAATTGCTTTATCTGGATATCCTTGTTCATTATTGGTGATTTGTTTGTCATTAATTATTTCCTCCATGATATTAGTTTACTGAAAGCCCTATAATTGACACGTTATTAAAAAAAAGCCTCCAAAATAATACAATTATTATTAGAAGCACTCTTTTAACACATAATATTCCTCAACTTTAATGCATAATAATTTAATCACTTAAAAATATAACGTTCACCTATAAGTTATGATTCTCATTAATTTAACATAACTCAAAATCTCAAAGTTGTATACGTATACTACATTCTATTAATATAGCTATATTTCTATATCATAACAACTAATAATAATCTCAATTTCTATTTTATGTTTTTGCTAACTAAATTTTTAAATATTAACATTGCATCTTTTACCTGTGACATTATTTTAAGGCTTTTCAATACTTAGCCTAGTTTTCATCAATTAATCCTTGTATATAATCACATAAAATCTGAAGTGACAAAAAATTTTTATAATATAACGCTTCATCCGCAAAGGTAACATTAAATTCACCTTCAAAATCAATAATCATTCTAATAAAATCAATAGAATTAATTTTCAAGGCTGTTAAATCATCATTATCTTTCAGATATTCTTTTACATTACCTTCCTTTTTATTCTTTGCAATAATGTCAATAACTCTCTCTCTAAGATTCATAATATACTTCCTCACTTTTTTATTACAGTAATCTTTAACGCCTTTTACAATAAAAACCGATTTTCTGTTTAATATATCGTTATCATTGTAAATATGCAACATTTTATGCTAATTTTTTATTATATTACAATATTATTTATAAAATCAATTTTCGACTATTTTCTATTAAAGTATATCACATGTAGTTTTTAGCTGTCAATGAATCATTTCCCATAAAATTAATTTATTTCATTTTTAAACAAGTAAACTAATAAATGTATTTTTTATACTTATTATGAAAAATGTTACTAATTTATCTACATTTTTATGATAAACATAAATAACTTTTATATGTAACATTAATTATATTTATTCTTCTTATGTAAAAAAACAAATATTAATAATAAAAAAGTCGCTAGCATCAAATTATGCAGCGACCTTTTTATTATTAAAAGAAAATTATCATTCATCTTAATCTGATTTTTCTATTGTGTTTCTCTTTCTGAAAAACTCTTCTCTGGTAATATCAAGTTAAGTACAATTCCAACTAAGGTTGCAAGAGCAACTCCGCTTATCTCTACAGTAGAACCGTTAAATGGGAATTTAACTGATGCTCCACCTACTCCTAAAACTATTATTACAGAAGTTATAAGTAAATTTCTTTTTAATGAAAAATCTATTTTATCTTCTACAAAAATTCTATATCCTGAAGATGCTATTATTCCAAATAAGAGTATACTTACTCCTCCTATTACGCACATAGGCATATTTGCTAGAAGTGCTGCTACAGGTCCAATAAATGAAAGTATTATTGCAATTATTCCAGCGATTCCTATTACCCAAACACTATAAACTCTCGTTATAGCCATAACCCCTATATTTTCCCCATAAGTTGTGTTTGGAGGGCCCCCAACAAATCCTGCGAAAATTGTAGCAACTCCATCTCCTAAAATTGATCTATGAAGTCCTGGATCTTTTGTAAAATCTCTTCCTACTACATTATTAGTTACATAAATATGTCCAATATGTTCTGCAATAGTAACAAAAGAAACTGGCGCCATTATAATTGCTGCATTCAAATTAAATCTTGGTGTCATAAATGGCGGTAATTCAAATAATCTTGCACTTAAAATAGTATGTATAGTTTTATCCGGTATTACTCCAAAGCATAATGCAGCTATATAACCGCATATCATAGCAATAAGTATTGGAATTACTCCTAAAAATCCTTTAAAATACATTGAACCAATAATTCCTACAAGAAGAGTAATTACTGCTACTGCTATCCATGGTCCTCTTGAAATGCCCTTTGCTATTTCATAAGATGGATTCAAGCCTGCCCAGTTTATAGCGCTTCCTGCAAGGCTTAATCCAATTACTATTACTACTGAACCAACAACAACAGGCGATAGTATTCTATTTAACCAATTGCTTCCTGTAAATCTTATTATTGTTGCAACTATTACATATACAAGTCCTGCGCAAATAACTCCTGAAAGCATCGCATTTGGTCCATAATTCTTTGAAGCAACAACCATAGGTCCTATAAATGCGAAAGAAGATCCTATATAAGCAGGAAGTTTTGCTTTAGTACATAATATGTACAAAAGTGTACCAATTCCACTACAGAATAGACCAATAGCTGGATTCATTCCAGTAAGAATAGGAACTAAAATAGTAGAACCTACCATGGCAAATAAATGCTGAAAACTAAGAGGTATCGTCTTAAGAATAGGCAACTTTTCCTCTACATCTATATATTTTTTCATATAAATCCTCCATTAAATATTATATTTTAAGCTTCATAAATCCTTACGGAATCATTTCCATCCAATTCTGAAACCTCAACAGATATCATTTCAGTTCGTGACGTAGGAACATTCTTTCCTACATAATCTGCTCTTATTGGAAGCTCCCTATGCCCCCTATCTATTAACACAGCAAGTTGTATCATTCCAGGTCTGCCAGAATGTATAATTGCCTCGATAGCAGCTCGTACAGTTCTTCCTGTATACAAAACATCATCAACCAAAATAATTGTTTTATCTTTTACATCGATTTCTATACCATTGTTTTTTATTAAATTATTATTATCATCCATTAAATCATCTCTAAATAAAGTTATATCAACACTTGCTACAGTAACCTTTTTACCTTCAATGCTTTCAATAATATCTGCTATTCGGTTTGCAATTGGAACCCCTCTTCTTTTGATTCCCATTAGCACTATATTTTCTATTCCCTTATTCTTTTCTATTATTTCATGTGAGATTCTGGTAAGAGTTCTTTTCATAGCTTTTTCATCTAAAAGTACAGCTTTTAATAACACCTTAAAACACCTCCTATAATATAATTTGCATAAAAAAACCCAACCGTAGTAAGGTAGGGTTTGCGTTCTTAAAATCCATTATTGCACCTTACGATCTCACCGGATCATTTAAAGGAAATAAATTAACATTCTTATATTATCACACATTACTTATTATTTCAATTATCTTTTTAAAATATTCAGGAAGTTCACTGTCAAATTCCATATATTTATTGGTAGCTGGATGTATAAACCCAAGCTTTTTTGCATGAAGCATCTGTCCTTCAAGTTTAAACTTCTGCTTACTGAATCCATAAACAGGATCACCAACTATAGGATGTCCTATATATGCCATATGAACTCGTATTTGATGTGTTCTTCCAGTTTCAAGCTTGCATTCTATAAGCGTATTGTTTTTATACCTATTAAGTACTTTATAGTGTGTAACTGCTCTCCTACCATCTTTAACTACTGCCATCTTTATTCTTTGATTTGGATGTCTCCCAAGAGGTTTATCTATAGTACCTGTATCTTCTTTAAGCACACCTTCCACAAGAGCATTATATATCCTATTCATAGAATGCTCCTTAAGCTGCTCTGCTAATTTTTTATGAGCCATATCATTTTTAGCAACAACTAATATTCCAGAAGTATCCTTATCTATTCTATGAACTATACCAGGTCTTAAAACACCATTTATACCAGATAAATCAGTACAGTGGTATAAAAGAGCATTTACTAATGTACCACTATAATTTCCAGGTGCAGGATGTACAACCATACCCTGCGCCTTGTTAACTACTATTACATCTCTGTCTTCATATATTATATCAATAGGAATATTTTCAGGTTCTACATTAAGCTTTTCATTTTCTGGAATTTCAACTTCAACCTGATCATTTAGCTTTAACTTGTAGCTTCCTTTTTTTGTATTTCCGTTAATTAATACCTTTTCACTTTTAATAAGATTTTGAATGTATGATCTTGATTTATCCTTAATATTTTCTGAAAGATAAACATCAAGCCTTAAATCTTCACTATATGAATCTATCATAAATTTAAACATATTCATTTCTTTTTATCATCCCTAAGCATACATATTAAAAGCAAAAATGTTCCTATAACAACACATATATCTGCAATGTTAAACACTGGATAATAATAAACATCTTTATAATGAACTGAAATAAAATCAACTACATGTTTATAGATGACTCTATCTACTATATTGCCAAGTGCTCCTGCAATTATTAAACTTAATGCTACTCTTACAAATTTATTTTTGGGTCTATACTTTATAAGATAAAATACAACACCAATTAAAATTATAACTGTAAAAGCTATTAAAAACACAGTTTTCCCGCTAAATATACTCCATGCTGCTCCTTTATTTTCTACATATGTTAATTCGAAAAAGTCCTTTATTACAGTTTTTCCATTTGTATTTTTTAATGAATCTAAAGCCCATAACTTTGTAATTCTATCTAATAAAAAACCTACTATAATTACTACTAACTCCATCAATTTCCCCCTTTAAAGTCAAAACTAATAATTTTATACTAATCCGGAAGCTGATTCTTATACTGGGCATTGCTAACTTTATCCATAAAATCAACATACTCATCATCATCATAAAAATTATCCATGGTATTTGGACGCTTATCAAAATTTTGCACAGCATCATAACTATCCTCTAAATCAAAACCCGTTTTACTATTGTATCTTCTATATCCAGTGCTAAAAGGATATCCCAAAACTTCTTCTTCAACAGGTCTATTTTCTTCTGGTCTAGGCTTTATGTTGGCTATCTTCGTTTGACATTCAACACAATTTTCAGCATAAGGTAAAAATTCTAGTCTTTCTTCACTTATTTTTTTACCACAATTTTTGCATATTCCATAAGTTCCATCTTGTATTCTATTAATTGCAGCATCTATTTTTTCCAGTATAGTAGTTTCATTTTTCCTAAGTGCCATTCCCTTTTCAATATCATTTATTTCTGTTGCTAAATCAGAAGGATGGTTATCGTAAAATGACAATTCAGAAGCTATTTCACTTTTTGAATCAATGGTCTCATTTTTTCTCATATCTTTAATTAAATTATTAACCTTTTTCTTTTCATTTATAAGTTTTTCTTTATAATAATCAAATTTATCCTCTTCCATAATAATCCTATTCCTCCAATACCTGAAATTTAATATATACGTAGTCTTTAGAATTATTATTTCAAAAAACAAATGATATTATAACTTTAAATATTATATCAAATTAATCATATTTTCCAAAATAGCCGTAGAATTTTTTATGGCAATTGGTTTGAAGTTTTCATAATCCATACTAGCACCATTGTTTGCATTATCAGAAATCGATCTTATGACAACAAAAGGTGTTTTATTAAGATATGCTGTATGAGCAATACTTCCACCTTCCATTTCACATGCCATAGCACCAAATTCTTTATCTAACCATTTTATTTTATCTAAATCAGCAACAAATTGATCTCCTGAAACAATTCTGCCTACAAAAACATTATGATCTTTAAAATCTTCACATGCTTTTTTTGCTTTTTCTATTAATTCGCCGCTACATTTAAAATCAAAAGTATCCATTCTTGGTACTTGTCCATGTTTATCTCCCAATGCTGTTGTATCCATATCATGTTCAACTAAATTGTCAGCAATTACAATATCACCTGGATATATATCCTTGCCTATTCCTCCAGCAACTCCTACATTTATAACACAATCCACTTTAAAATCATCTACAAGTATCTGAGTACATATAGCAGCATTTACCTTTCCTATTCCACATCTTACTATTACCACATTTTTATTGCTTATATTACCAAAATTAAATGACATTCCTGCTTTACTTTCAGTTTTTTCTAATTTAACCTTTTTTAAAAGAAGTTCAAGTTCCTCATCCATTGCTCCTATAATTCCAATATTCATATTATTACCTCCAAAATTTTCAACAAAATAAACTGCATCAAAATAAGGCAATTCAAATTTTGATACAGTTCTTTTAAATTTAATATATTTCTATTTTACAAAAAAACTCTTTATCTCATTTAAATCATTTGTAAAATTTTCTTCACTTTCACTCAAAGCTTTAGCTTCCTCTTTAATGACCTGTTCTTTATTATCATTTTCTATCTCTTTTGCACTTATATGTTCTTCATCTTTTAAAGTAGCAATACTATAGTTTTTATCAAATTCATTTTCAAGTGAATTGAACATATCCATTTGAGCATTTATAAAAGTCCTGTACTTTGATCTAAATTTTATAAATTCTTGTTTAACTTTATCATAATCATTATTAATTTTAACAACATCGTCATTAGCTTTATCTATTATTTTTTGTGCAGAATCATTTGCATTTTTAATCATAAGTTCGGCTTCTTTTTTTAGCAGACTGCTTGCTTGATCTGCTGCGTTTTGTGCTAAAACAAGAGTATTTTGTATTGTTTCTTCTATATGAGCATAATGCTCTATTTTTTCTTTAAGTATAACATTCTTTTCTTTAAGAGTTGAATTTTCTTTATACATTTCTTCATAGCTATCAGCAATTTGATTTAGAAATTCATCAACCTCATCTGGATCAAATCCTCTTAAAGTTTTTCTAAACTCCTTACTAGTTATATCCATAGCTGTAAGTCTGTTGCTACCCATTTTATCACCTCAATCTCATAAGTTTGCCTATAAAAATCACCTTAAAGCTAACGTAATAATTATTCTTTCAATTATATTAAATAAAATCAAAACAAAAAATGGAGAAAAATCAATCATAAAATTAGGCATAAACCTTTCTTGAATTCTTCTAAATGGCTCAAGAAACGGATTAGTTATAGTATTAACTATTCTCTTGAAGTCATATAGTGAATCTACTGGTAAGAATGATAGAACACAATCTATAATTACCGCCCATTCTAATATTCTTATCAAATATATTAGCATAGTTATAATAAGCATATCCTTAAAATTCTCCTCACATTAAAGTTTTATCCCATTCAACTAAATAACTAAATAAAATTATTATACCACAAAATACATATATAATTACATTTTGGAGCAAATAGTTTTATTTGCTCCAATTAAATATCCCTTTACTTGAAAGCTCATTTTTTAAATCTTTACTAACTTCTACATTAGAAGGTGAAAGCAAATAAACACCTTTTTCAATTTCTTGAAGTTCACCACCTAATACGTAACTTGCTCCTCCCATAAAATCTAAAAGTCTTTGAGCTATCTTCGGTTCAAGTTCAGACACATTAACCACTACAATTTTCCTATTTTTAAGATCATCACAAATTTGAGTTGCTTCATCATAATCGTTTGGTTTAACGATAGATACCTTTATAGAATTAGCTGTATGTATATTTACTACCTTACTTGATTTTTTATTTTGTATCAAACTATTGTCATAATCAAAAGCTTCCTCTTCCTGAAAATTTTTACCTTCTTCAAGTTCACTTTCTTCCTCTTCCTCATAATCCTCATCATTAAGTCCTATAATACCCATTACCTTGTTTAAAACTTTAATAGCCATTTTTTTAACCTCCTAAATATTATTATAGTTTCTCTTTCCAAATATTCCTTGACCTATTCTTACTATATTAGCACCCTCTAATATTGCAGTTTTATAATCTCCTGTCATTCCCATAGATAAATATTTCATTTCAACATTTTTCAAATTCATAACTTTTAATTTCTCAAATAAGCTTTTCATTTGTGAAAAATATTTCTTATTGCTTTCTTCATCTCCAATTGGAATTACAGTCATAAGTCCTTTGATTCTTACATTACTACATTTTTGGCACTCACTAAGAAGTTCATCTAAATTTTCCAATAAAATTCCACTTTTACTTTCTTCTCTGCCTATATTTATTTCTATAAGAGCATCAGCATAAAGATTTTCCTTAGCGTACCTCTTTTCTAATTCTTTAAGTAGTTTCACACTATCTAAAGAATGTATTAAAAATACTTTTCCAACAATGTATTTTACCTTATTAACTTGAAGATGACCAATAAAATGCCATCTAACATCATTATGAAATTCATCATATTTAGCTAAAAGTTCTTGTACCTTGTTTTCACCAAAATCCCTTATTCCACAATCATAAGCCTCTTTAATATCTTCTACAGGTTTGGTTTTAGATACAGCTACAAGTTTAACACCCTCTGGAATACTATTTTTAACCTTATCTAAGTTTTCTGCTATACTCAAGCTAACCGTCTCCTTAAATTAAAAAAAGTAGAATTTCTATTATAATAGATATATTCTCCATAAATCTAAAAAATCCTCTAAAATAATTAATATTTTTTTTAATTATTTTAAACAAAGAAAAATTTAATTGTTAAATTATAACTTTTTATAAAATAGCTATTTTATGCTCATATTTTTATATCTAACATTGTTATCACTTGAAAATATTTTCACATCTGAATTAGTATTTAATTTAAATTTTATATTTCCATTGCTTCTCATTCCTAAATATTTAAGATAACTTCCATCTGCAAGCATATAACTTTTCAACTTATCTGAATCACCAATAGCTTTTATGTTAAATGGCGCTCCTGTTTTAACTCCATTTATTAGTATAAATTCTGCATTGCAATAAACTTCACTATTACTTAAAATCCTTTGACCATTTATAGAAATAGCTTCAGCTCCAGCAGATTTTAAAGCATTAATTACATATCTAACATCATAATCATGGAGCATCTGTAGAACACTATTAGAGGCTTTTACAGTTCCAGTAAATTCTCCTCCGCTGTCATTTAAACTTATCTCAACGCCCTCTCCTTCAATATCAACGTTTCCAAGTGCCATTCTATAAATTGTGAGCTCATCCTTCATCTGCTTATTTGCTTCTGAAATATTATCTTTAGTTTTACTAAAATCATTAATCTTCTGCTTTAAGTCAAAATATTGTTCTCCTAAATCATTTATATCGCTTATAAGTTTACTTCTATTTCTATATACATCTTGATACTGTTTAGAATTAAGATATACTGTTTTTTTAGTATTTCCAAAAGTAATACCAGATGAAATAAGTATACCTATAAATATTGAAGCAATAAAAATAAATATGGATGCTTCATTGTTTTTCATTAAATCACCTCATTAGTGAAGTTTAGCTTTTTCTAGCAAAATTCTTCGTATAGAAGCAAAATTATTAAATATTCTTGTTCCGAAAACAATGACAGCCGCAAGATATATTGGAAGATTAAGCTTATCGCCAAGATAAACAAGTGCTACACTAAGAACTGCATTTCCAAAAAAACCCGATATAAAAACATCCGCTTTAAATTGCTTTTCAAGTCCAGCTCTTATAGCTCCAAAAACAGAATCGAGACATGCAAAAATGGCAACAGAAAGATATGGGGAAAATTTATCTGGAATTAGGAACATTCCAAACTACTCCTATTATTATTCCAATAAGCAGTCCAAAAATAGCAATCATAAATATTCACTTCCTCTTTATTTATTTGAAGGTTTAGCAAAATCAAATTTCACAATTTTATCTGATTTTTTCATTTTAATATTATCAACTTTATTGTATTCAACTTTATAATTTTCAGGTATCATAGATAAAACTCCAGGGTAAGATAGTGCAGAATATAAAAGTTTACTATTTCCAATAGCCTTTATTGTTATTTTTTCATAAGGTGATATCCTATCGTCTCCAATAAATATATCTGATCCACCACTTGAACTCTTTATTCCTGTTAATGCTGTTATTCTATTATCATTTACAGAAACAGCTTCTGCTTGAGAAAAATTAAGCTCATTTATAAGATCTACTATATCTTCTCCCTTTATAGCATCTCCTCTATCTGAAGCATTGTCTGTCGTTGTACTGCTCGAATGGGATATATTTTGAGGAGTTATAGTTATTTCTACGCCAGGTCCAGCTACATCAACAACCCCAAGCACCATTTTATCCTTATTTAGTTCATCAAGTATCTGCTTATTTGTACTGTTACTATCTGCTGCAGCACTTTGATATCCTTTAACCTGCTTTTGAAGATCATCAACTTTTTTTTGAAGCTCACCCTTTTGCTTTGATAATTTATCAACTTCCTCCGAAATCTCGGTACTGCTTCTATTTGTATTTCCATTACTTTCTTGAATACTTACAATTTTAAGCTGATGGGATATCATAAATCCAAGAATACAACATACAACAGCAACAGCTATTTGAGAACCTAGCTTTTTCATCTTTTCACCACCTAATTTTGAATACAATATACGGGATTTCCATTAAAACTTACATCTACATATCCCTTTTTATCTTTAAGATTCTGCTGTGCCACTATATTAATAGCCTTATTAAGCTTTTCACCTAATTCTTCTGGTGTCCCTAAAATTATGCACATATTATTAATATACGCCTTTAAATTTAAGCTATCTGATATATCAACTGCGGTTAAATTCAATTCTTTATTTTTAAATACAGCATCTGTAAAAAGTGCTATACTTTGAAGTTTTCTAGTGTCATCACATTTTATTACTTTTCCGATCTCAGCATTATCTACATTAAATCCATCTAATCGTATAAGTTTCATTCCTTTAAGGTTGTCCTTTTTTTCAAGTACAACACCATTTTTATCCACAACAATGTATTTATTGCCACTTTGTGCATAAAAAGCTGCTTTTCTCTCTTTAACATTTATACTAATAGTATCTGGAAATTTTTTATGTATATTTACTTCCATTACATATGGATTTTGTTTTACATTTTCTTTATAAGATTTAAGCGAAGCCATGAATATATTAACTCCCTTTACAATTCCTGACTGCTTTATTATTTCATCAGAACTTATAATACTGTTATTTTCTACTTCTATATTTTTTATATTAAAAAGCGACAATTTAAGACATAATGTTATAAGTACACAAATTAATACAATTGTAAATAAAATTATTTTTTTTCTTCTTATTTTTTTTCGCCTTTTTACTATAAGTTCATTTTTTTCGTTTATCATAAATTCACCCTATTTTCTCAATTATTAAAAATGTTATAATCAGTTCACTGTGAACTGTGAACTGATTAAGTTAGTTCGCAATATTTATAAATTGCATACATTAATTTAACAACTGCAACAGTCACATATAAATCTTAACCTTTTTCTATTATACCAGTTTTTACGCAAAAAAATTATAAATATTTATTTACAATTTTTCACTTTTAATTCATGAAGTTTGAGAAGATATGTTTAAAAGTATACCCGCGGCAATTAAATTAAATAGGAGTGAAGAACCTCCATAACTTATAAATGGAAGTGTAACACCTGTTACTGGCATTGAATTCGTAACAACTGCTACATTAATAATTGCCTGTACCGCCATTACAGAAGTTATACCAATAGCAAGCAGTGTACCATACATATCTCTTGAGCGCATAGCAATTCGTATTCCTCTTTGGATTAATATTAAAAATAACATTATTATAAAAACACACCCTATTAATCCAAGTTCTTCTCCAATTATTGAAAATATAAAATCATTATAAGGTTCAGGTATATAGTAACATTTTTGCCTTGATTGTCCAAGTCCTAAGCCTTTAAGACCTCCAGAGCCTAGTGCTAAAAGTGACTGACAGGTTTGATAGCCATAACCTTGAGAATACTTCCAAGGGTCAAGAAATGCATTAAACCTGTTATGCCTATATCCAACTGACATAGTAAAATATATTCCAAGAGGTACTACCCCACAAGCAAGTACAGATACAATATGTTTTATTTTCGCTCCTCCAACAAATATTACAATTAAACTTACAACCATTATTACAGTTGCAATACTTAAATTTTTTTCAACATAAACAAGGCCCGCGAAGAAAGCTGCCAGAAATAAATAAACTACAAAATTAGGAAAAAATCTTTTTATTCTATCGCCATTCTTTTCAATTGCCTTTGCTAATATAATTACCACAACATATTTTGCCATTTCAGATGGTTGCAAACTAAAGCCAGGTATTGGTATCCACCTTCTAGCACCATTTTTATCTGGAAATGCAAATACTACTAAAAGCAAAATTATTGTCACAATAACAAGAATGCCTGTCACCTTTTTTAATTTGTGGTAATCTATTTTTTCCATAGTAAAAAGAGCTATCAACCCTATTATTGCTGCAATTCCTTGTTTTTTCAAAAAATACATATCATCATTTTTAAATTGAGCACTATTAAGAGCACTATAAGAGCTTGAACTATAAACCATTACTACACCAATTGCAACAAGAAGTAAAACTGTTGCAAGAAGTATAAAATCCACCTCAACCTTTTGAAAAAGTTTTGGTTTAGCCATACCGAATCCTCCCATAAAATTATTTAAATAAATTTATAACAATTAACTTTATATAGTGAAACTAGCTCAACTATTAAAATTCATTTGTACCATAATACCTAAGCTGGAATTTAGGTACAAATAAATTTCAAGTTTCAAGATGGTTTATCTTTATAAAGCTAAAAAAGAAATAAGACAAAGTATAACTGTAACAATACAAAATACCGATACAACTTTAGTTTCATGCCAGCCAAGTTTTTCAAAATGATGGTGAATAGGTGCCATTTTAAAGAACCTTTTTCCTGTACGCTTAAAGTATGTAACCTGTATTACTACTGAAGCTGCTTCTACAACATATATTCCACCTACAATTATAACCAAAATAGGTAATTTCAATACAAGTGCTACTGCAGCTACTGCTCCACCAAGTCCAAGTGATCCTGTATCCCCCATAAAAATTTGTGCTGGGTAAGAATTATACTTAAGAAAACCTAAAAGTGTTCCTATAATAATTCCGCAAAATATTGAAAGAGAATACTGATGCCATGAAAAACATATAACTCCAAAGAATGTCATAACAAGAAGCGTTACTGATGAAGCAAGTCCATCAAGTCCATCAGTTAGATTAACAGCATTTGTAACTGCAACCATATAAAAAATAACTAACAAAATATATATAATTGGGTTAAGTGTTATGGTTATTTTAATAAATGGGATATAAATGTCTGTTCCAAAACTAACATATGCGTAATAAGCAACAACACATGATACTATAAGTTGAAGGAGCGATTTTTGTTTTGCAGTTAATCCCTCATTTTGTTTATGAATAATTTTAAGCATATCATCAAGAAAGCCTATAAGTGAAAATGCTAAAAAACATAGAAAAACAAAAATCACATTTCCATTTATATGTTTATTCATAATAAGCATAGAAACTACTGTCGTTGTTGTGAAAATTATTCCTCCCATAGTAGGAGTTCCTGCCTTTTTCTTATGACTTGCTGGTCCTTCTTCTCTTATGTTTTGCCCAAACTTTAACTTATGTAAAACAGGTATAAGCAAAGGTCCCTGAAGGATGGACAATAAAAATGCAATTAATACTGAATAAATTACTACTCCCATGTTATATCTCCTTAAGTCTTTTTACTATATTTTCAAATTTCATAAGCCTAGACGCTTTTATAAGAACTACGTCACCTTCATCAATTATGCTTTCTATATATTCAGCAGCATCTTCTGTTTTTAAAAACTCTATATGTTTATTTTTATTATTAAATCCAGCATCATAAGCCTCATTAAATTCTCCAACAGTTATAAGTAAATCAATTCCATTTAAAGCTGCATATTCTCCAACATCCTTATGACCATTAAAAGCTTCTTCTCCAAGCTCTCTCATAGTTCCAAATACTGCAATTTTTCTTTTACCAGGTATGTTTTTGACAACTTCAATTGCAGCTTTCATAGAATCAGGACTTGCATTATAGGAATCATCAACTATTGTAAATTTCTCCCTTTTAGCAATATCAAGTCTCATAGACGTCATTTCAATATTTTCTAGTCCATTACATATTTCATCATAACCAATATCCATTTCTTTTCCACAAGCAATAGCAAGCAGACTATTCTCAACATTGTGTTTGCCAGGAACGGTTATGTTGAATTCTGTTTTTTCAGCTTTACCATTAATATCTATATTAAATTTAGCGCTGTCTTCATTCAAAATTAAATTTAAAGCATTAATTTGCCCATTTCCGCATGTAGATGTCTTTATAATTTTATACTTGGATGATGAAACTGAACTTAAAAGATCATTATCCCCATTTACTATTAAAACATTGTTTTCATTGAAAAAATCTGTTATTTCAAGCTTAGCCTTTAATATATTTTCACGTGTCTTTAAATTCTCGAGATGAGATATTCCTATATTTGTTATAATAGCTATATCAGGTCTTGCAGCTTTAGCCATTCTATGTATTTCGTTTAAATTGCTCATTCCCATTTCAAGCACTGCTACATCATATGTATTATCAAGTTTAAAAATCATAAGTGGAAGACCTATTTCATTATTAAAATTTCCTGAAGTCTTAAAAACCTTAAACTTACTTTGAAGAACAGAACAGGTTATATCCTTTGTTGAAGTTTTTCCTGTTGATCCAGTGACGGAAACAACTTTTATATTTTTCAGAGTTCCTCTATAAAATTCAGCTAAATCCAAAAGTGCTTGTTTAGTATCCTTTACTAATATTACTGATGAAGTTCCATATTTTTTCATATCTTTTTCTAATACTTCATCTATTATACATAGCTGAGCTCCCTCTTCACATGCTTTTACAGCAAACTCATTTCCATTAAAGTTTTCACCCTTTAATGCTATAAAAATAGAACCATCTTCTATCTTTCTCGTATCTGTACTTACTTTGTTAAATGAGGACTTTTTGCCGCTACCGCCTTTAAAATCTGCTCAAGCGTTAAACTTTCCAATTAAAACAGCTCCTTTATTAAGTTTCCAACAATTTCTCTTTCATCAAAATGTATAGTTTTATCTTTTAAAATTTGATAATCTTCATGTCCTTTTCCTGCAATAACTATAACATCATCTTTTTTTGCCATTTTTAATGCCTCTTTTATAGCTTCCATTCTATTTTCAACTACTACATAATTATCTTTATCTATTCCTTCTAATATATCCTTTATAATATCAGAAGGATTCTCACTTCTAGGGTTATCTGAAGTAACTATAGCTATATCACTCATTTCGCAGCCAATCTTACCCATTATAGGCCTTTTTGTCTTATCTCTATCGCCACCGCAGCCAAATACAGAAATAAGTTTACCTTTAGTAAATTCTCTTGCTGTAGAAAGTATATTCTCAAGGCCATCTGGAGTATGCGCATAATCAACAATAATATCAAAATCAATATTATAATCTTTTGAAACTATTTCACATCTTCCAGGAACGGCAGACAATTTTTCAAGTCCAGCTTTCACCTTTTCCATAGAAATACCTTCTGCAAGACATGCCGCAGCACTTCCAAGTGCATTATATACGTTATATTTACCAGGTATATTTATAAAAGTTTTTACCTTATTTCCATTATAGTTTAGTTCAAATTCTGTGCCTTTAGAACTCATTTTTATATTTTCTGCTTTTATATTTGAAGCATTATCAATTCCATATGTTATTTTCGAAGTCTTAACATCATCAAAAACCCTTTTACCATATTCATCATCTATATTTATTATAGAGTTTTTACTATTTTGAAAAAGTATCATTTTTGCCTTATAATAATTTTCAAAGGTTTTATGAAAATCAAGATGATCCCTTGTTAAATTAGTGAATATTCCTTGATTAAATTCTATACCATATACTCTATCTAAATATAAAGAATGTGAAGAAACTTCCATAACGCAATATTCTATTCCTTCTTTTTACCATATAGCAAAATAATTTTT
>Ga0181471_100131_pt1 | contig 21263 bp, 19 predicted proteins | sample InSIn5gowninarea_FD_119083 | JGI IMG/M metagenome (GOLD analysis project Ga0181471, IMG submission 119083) | Clean room microbial communities from NASA Spacecraft Assembly Facility at Jet Propulsion Laboratory, Pasadena, California, USA -... ...
GTGTAGACCAGTTCATTGTCAAAAATGTCAAGAGAATCAAGCAAATATCCAATTGAAAGTCAATCTTAATGGCAGCCAGAAGCATTTGATGCTCTGTGAGGACTGCTATAAAAAAGAGCGGAAAAAGCTTGGGACCTCATTCGGGCCTTCCTTTTCTGGTTTCCCTAATCATGAATTTCCAGATATTTTCAAGTCATTATCAGGACAATCCACAAATCCAATGTTTCAGGCTTCTTCCGAACAATCCCAAACAGCGGGAGGCGGAGACGGCTTTATTGACCAATTTGGCCGAAATCTTACCCAGGCCGCTAAGGCGGGGCTAATTGATCCTGTCATTGGGCGGGACGAAGAGGTTAGCCGTGTGATTGAAATTCTTAACCGTCGTAATAAAAATAATCCTGTCTTAATAGGCGAACCTGGTGTCGGAAAAACCGCAGTTGCTGAAGGTTTTGCTTTAAAAATTGCCGAAGGGCACGTACCAAACAAGCTAAAAAACAAAGAAGTCTATCTTCTCGACGTTGCTTCACTTGTCGCGAATACTGGAATTCGTGGACAGTTCGAGGAACGTATTAAACAATTAATTACAGAACTACAACAGAAAAAGAATATTATTCTATTCATTGATGAAATTCACTTACTAGTTGGAGCTGGTTCTGCCGAGGGTTCTATGGATGCTGGGAATATTTTAAAACCCGCGTTAGCACGTGGTGAACTTCAGGTGATTGGGGCCACTACATTAGCGGAATATCGCAAAATCGAAAAGGACCCTGCTCTAGAAAGACGCTTTCAGCCAGTCCACGTTCATGAGCCTTCTTTAGAGAAGTCGATAGAAATTTTAAAAGGTATCCAATCCAAATACGAAAAGTACCATGAAGTTACCTTTACCGAAGAGGCGATTATCGCTTGTGTCCAGTTATCGCACCGTTATATACAAGACCGTTTCCTTCCTGATAAGGCAATTGATTTAATGGACGAAGCGGGATCTAAGCTCAACCTTGAAGCTGGCTATACAGATAAAGAACAATTAGAAGAACGTTTGACAGCCATTTCTAAAGAAAAAGAAGCTGCTTTAGCAAAAGAAGATTATGAAAAGGCAGCAAAACTTCGCGATGAGGAAGCTGCACTTGAAAAGGATTTAAATTCTGATACAGTTCATGCACGCCCACTGGTCACTGTCGAACAAATACAACAGCTCATTGAAAAGAAAACTGGTATCCCTGTGGGGAAAATCCACTCAGAGGAACTAGGGAAAATGAAGCACTTAGCAGAAAACCTCGCAAACAAAGTAATTGGTCAAGAGGAAGCTGTGAAAAAGGTTTCAAAGGCAATTCGTCGCAGCCGTGCCGGACTTAAATCAAAGCATCGCCCTATCGGTTCCTTCCTATTTGTCGGCCCTACTGGTGTCGGGAAAACAGAATTAACTAAAACACTTGCTGAGGAACTCTTTGGTTCTAAAGATTCAATGATTCGCCTGGATATGAGTGAATATATGGAGAAACATAGCGTCTCGAAAATTATTGGCTCCCCCCCAGGATATGTTGGTCATGATGAGGCAGGACAATTAACGGAAAAAGTACGCCGTAATCCATATAGCATTATCTTGCTAGATGAGATTGAAAAGGCACATCCAGATGTTCAGCATATGTTCCTGCAAATATTAGAAGACGGTCGTCTTACTGATAGTCAGGGACGTACGGTAAGCTTCAAGGATACGGTGATCATTATGACAAGTAATGCTGGGGTCGGTCATAGGTCAATTAAAGTTGGTTTTGGACAAAATAATGCGATTAACGAAGCTAGCATCCTTGATTCACTTGGGAATTTCTTCAAACCAGAATTCCTAAATCGCTTTGATAGTATCATTGAATTCAAAGCACTTGAGAAAGACCACCTTCTTCAAATTGTAAACCTTATGTTAGCACAATTAACAGAATTACTTTCAGAACAGTCCTTAACATTAGAAGTAACGAACGAGGTAAAAGAAAAACTAACCGAGCTAGGTTACCATCCAGCGTTTGGTGCCCGTCCACTACGACGCGTCATTCAAGAACAGCTAGAGGATCAACTAGCCGATTACATCCTTGAAGCGCCAGAAACCAATGAATTAGTAGCTAAGCTACACGATGGAGATATAGTGATAACGAAGAAATAAGAGAAACGCCCGGTTCATGTGAACCGGGCGTTTCTTATGGATAGTGAAAATAGCAATAAAATATGTTTCACCTTACAGTTTTTTATCGTCAACTGAATTCAGCCATGCTTCAATTTCACTGACAACAGACTCAACACAACCTTCTTCAAATGGAGAAATCAGGTTAGCTTCTTTGACTAGCTCAGTAAACGGTAAACTGCCCCCAAGCTTGCATAATTTAAGGTAGTCTTCCCACGCAGCTTCCTTATTCTCTCTCGAGCGTTTCCAGAACTGGAAAGCACAAATCTGTGCAAGCGTATAATCAATATAATAAAAAGGATCGTTGTAGATATGACCCTGTCGTTGCCAGAATCCTCCCGCTTCAAGGTAGCTATTCCCATCATAATCTCGATGAGGCAAATACTTTTTCTCAATCTCACGCCATTGTTGCTTTCTTTCAGCTGGCGTAGCCTCTGGATGTTCGTAAACCCAATGCTGGAATTCATCGACAGATACTCCATAAGGTAAGAAAAGGAGTGCATCACTTAAGTGGGAAAACTTATACTTATCGCTATCCTCTTTAAAAAACAACTCCATCCAAGGCCATGTAAAAAACTCCATGCTCATCGAATGAATTTCACAAGCTTCATAGGTCGGCCAGTAGTATTCAGGAATATCAAAGTGACGACTAGAGTAGACCTGGAACGCATGTCCCGCCTCATGGGTCAATACATCGATATCACCTGAGGTACCGTTAAAGTTAGAGAAAATATACGGTGTTTTATAGTCTTCCACGTAAGTGCAATAACCTCCGCCTGCTTTCCCTTTTTTCGCAACCAGGTCCATTAAATTATTTTCCACCATAAACGAGAAGAAACTTCCAGTCTCAGGGGAAAGATCATCATACATCTTTTGCCCATTTTTAATGATCCACTCTGGACTTCCCTTTGGTACTGGGTTCCCCGTTTGAAAGTTAAACGGTTCATCATAATAAGTTAGAGTGTCAACCCCTATGCGCTCTTGTTGTCTTTCTTTCAACTTAGAGGCAATTGGAACAATATACTTCTCCACTTGCTTCCTGAACTTTGCAACCATTTCAGCATTATAGTCGGTTCTATACAACCGATAATAAGCTAGCTCAACAAAATTATTGTATCCCAACTTTTTAGCAATTTCATGACGAACCTTAACAAGTTCATCGTAAATGGTATCAAATGCTGCTTCATGATTTGCAAAGAAGCCAAATCTTGCTTGTGATGCCTTCTTACGCATCACACGGTCCTTTGACTGTGTAAAAGGTTCAAGTTGTGCTAGAGTTCTTTCCTCACCCTCAAACTGAATTTTTGCTGATGCTACTAATTTCGTATACTCAGATGAAAGCTTATTTTCCTTTTGAAGCAGTGGAACGATATCAGGTTTAAAGGTTTTCAACTGTGCCTCAGCAAGTGCAAATAATTGTTTTCCCCATTTTGCCTCAAGCTCTTTTCGGAAAGGAGATTGTAGCAAAGACTCATAATATTTAGTAACTAAGCCTTCTATATTCGGTGCGAGTTCATCAAGGTAGTCTTGTTCAGCCTTATAAAACTCATCATTCGTATCGATAGAGTGGCGGATATAGCAGATATTAAACATTGTATCTACTTCATTCCGAATCCTATTTATCTCATTCATTGCTTCGCTTTGTTCGCTAACGGATTGAGAACCATTGAATGTCTTGAGCGCATTTTCAAACGCGGTGCTTACCTCTTCAAAATTAGGTCGTTTGTATGTAAACTCTTCAAATCGCATCGAATTCCTCCACTCCTTTTTTAAATTTTCTGTGACTAGTACTTCCCTACTGATAACCCAACCTTTTTCAGTAGGTCAATTGCTGTTTGTTTTTCTTCAGGTGAGAGAACATCCATTAATTCATTAATTCGCTGACTGTGCTCCGGAAAAATTTCCTCAATCAAAGTTCGACCTTCATCAGTAATTTGCGCATATGTGACTCGACGATCCTTTGGACAACCATTTCTCCTTAAATAGCCTTTTTGTTCTAATTTGTCAACGACGTAGGTGATGCTACCGCTAGCAAGTAGGATTTTTCCACCTATTTGTTGCAAAGGTTGATCGCCTTTATGGTAAAGAAGCTCCAAGACAGCAAATTCAGTTGGGTTTAGCCCTCTTTGTTGAATAACCTTATTTACTTCCTCGTTCAGTGCACGATAGGCTCTTGATAGGACGATAAAAAGCTTCAACGATTGATTTATTTGTTCATCCTTCATATCTATTCAGTCCTTTATCACTATTGATACTTAATTATAAACGAAAACACAAGATTTAACAGCAATTCTAGTCTAATGGGTTTTTATTAACAGCGTTAAACGTGTGCTTATTCCACTCCTCCAATCTTGTATCTAAAATCAACATTGTACTTTAACATAAAATAAATATTGAATTGATTTCTTTCATCCACCTCCACTCTTAGCTTGAATTTTGGTAAGATAACATATGTACTTAAATTTTAGAACAAAGAAGGCGATGGTATTGAACCAAGGTGCAGCAGCTATCCAGACAACCCCTAAGAGGGAAGATACAACAGCCTACAAAATATTATTTATCATTGGCTTATGTCACCTATTAAATGACTCTATTCAATCAGTAATACCAGCGATGTTTCCAGTCCTTGAAAAATCAATGGGGCTGTCATTTACCCAATTAGGCCTCATAGCCTTTTCTTTGAATATCGTCTCTTCTATTATGCAACCTGTAATTGGGATTATCGCAGACAAAAGATCATTGCCTTTTGCTCTTCCAATTGGACTGACCTTTACATTAATTGGAATTTTAGGTTTAGCATATGCACCAAGATATGAGTGGATCATCGTTTCAGTACTATTAATTGGACTAGGGTCTGCTGTCTTCCATCCAGAAGGTTCACGTGTTGCCTTTATGGCCGCAGGACCACGGAGAGGGCTTGCTCAGTCTATTTATCAGGTTGGTGGAAATTCCGGGCAAGCACTTGCACCGCTAATTACTGCCCTCATCTTGGTACCTATTGGGCAAAAAGGAGCAGCTTTGTTCGCCATAGTTGCTGCACTTGCAGTAGGGTTATTAATTTATATTGCAAACTGGTATTCTAAAAAGCTTCAATACTCCGATACTCATAAAAAAGTGAAAAGAGTCATGAAACAGGTAGACAATCAAGTTTCTAAATCCATTAAATCAGCCTTAATTCTAGTCCTATTTTTAATCTTCGCAAGATCTTGGTATACCTCAGGTATTACGAATTACTATGCATTCTATGCAATTGAGAAATATGCTTTAACGATAAAGGAATCGCAAATGTTTCTATTTGCTTTCCTGGTGTTTGGTGCACTTGGAACATTTTTCGGTGGTCCACTTGCCGACCGTTTTGGTAAAAAAAATATCATCTTTTTTTCCATGCTAGGAGCAGCACCTCTTTCTGCTTTTATCCCTTTTGTCCCTGCTACTCCAGCTTTTATCATGCTTTCAGTCGCAGGTTTTATCTTGATGTTAAGTTTCTCCGTTACCGTTGTTTATGCTCAAGAACTTATACCAGGCAAAATTGGTACAATGGCCGGATTAACCGTCGGCTTTGCATTTGGAATGGGAGCTGTTGGATCAATTGGTTTAGGCTATTTAGCAGACTTAATTGGGTTACCACTGACGATTATGCTTACAGGTTTTCTCCCACTTCTAGGATTATTCACTTTATTTTTACCATCTGATAAAACACTTTCATCCTGGCATCAATAAACTGAAGATAGAAATGAAAAAGGAGAGACCAATGTCTCTCCTTTTTCATTTCTATTTAATTATATTTATTCTGTCTAAGAGCTCTTGTTTTTCTTCGTCCTTGAGCATTCTTTCAGCCATCGGGAACAAGACATTTTCTTCTTTAGAGAAATGATCCACTAATGTATAATTGGCTTCTTTAACCAGAGCAACATCCTGTTTCATTTTTACCTCAGTATAGTCTTCAAACCCATTTTCAGTATTTTTAAGGAATGTACTGATTAGAGATTTTGCTCGATCATGCTCATATTCCATGACAGCAATAGGTCCTGTTTCTCTTCCAATATAAACAGCCATCATTTCAAATAATACGCCTTCCTCTCTTTCTGAATGAAGAGCCAGCTCATCAAAAAATTCAATAACTGAAGGGCGGAGGATTGCAAAACTTTCAATTGCATTCTCCCCGTTTTCAACTTTTAAACAAAGTTTCATTAATTCATCTAGTTTCTTTAATAAAGGAGGATGCTCACTCTTTAACTGTTGCAACCCCTCACTTAGTTGTACTGGTGTATTCCCTAGCATTGAACTCATACAAGCTTCCATTGTTTCCTGCCCCTTTTCTAAGTTAAGTTAATTAGAGTATAGTTTCTAAGATACTCTTACGTAGTGACCTTTATCACAAAGAGAATGCCCCATCTATATTCGATTCACAAAGATTTAACAAACCCTATTTTTTTCTTTTTTAGGTTTAGTTTTTCCTTTAAGGGGTAAAGAGTAAGAGTGACAGCATTAGAGTCGTAGTTGTTTAAGCTGGAAGTTGTTAACCTGCTGGATGCTACCCATCCATAATGCCTAGTCGATCCCTTCTTGGTTGGTTAATACAAAATAAACCACTGATAGGAGTTATCAGTGGCATCGAAATAACGTACTATACAATAACAGAACAACTTATGATTCAAAGCTGCCTGCTGCTTTTTGTGGATGTTGGAAAAACCATAAAAAATTCCGAAATTGGATCTTATCCTTCGCTTTATTCGTAAGTGGTGCTTGCATCGAGATTTGATATTCATAAATTAACTTATCTAGTTCTTGACTACAGCTAATGGTCTCCATGCTATTAAATCCCGTTTGCTGTGCACAAGCAAACATCTCTTCTTTTTTTGTTTGAATCTGCACAAGTAAAGGATTGTTGTTCTCCCGCACTTCCCATTCCCCCTAATCCGATCCCTTTCCCTTTCACTCTATTAATAGAATGACCTGGTTACTAAAGCAGTATTACAGATATTTAATTTATTGTAAATAGATTCGCAAAATTAGACATTTTTCTTAAATAATAATTTTCCTTCGACACTTTTCAGTAATGAAAAATCTAGCAATCTGACAAAATCACCTACGCCTCACGAAATGGCAATTTTTTCAATAAAATTAATGTTTTTCTAATAAAGCGCTTTCATTCTTAAGTATTATCTAAAAAAAATAAATCCACGAGGGATTTATGCTTTTTGCTTATCAGCTTTAAATGAAGCACCTTCTAGGCTTAGCAAACGATCTTTTATTTCTACCCGTTTCCCAGCATATCCTGTGAGCGTTTGATTTTTACCAATTACACGATGACAAGGGATGATAATTGGAAGGTTATTGGCCTTATTGGCTTGTCCTATTGCCCTAACTGCTTTAGGTCTTCCCACCGCTTGAGCAATTTCCTGATAACTTTTTGTTTTCCCATAGGGAATTTCCTCAAGTTTCTTCCACACTTCCATCTGAAAAACCGTGCCGTTCTGCTCAAGAGGCAGGGTAAAGTTCGTTCTTTCCCCAGCGAAATATTCATTTATCTGTTTCACACTCTCCAGCAATAAAGGATCTTCCAACTTTTTACGAGTAAGCGCAATATCCTCATTTGTTTGAAAATCCTCTTCCCCTATATGGACGGCAGAAAGCCTTTGGTTCTCAGCAACAATGAAAAGCTTTCCAATTTCCGTTTCTACCATTGTAAAAATTCGCAATGACCTCATTCCCTTCTTTAAATAATATACGTGATATAAAAGAAGAAGCAAAGGGGAATTATCACACCTTTGCTTCTTCTTTTCCTACCTACAGGTAAGGACTCTCATTTTTTGCTTTCAAACGCTGCCATCTACGTTCCACTTCTTTTTCAAACCCAATCAATAAATCTTTATTTTCTTCTTTTAATAAATGCTTTGTTTTGCCCATCCATTTTAGCCAGTCTGAAAGCGAAATTTTCTTTTTCTTCGCTTCAGGGTTCACCTTGCTCTACTTCATAAAGCGGGCATTGCAAACACTTCCTTTATTTTATGCTTGTCGAAAAGTTTCCGCTGTGATATATATCATAGTATTATAATTTAACTAATACAGATTCTAAAACAGGATTATTTCCCGATATTACTAAGGTAAAACTGTTATTAATATTTATACAACAGAACCACCCCTTCTATTTAACAACATTTAGTAAAAAAATCCTATTACAGAAATGAGGGAAAGATTACAAAGGATGAGTATTTATTTACTTTTAAATTACATTAAGCTCATTCTACTATCTGCCTAGTTTTCTTTCCGTTACAATGGGTAAAGGATAAAAAGGGGGCTATCAAAAAGGAGGACGTATGACACAGCGGGATTACTATTTTGATAACGCCAAATTTATTCTAATATTTTTTGTCGTATTTGGACATTTGCTTCAGTCTTTCATTCAAGACAATGAACTGGTCTACACACTTTATAAAGTAATTTATACTTTTCATATGCCGGCATTTATCCTAATATCAGGCTTTTTCGCCCGAGGAATCTACGATAAAGGCTATATAAAAAGGATTGCAAAAAAACTGATTATCCCTTATCTAATTTTTCAGCTTGTCTATTCTATTTTTTACTATTTTCTATACAACGAATCTCAATTTACTATAGACCCCCTTAATCCACATTGGTCCTTGTGGTTTTTAATTAGTCTATTTTTCTGGCATTTGATGCTTCTAGGTTTTTCAAGGTTAAAACCACTACTGGGTTTAACACTAGCCATTCTCATTGGACTTGGAGTTGGCTACATTGATTGGGTATCCAATTATCTTAGCTTATCAAGAACCTTTGTATTTTTTCCGATGTTTCTCCTTGGTTTCTACTTAACTAGAGAACATATTCACTTGTTGCAAAAGCCAGCTATCAAAATTTTAACGATTTGTCCTTTTATCATTTCATTTGTATTTTATTACTTTTTCCCTGATATGAACTATCAGTGGCTCTTTGGATCTAAGTCTTATAGTGCGTTGAACTCGTCTGCTGTAATCGGAATGTTGATTCGATTAGGGTTGTATTTTTTAAGTACCATTATGGTTTTCAGTTTTCTTGCCATTGTCCCTAGGAATCAGTACTTCTTTACGAACCTTGGCAGAAACACCTTGTATGTTTATTTACTTCATGGCTTTTTTATCCGGGTATTTAGAGAAAGTAATGTAACCAATTATCTCAGTGAAACAGAGAATCTTTTCTTACTTGCACTGGCTTCTTTAATGCTCACCTTATTTCTTTCAAGCCGGTTTGCTACAGCACTTGCTCAACCTTTCATCGAATTAAGGGTGACACTTCTTGCAAAATATAAAGAACGAGTACAGGGGCAAATCAAATCGTATAAAAATAAAATTTTCAGCCAATAGTCTTTAAAGGACCTATCCATTTGGATGGGTCCTTTGTATTTAGGCTAGAATGGGGTATAATGATATGTTGTTTTGGTACCCAAAATTGAAGGAGAAATTACATGAACATTATTTGTGCAACGTTAAATGCAAAATATATCCATACAAATATCGCAATACGTTATTTAAAGGCTTATGCAGCGCCTGAATATGATATCGCTCTTGCCGAGTATACGATTAAGGACCCAATCATCAATATCGTATCTGATTTAATCCAAAAACAGCCCCAAGTCATTGGATTTAGCTGCTACATTTGGAATATTGAAGAAACCATAAAAGTGATTAAAATGATTAAAAAAATTGATTCCTCGATCACAATCGTTGTTGGTGGACCAGAAGTCACTTATGACTACATTGATTGGATGAATCAAGTAAATGAATTTGATTACATTGTTATTGGTGAAGGGGAACACACCTTTAAACAACTTCTAACTGCCATTGATACCAAGCAAGGAATAAAAGAAGTGAGTGGGATTGTTTATCGTGAAGAAGGAGTTGTTAAATTCACCCCCCAGATGAATAAGCTTGATTTAAAAGTGCTTCCATCGCCACATAGGTTTATTGAAGATATCCCCCATTTGTCTAAACGCGTCATTTATATTGAGACAAGCCGCGGCTGCCCGTTTAGCTGTCAGTTCTGTCTCTCCTCAATTGAAGTGGGGGTACGGTATTTTGATCGGGAAAAAGTCAAAGAAGATATTCGGTATTTAATGAAAAACGGGGCAAAAACAATTAAGTTTGTGGATCGTACTTTTAATATTAGCCGGAGCTACGCAATGGAAATGTTCCAATTTCTCATTGATGAGCATCTCCCTGGGACCGTTTTCCAATTCGAAATTACAGCAGATATTATGAGACCAGAAGTCATTGATTTTCTTAACAAAAACGCTCCTTCCGGTTTATTTCGGTTTGAAATTGGCGTTCAGTCGACGAATGACTATACAAATGAGCTAGTAATGAGAAAACAAAATTTCGATAAATTAACACGAACGGTCACCATGGTAAAAGAAGGCGGAAAAATTGATCAGCATCTCGATTTAATTGCTGGCCTTCCTGAGGAGGACTATACTTCCTTTAAGAAAACATTTAATGACGTCTTTGCCATGCGACCTGAAGAGTTACAGCTAGGCTTTTTAAAAATGCTTCGAGGTACTGGTCTAAGACTTCGTGCAAAGGAGCATGATTATATTTATATGGATCACTCTCCATATGAGATTCTTGGCAATAATGTTCTTTCTTTTCATGACATCATCCGCATCAAGCAAGTGGAAGACGTTTTAGAAAAATACTGGAATGACCATAGAATGAATACGACGATTGAGTATTTAGTCACACAGACCTTCCCAACCCCATTTGATTTCTTTCAGGATTTTGGAGCTTATTGGGAAAAACAAGGATGGTCACGAATCGGGCACCAACTCGAGGATTTGTTTCGTCGACTTTATCAATTTCTAAAATGTCGAAACACAGAGAATCTAATGGTTATTGAGGGCTTGATGAAGTATGATTATTTAGCAGGAAAAAAGCAAAAGCCGAGAAAGCCATGGTGGGAGCTAGATAAAGATAAGAAGGAAAGAGCGGGACTATATAAAAAGGTTATTGCAGGCGGTATATTACCGGACCCTCTTAACATCCCTGAAAAGGATTTATATAAATATTCCGTGATAGAAGAGCTTGCCTTCGACCTTGATAAATACTTAAATACCGGAGAGATAGATACAGTTCCGTCTATTTTAGTTGTTTATTATCATCCATCCCTTGATCAAGCTACAGTGTATTCTTATAATGAAAATATATAAAGCCGGCAAAAGCCGGCTTTTTTGTCTTTTTACTTTTTCGTCTTGTTCTTTTTTTGAGGGAAAGGCCTTTCATACATTTTCGAGGCATTTAAGTCACCGAATTCCACACCAAATTCAACATTTGCTGTTTCTTTCTGTTCCTTGTGTTTCTTTTTACTCATTAGGCTCTCCCCTCCCTTCCTTGCTTTGAATTCCGGTTTGCAAATTTCCCTGCATCTTCACCATGTGAAAATTCAGCAGAAAATTCAGACTCATGGTTGTTTTTATGCGGTGTTTTTGTATACTTTTCAACAGCATTTCTTTCTGCTTTACGCTTTGCCATCTAAACCCACCTCCATTGAATGAAGCAATCTTATTTTTTGCGTTTTTATTTTGTTTATGTATAAGCTATGCTTCCTTATTTTACTTGAGGAAAACCATCATAAATTGACATTATCAACAGAAAATAGATTAAAAGGGGTGAGAGGAAATGGGTAAAGAAAAAAGACTTGAACAAAAGCTTGATATTGACAATACCTTGCCACACCAAATGAATGCCCCTAGTTTTAAAGGGACTGGAATAACCATTCAGCCCCCTTTTAAAAACGAGCAAGGAGTGATTATTGGGGATAGCCATTACTCCTCATCCAATTCACCATTGGAAAATTGGAGTGTAGACACAGACCCAGCCATCATGTCAGGGGAACAATGGGTTCATCCTACGAATGATATTGGATGGAATACTGCTGAAAACCAAGAATTGCTCGAGGAAAAGCGGGAACCCCAAGCCTATCCATTCATGCACCCAACAATCGATGTAAGCAAAGGGCAAGATTAAATAAAAAAACGCAAGCGCCCTGCTTTAGCGGCGAAAAAACTCTAAAAAAAATCCGGGGGTTACCCGGATTTTTTTATTCTCATTAATTAAATGGCATTACCCAATAATTACTTTTTCCTTCGGATAATGGATTTGGGTTTTGTCTCCTTTTCCACCAATAAATAATAAAAAGATAACGAGACCAACCCGTCCAATAAACATTAAAATGATAATAACAAATTTCCCAATTGTGCTTAGTTCTGGAGTAATCCCCATTGAGAGACCACTTGTACCGAAGGCAGACGAAACCTCAAAAAGAATCGCAATCAATTCATGTTCTTCAGTTACCCTTAAGATTACCGTTGCAGTAAAACAAATCAAAATAGCCAAGGTTGTGACCACTAGCGATTTCGTAACATCTTCGTGTGTTAATTCTCTTTTAAAGATTTTTATTGAATGATTCCCTCTCGCAAAATGATAGAGAAATAACAAGTTAAGGGCAAATGTTGTTGTTCGAATCCCCCCGCCAACCGAACTAGGAGACGCGCCGATAAACATGAGAGAACTCATGACAAGAAGCGTCGACTCTGTAAAATCATTAATATTTAACGTGGCAAACCCACCACTCCTAGTAGCTGCAGATTGGAAAAGCGCATAGAAAAATGATTGATGCCATGTTTTATCAGCTAGAAAATGATTATGCTCTAAAAGAAGGATAATAAGCGTTCCGAAAATCAATAACCCTAAAAAGGTAACCGTTGTAATTTTCGTAAAGAGTGAAAATCTAAATAGATGCTTATTATTTCTTTGTGTCAGATACGCTTTCGTTTCCATTAATACAGGAAACCCGATAGCCCCTAAAGTCATTAATACAACACTTACCATTTGGACAAAATAATCGTTTGCATATGGAATCATAGACGTTCCGGTAATGTCAAAGCCTGCATTGGTTGTCGCGCTTACTGACAAAAATAGCCCGTGCATGAAAGCCTGATGCCAGTTTGGATAATAATTAAGAAAATGAGTCCCCAATAGTAAAGCACCAAATAGTTCGATAATGGTAATAATCAGCAGAATTCCTTTTAACATCTTGACCATACCAGACAAACCAGTCTGATTTTGATCGGCCATAATTAATTGACGCTCTTTAAGCCCTATTTTCTTCCCAATAATTAACCAAAAAAAGGTTCCTAAAGCCATGATTCCAATTCCGCCAAATTGAAAAATAAACATTAAGATGTAGCTCCCGGTTGCAGTAAAGGTTTCGCTAATATTCACAGTCGTGAGTCCTGTTACACTAACAGCGCTCACTGCGACAAATAGAGCATCCATAAATGTAAAACTAACTCCTGGCTTTGTTGCTAATGGCAAACTAAGTAAGCTGACTGAAACCAACACTGCAATGGAATAATAAACAACAATCATTTGTGCTGGTGTCAGGTTACTTAGCTTTTTTCTTAGATTGTTAAACATCAAATTTTTCCTTTCTTTCCTTATAAGTTCTACCCTAGAAAAGCATCAAACGCCCTGTATAGCGGCATATGACCTGATGCACTCCAACTGAGATGGAAGGTGAACCTTTAATCAGCGAGTGCTCTCCTCGCTGATTGTTAGTTGGGCAAATCGGCTACGGCCTTGTATTCTAAAATATCAAAGCAAAGGGAAGAAGTAAATATTTAACTCTCCACAACATTCTTACAATGTATTTTATCGTAACTAAACTTTTCCATACATAGAATGATGGAAAATGAAAAAACTAATCATGCAGATAAAAAACTGCAAACACAGCAAGGAGTTGACGAAATGGCTAGAAACTCAAACAAACTACTCGTACCTGGAGTCGAGCAGTTCCTAGATCAAGTAAAGTATGAAATCGCTCAAGAATTTGGTGTACAACTTGGAGCAAATACAGTATCAAGATCAAACGGTTCCGTTGGCGGAGAAATCACCAAGCGCCTAGTTCAACAGGCACAAGCTGAATTATCTGGGAGAAACCAAAATCAATCATAACACCTAAAACTTAATAGCATTGGAACAATAAAAAGTCCGGCAATACCATGCCGGACTTTGTTATCTCTATGTTTCCTTGCATATATAGGTTTACAAAGGATCTGGCTTATCCAAAGTTAAAATCGCCTACAGCAAACCCTACGACTTTATTGTCACTGGTCCATGTTTAATTTTTACCGTTTAAGCCATTTTCGTTCCCTCTGTTTTTGCCTTCATTCTGCTTCCCTTTATGATGTTTGTCGTCTTTATGTTGGTTGTTCTTATTATAGGTGTTATTCGGTTTATCTTGATAATGTTGGTCTTTATGGTTTTTTTCTCTTTCTCTATATTGGTTGTCTTTATCCTTTAACCGATTATTACTATTTTCCTTTTTTTCATCTTTTTTGCTTTTTTCCTCATTATTAGTGTTATTACTGTTTTTCCCTCTATTGCTGTAGTTTCCATTATTTTTTTCATTATTTGGTGCTTTTTCTATCTCTCGGGCATTGTCATCGTCCTGCCCTTTACCATTTTTCTGTCCATTCGTAGAGTGATCTACTTCTGGTGAATGATCCTTTTCTTTAGTTCCTGGTTGGTATGATTTATCTTTCCTATTGGTACCTTTATTACTAGTAGGATTTTCATTCTTAGGTGCTTGATTTTGTTTATACACACCCGTTGTTAATCCTTGTTTAACCGCATTTTCCCTTTCCTCAGGGGTTGCATTTACGACTGTTACAACAAGCTCATCCTCATCTGTTACCTTCTGTATTTCCTGTACGGTTTCTTCGAGCTCTATATCCGTTGATTGATTCTCAGTATTAACTGTTGAAATGAGTACCTCTCTTTCCTGGTTGAGGTAACCCTGCCCCTCTATTTCATTTAGTATTTGTGTAGCCACAACAGCTGCTCTTTCTTGTTTCCAATCTGTAATCTTTTCAAGAATTTCTTCTCCTTCTTGATTAAATGCTACGACACTAATAACAAGAAGCTTCTCATTTAATCCCAATTCAATACTAGGATTTACATCAATAGACATATACGCATAAGCTTGTCGACTTTCGTAAACAGGAAAAAGGAATACAGCTAGAAACATAACGAAGGAAAGAAGAATTACTCTTCCTTTCATTCCTTTAAGACTTGTTAAGAAATTTGCTTTCTTTCCTGCTTCTGTTTCAATAGGATAAAAATATAATTCCTCACCTATTTGATAGTCCTGTTGGAGTTTACGGGTCTTCATAAATTCGCCATCGGGTGTCAATAAAGTAACATACCGTTCTTTAACTTCAAGGATTACTCCCTTTTTCATTCCTCTAGCACTCCTTTTAAATACTCCCTCAAATACATATAATCACCCAAAAAAACTAAGGAGATGGCAATAATATATTTTCTGTTTCTCTCAATGGTTTTTCGACTTAGACTTACTAGCTCCTCTAGTTGTTTAATTGGCAATCTTTTTTTATCCAACAGGTGTTGTTTCAGGTCTTCATGATCAATGATAATCTTAGCAACCTCGATTGCATTCTTTCGAGCATCTGCATGTTTAGGAGATTGTTGCACAATATCATCAAAGGACAATCCGAACTCAAGAAGTACCTGCTGAAATTGGGCAATCTCATCCCTTCTTTGTTGGTCTTCCATCCTTTTCCGATAGTCATCTATTGATATTTCATCCTCGATTGTCGTACGTGCTACTTCTTCTTCCAGAAACTCGCTCTCAAAATTCACCGATACAGTCTGAGGAGTCCTAGCCTGTTGACGGATGTAATCAATTACTTTCCTTTTAATTAGAATATCCGCAAAGCTAAGTAAGGAGTTCCCTTTATCAGTAGAATACTTTTCAATCGCCTCATTAAAAGCGATGAGTCCAATGCTAAATTCATCGTCGTTTTCACTGATATACCTTTTACAAATAGAAGAAACAGTTTTCGCAATAAATGGCTTATATGCATGGATTAAGTCATCACGTAGTTTAACATCACCTTGTTGAATTAAAAGAACCTTTTCTTCAAGCGTTTTCGGTTTCCTTTTAGCCATAAACAATAAACTTAGCATTAGTCTCACCTCATTTCTCCCAAAAGTATAACATAACCTGTCAATTAGGATGGTTGAAGAAGGAGGTAGATTAGTGCTCTAGTTTAATGAAGAAATTTGTCCACATAAAGCAAATATTTTTATAAATTATGAAGATTTTCGTTCACTTAAAGGCTACGGAGAGGATTGTATGTTTTTGGGGGTTTTTAAATGGAATTTTGAGGAAGGTTACTTTTAGTTAACCTTCTATCCATATGCGTATAAAATGTACAAGATCATCACCCTTTTCTTGAAGATTTATTTATCATCACTCTTATGATATATCCAATTAAAAGACCCGGTACTAGAAAGAGCATTGGCAAAAAAACAGGTCCTAACGAAACATTAAATAACTTTATTTTCGGAGAAAGCATTAAGCCTACAGTTATAAAATAAGCTCCAAACACAAAGGGCAAATAGCTCCCATTAATTTTGTCATCTAATGTATGGCGATATGCATCCCACATCGAAAACATATAAACACAAGGATAAAACATCAACCATTGAAAGTCGACCACCTTAAAAGCATTCTCTATTTCCCATAGAAAGCTATACATGATTGCACGGTTGAAATTACTATTTACATTAATAACAAATTCAAGCAATACCAATAATGCCCCTTTGAGGAATTGTCCTGATAGTAGTTGGGGAAAGCCAGGAAGGGCAATAGACCATAGAATTGCTTCAAGTTTACTTAGTCGCCTCATAGCATGATGTCATTCCTTTATAACATTTAATTTTTCTTAGAACGGAACATCCACCATGACTTAATTAATAAAATTATTAATGGAGTTCACTGCTTCCTTATATTTTCCTTAAATCATAAAAATATTACCATTAAATTGGAAAAGGTGTACTTTTTAAAAGTGGCTTTTCCCACACTTGTTGCAATGTATTGCTACTTTCTTCGATCAAAATCCATTCACCTTAAACTAACGGGTTCGGTTATTGGGGAGAAGACAGTAACTAATAGACTTTGGGACACAATGCCCATAAGAATAGGTGTCCCTTTTTTTGTTGTTATATCAGTGTTTTAAAGGTTTTAATGCACTGATTAGTACATCAACTCGCCAACTAATTGGAGACAACGCATAAATTTATGCGTAGTTGTTAAAACCGGTTCTACAAAACTATTGCGAATGAAGGTAATTGGAAAAATCTATGATAATAAATATTAAGGGGGAGATTTATTTGAACAAACAAAAGTACAAATTTTTTGCGACCGTTATATTTGCCTCAGTTCTATTAATGTTAGTTGGGTGTGCCGAAAACACAGAAACGAAAACACAAGATAAAAATATACATAATATGGAATATATTTTACAAAACGCCCTCACGGGACCAAATGATGAATTAGAACAAATAATAGAAAACGAGGGATTGGAATCTTTAATGAAATATGAAGAAGACCTGTATAAAGAATATTTCGCAAATGATACATCCTATCTCGAATTTATAAATAGTTACGGTTCTACATTAATGATTGAACCGATGAGAAACGATTACAAACTAAAAGTAATAAACATTGATTTCGAAAAAACTGATTCTAAAGAGATTATTTATAACTTCTCAGTGGAATTACAATATCAAAAAGAAGACAGTGAAAAATCAGAAGTTGAAATAGTAACTGGGCAAGCAAATCTAAGTGAAGAACATAAAATAGAAGATATGTTAATTCGTATTGGTGATTTTCTAGGTTCCTTGGGGAGTTAAAAATATTTAAATATCAAGTTATTCTTACTTTGCTCAAGTCCAATTAGGTTAAAAATTATTACAAAAAACGCTCAGAACAACAATCTGAGCGTTTTTGCTTGCATTTATATTACCAATTTATTGTTGAAATATATGCTAATTAGATTGTTATCAGCACTTTTCTCCTCATCAACCGAATCCGTTAACCTTATACAGCTGGTTTTTTTTTCAACCTGGTGATGGATAAATTTAAGAATCCAGCCAAGATTGTAAGGATTGGAGAGGCTAGACAGAAAAACGAAAAGAATGCATACTCAGCGGTCGGAACATTTAGCACCCCTGCTAAAAATACGCCGCACACACTCCAAGGAACAAGTGGGTTAATGACTGTACCGGCATCCTCTAAAATTCTCGAAAGATTTTTAGGGTGGAGTCCTGCCTTTCGGAAATATGCTTCAAAGGTATTCCCTGTTAAAATAATCGATAAGTATTGTTCACCGATTAAGAAGTTAATTCCAATTGCTGACGCAGCTGTCGAAAAAACCAATACAGATGTTTTTTCTACCCCTTTGATTAATAAGGAGATAACTGCAGGCAAGATTCCAAGCCTAAATAGTAGCCCACCCATTGATAATGCAAGTAAAACAAGAGAAACGGAAAACAACATACTTTCAATGCCACCCCTAGATAACAGTGAATCAACAACTGCTATATTTGTATCTGGTTGGAAACCTGAATACAAAATAGATGGGAGCTCAGACCACTTCTCCTTATCGGTAGTCACTAAACTAATCATTAATGCCGTTAAAGCACTACTACCTAGGGTAAAAATTGCAGGTATTTTTTTCAAGGCCAAAACAACAAGGACTCCAAAGGGAATGAACGAATACCAGTGGACCAGGTTCATTCCAACCAGTTCTTGTTTGATCTGGTTGACTTCCTTATAATGCATTCCTGAGTCAGCCGGTGAAAGAATAAAAAATAAAGATAAAGAAATTAAAAATGCTGGAACGGTCGTCCAAGCCATATTTTTGATATGCTCAAATAAATCCACTTTTGCCGTAGACGACGCAAGCGTTGTCGTATCAGATAATGGAGACATTTTATCTCCGAAAAAGGCACCTGATACAATTGCCCCTGCAGTGATAGCCGAAGACATCCCAAACGCGCCTGAAATACTTATAAAGGCTGTCCCGATTGTTGCAGCAGTTGTGAGTGAACTACCAATGCCTAAACCAATGGCCGCTGTGATGACAAACACAAGGGCATAAAACCATTTACCGGAAATGGTGTCAAAAGCTAAAAAAATAAACGTTGGAATTGTTCCACTTGCCATCCAACTACTTATTAACATTCCTATAAAAAAGAATATTAAAACGGCCCCAGCACCAGACCTGGCTCCCTCAACTAAAGCAGACTCAAGGTCCTTCAGTTTCACTTTTTTTATTACACCGTAAATTAGCAAGAACAGAATGGCGATACTAACAGGAATATGAGGCACCAATTCTAACTTAATAATGCTAGTACCCATTCCTACTAACATTAGGACCGTCACAACACATGCCTCAATCGGATTAATATTGACTAACTTTTGCTGTTGCATGTTGTATCCCCCTAGTTCCATTCTTTTCTTTTTCACTTAAACGCTTTTATGCATAAAAGCGTTACAGTTAATACTATATTTATATATTATTAGAATGTCAATAGTTGTTGGATTCCATTATTTCCTTCTGAGTCAATTTGACAAACAGTCCCCCAGTGGAGCCTCGAAGTTCAAAACCAAAAAGAAGAGCTGCCAAATATGACAGCTCTTCTTTAATTATAAATTTTATTGGTTAATATCCATTGGGTTGTATAACTTTATTTCAGGATTTTTATCCTGGAACCAACGCAAGGCAAAATCATTTTCAAATAAGAATGCCTTCTTCTCATAGCGATCGTGGACGAGCAGACTTCGAGAATTCGAAAGATTCTCGTTAATATCCTCATTTTCAATCCAACGAGCAATTTTAGAGCCTATACTCTCCATATAAACTTCAACATTGTATTCATTGCGCATTCTATGTTCAAATACCTCAAACTGGAGTTGACCTACCGCTCCGAGTAAGTACTCCTCGGTTTTAACCGTTTTGAACAGCTGAATGGCGCCTTCTTGTACTAACTGCTGAATGCCCTTATGGAAATGCTTTTGCTTCATCACATTTTTAGCCGTCACTCTAACAAAAAGTTCCGGTGTAAACTGTGGCAAGCGCTCATATTGGAATAAATCTTTTCCAGAAATCAGCGTATCCCCAATTTGATAAGTACCTGGATCATATAAACCGATAATATCTCCAGCAACGGCTTCATCAACTGTACTCCGGTCATCTGCCATGAACTGAGTTGAAGAAGCAATCTTAATCGACTTTCCAGTACGAGGCAAGGTTACGTTCATTCCTCTATCAAACTTCCCAGAGCAAATTCGGAGGAAAGCAATTCGGTCACGGTGCGCAGGATTCATATTAGCTTGAATTTTAAAGATAAATCCTGAGAACTCCTCAGACATCGGGTTAATTTCCCCGTTTGTACTGTTTCGTGGTTGTGGCATAGGAGCAAATTCTAAATACGACTCAAGGAAGGTTTGAACACCAAAATTGGTTAACGCACTCCCGAAGAAAACGGGAATCAATTCGCCGTCACGAACTCGTTCAGTTGAAAATTCATTTCCTGCCTCATCGAGTAGCATAATTTCCTCAAGCGTCTGCTCATACAGTGGAGATTCCTTTAAACGATGGTCTCCAGGTATTTCCCCTTCTGTATTTAATGGGATAAACTTATCCTCTTTATCCACGCGAAATTGTTCAATTCTCTTGTGGTGGCGATCGTAAATCCCAAGAAATTGTTTTCCCATTCCGATTGGCCAATTCATTGGATATGTTTCAATTCCCAAGACTTCTTCTAACTCGGCAAGCAATTCTAAAGGCGCTTTCCCTTCGCGATCCAATTTATTAATGAAGGTAAAAATCGGGATACCTCTCATGCGACAGACCTTAAATAATTTTAATGTCTGCTCCTCAATCCCCTTTGCAGAGTCAATGATCATAACGGCGCTATCTACAGCCGTTAATGTGCGATAGGTGTCTTCACTAAAGTCCTGGTGGCCAGGCGTATCGAGGATATTGACACGAAAACCATCATAATCAAATTGCATTACACTGGAGGTTACTGAGATACCACGCTGTTTCTCTATCTCCATCCAATCACTCGTTGCAAATTTCCCCGTTTTCTTTCCTTTAACGGTTCCTGCATCTCGGATGGCTCCTCCAAAAAGCAATAGTTGTTCTGTCAACGTCGTTTTTCCC
>Ga0181471_100132_pt1 | contig 21165 bp, 19 predicted proteins | sample InSIn5gowninarea_FD_119083 | JGI IMG/M metagenome (GOLD analysis project Ga0181471, IMG submission 119083) | Clean room microbial communities from NASA Spacecraft Assembly Facility at Jet Propulsion Laboratory, Pasadena, California, USA -... ...
GTGAAGGGTACGTCATACGCCAGTATCGACTTACCTGGGGATCCCATAGTGCGATGCAGTTGTCTGCGCCGAACGCTAGGAGTTGCGACCCAGCTTCGTCCCAATCAGCGGCGGCGGGGTTACGGTTTCCGCCTACAGAGATGAATTCAGAAGATACATTCATTGTTCGGCTTAGGCGTTGTGTATGCGCGTGCACCACATCTAGTCATCGCCGTAAGGATTTCTTTGGCGCTAGTCTCGCTTAGCTGCGTTAGACTGAGGGGACTGCAGAGCGGGCGCATCCGGTCTCAATAGTAGCCAAGGATCTTGCAACATTTATCATCTAAAAGGTGATCGAAGTCAGAGATGTCGAACGATGCCACTGTCCCGATAACGATCGAATTTAGGCAAGTGGTGAAATTGATATCTGCCAGTATCCCCTCACTAACGTTTTTACAGTGGAGGGCTCGAGATCCTGTTCGCCAACCAGAAAAAGTATGACCTCGACTTACCGGCCAAGGACGAGTCGGGTGAGCCAGCAAATGTTGCGTTCCTTGTCAGACATCTCTGTGACAAGGTCATGAAAGACCCGCGGAAAGAGCTCTTCGTCCTCGACGATACGGTGTATGTCTATACTTTGAGACTACGACAGCATATTGACAAAAGCCCCAGGCGACCTGGAATACTAGTTCTCATCAACGAGGCAGACTGGGAGTTGGAGGGCGAAGACAAGTACGAAGTTCAAAAGGGTGATCACATCATGTTCGTGTCTACGCTTCATGGAGGATAGCCAGGACCTATACGAACGAGGATCATTCAAAGGCCGTGTTTGGAAAATAAAATGCGACCAGCCATAACCAAGATGATACTCACACGATTTTTTCTTGTTATTGTGTATCTGACATCGGAACACGGGGATGAAGAGTTGGCTTACGTTCGTGTGCGCAGGCTCGGAATCGGAAAGCCCCTTCCGAATGGCATCTTACTTTAACGAACTAACCGTGCGCACTATGAGAGCTTATGCTGACAGGGTAGCCTGACCCCTCATAAGAAGAACTGACCGTCGCATAGCTATTTCTCCTTTCTCTCCAGATAGCAAACAGCAACCATGGCCCGCAGCGACGTTCTACCTCCTCATGTCGACCCCTCGATCCGCGAAGTCAACGACGTACTCCTGGGCATTGGCGGTATCACCTACACCATCTGCTATGTCCTGATGGCACGTCAATCCATCCGCGACCGCACATACTCCATGCCCCTCTTTTCGCTCGCTTTCAACTTCGCCTGGGAGATCGTATTCGCCCTCTACGTTGCCGAAGAACCTCGAGAGAAGACTATGTTTACCATATGGATGCTCATAGACCTCGGTCTTGTCTACGCGGCTGTCAAGTACGGTGCGAATGAATGGAAACATGCGCCTGCAGTGGGCAGGCACGTGGGCAAGATATTTGCAGGCATGCTTGCGTGGTGGTGCATTGCACTTTACGCTGTGAGCAGTTGGTGGGTCGATCCAGTCAACCCGGTCAATCCGAAAGTCGGAAAGGCATATCGTGGTGTCAAGGGCATTGACACCGATGAGCTGGGCTTCATGACGGCCTTGGTCGCGCAAGTTGTTCTGAGCGTCATGTCACTGGCGCAAATCATGATTAGACAAAGCAGTCGCGGGTCGTCCTACACGATTTGGGCGTTAAGGTTCATTGGTAGTCTGGCGGGGCTAACTCTGAACTATGGGTACTGTTGGTGGGTATGGCCGGAGGCGCATGGATACTATACCACCCCCATCAACATTGTTATGATGGTTACTTGGATACTGGCTGATCTGGGATACTTCGTGGTGCTTTGCAAGGTGCCGCGAGTGCACAATACTGTAGAAGACAAGAGCAAATGAGGAGTAGTGCATGCTACAGGAATCTTAACGTAGCAAAGTTCATATTCGATATCACATAAGACATGTTCTATGCATGACGCGTTCTCACTGCTGCTGTGCCAGTGCTTACAACGCGTCGAGAACGCCAAGCTTTGATCACATGCTGACGTGAAAGCGCGTTTCCAGGGTCCCGCATGCCCGTTCGCCTCCGCGGCTGCATTCGTGCATTGATCTTGTTGTTTACTCAATCATCAACATCCTCACGACGACCACTTTCTTTGGGCCACAAAACAGATGGAGTCCGATGATGAAGATCTCAAGCTGGCGATGGCAATGTCACTACAAGAGGTTTCGCCTTGGGCCACTCGCGACGCCACAGCAATTGCTAAGAACGAACCTATCGACCTCATATCTGACAGCGATGACAATGAGGATGAGGATCTCCGGCGTGCGATTGCCCTGTCACTCCAGGAAAGCGGCAATAATGACGTTCAACAGTCCTCAGCGACAACTGTTCCAAAGGCAGCCGTTCTAAACAACACTCCGGGTCTCATGGGCATGGATCGAAAGGCCATGGAACAGGAGCGCTTGGCAAGACTTGGTAAACGAAAGCGCGACGTATCGCCCGAAAGACCTTCCAAGCAGGTTGCGAGACCACCTGCAGTCAAAACGGCCTCCGATGAAATACCACTGCAATATCCTAGAGGGACGATCAAGCGCACATTCGCGTCGAAATATCCACGGACCGACGACATCACCATCGACGAATTATTAGAAGCATCTTCAGTCAACATCGCAGTCATCAGCTCATTTCAATATGACTCGGGATGGTTGTACGAGAAGCTTGACCCATTGAAGGTGAAACAAATATGGTTGATGAATGGTAAACACAGAGGCGAAGACGTACAGGCAAAGCGCATTCAGGAATGGAAGGAATCTGGTGTGCCAAACATGAAGCTGCATTTCCCACCAATGGGTGGCATGATTGCTAGCATGCATAGCAAGTTCATGCTATTGTTTGGGAAACACAAGTTACGCATTGCTATACCAACCGCGAACATGACCCAGACCGACTGGGGCGAAGTTCCGAACGATTGGCAACCCGGTATCATGGAGAACTCAGTATTCTTGATTGACCTTCCGCGGAGACCTGACGATACTGCTACCAAGAAGGAAGACTTGTCGACTTTTGGTCGCGAATTGCTATATTTCTTAGAGAAACAGGAAGTTGGGCCACAAGTGGTTGATGGATTGCTAAAGTTTGATTTTGCGCAGACTAGCCATCTGGCCTTCGTTCACTCCATGTAAGGCCCCTAGTATGCTTGCTAGTTGTACGCACTGATTCGGAATAGTGGTGGTTCACATAAGATCGAAACAGATCATCCAACAGGTCTCCCTGGCCTTGCACAGGCTATACGAGAGCTGCATTTAGACGATGTCGAACACATTGAGCTGGACTACGCAGCTTCCTCCCTCGGTGCCATCAACGATAACTTCCTGTCACGCATCCACCTTGCTGCACGCGGCGAATTGTTTACGAAAGACAATGCGCTCGTTGCCGATGTGCGCAATAGCATTAGGATATACTTCCCTATCCACGACACGGTCGAGAAAAGTATGGGAGGTCTGGGATGTGCAGGTATCATCACGTTGAGTCCTCAATGTTACAATGCACCAACATTCCCAAAAGAGTGCATGCGTGACTACGACTCTATGCGACGGGGTATACTATCGCACAATAAATTGCTGTTTGCGCGTGGTCGCAAGAAGGACGGGAAGCCTTTCGCGTGGGTTTACGTTGGCTCTGCCAACATTTCTGAATCAGCGTGGGGAGGGCAGAAAGTACTGAAAGGCGGACGAATAGGGAGTCTGAACATCAGGAACTGGGAGTGTGGTGTCGTCATGCCTGTACCAGACGCCAAGTTACAGAGTCTCGAACAGAACGGACTACCATCCATGGATGTGTTTGCGGGCACGGTCGAAGTTCCTTTCAGATTTCCCGCGGACAAGTACGACGGTAAACGACCCTGGTTCTTCAGTCCGTGATAGGCGGCACCCAGATCGCCATGATGCTAGTCGCTGGCGGTGACTCCAAAGACGTCCAACTTTCCGGCGGAACCGCTGGACGAAAGGGCGCTGGACATGCGGTTTTGGTTCCGTAGTGAACGAGCGAACGAGCGGAGACAACTCCGCACACAGTATGCATCTGTAACCTTTGCGCTGGTGCATAGGTGTCCACGCACATTGTAGCGGAAAAGAAGTGAGCAGGACCCAAAATAAGCGTCCAAGTCTGTAGGGTTTTGCGAGATCTCTGAATCAGGCCGTATATGCCGTATAGAAGTAAATGTGACTCGATAAAATGCCTGCTGCCAATCATCCTGCCAATTGTTTACCGAAGCCTCCCGGAGGGAGCCGGACCAATGCGGCCGTTCGGTGGACGAAACGGAGATACGGAGGCTCTGCCAGCAAAAGTTCCGATGCGCTTCGCGAACACGACCGATGAGCGATGATGACAGCGGATGATACACCATGATGTTGCGAGTTCCACCATGAGAACGCGACCCAGTCTCTATTCGTATCACGCATGTGTTCCCTTCCTTTAGCCTCATGTCGGACTCAAAGCGCGCGCACCTCTCCGCCGACGCGCTGCTACCTAAAGATAGACCTATAACCGCTCCCCTTCATACATGGTTCACTTCGCCCGCGAGATCGCATAGCAACCTTGCGCAAGCGAAAGAGCTCCCGCTGCATCTGATTCAGCTGATCCTCACACATGTACGTTGCCCTGTACATTCACATGCGACCAGTTTAGATGCGACCACGGCCCCTAGGGAGCTATGCTGACAATCATGAAAGCTGGACGATGTCGGTGACCTTGCGCGCATCACGCGCACATCGCGTCTCTTCTATTACATGACGCTCCCGCGACTCTACGAGAAAGTTACGCTACGTTCATACGCCGACATACGATACGTCGATGGCAGACCGGAGGGATACGGTAATGGCAGCCCTTTTGCCATGGGTCTCAACACGCTGGTGTCGCGGAACTTCAGCGACTACATACAGTCGTTCCGTGTCATAGGCGACTGGCGAGAACATGATGTCGACGACTATAAACAGGGTCGCGTGCCAGACAACAGCATGATACTGCAAATCGTCATGCGTGCCGCGCTTGACAAGATGAAGAATCTCAAGGCTTTCGCGTATGTCACGTGTCAGAGCCATATAGGACAGTTGCTGATGTGCATAGTTGGGAGCTGAGCACCCCTCCGTTGAGTACGGTATACCAAGGCATTACGACAAGAACATTGCTAGCGTCGCTCACCATTCGATGCCCGTCACGACGAACACCGCGACCGACTACCATTATACCTCCGCTTCCGAATTTGACCACACTGGTTGTGTACGACATCGATCCACTATGCTATCCCGACGACATATCGCTGCTTCTAGCCGGTTCCAAGAAGCTCGAGAACCTAAAGCTACACTGGAGTCCGCGTATGCGGGCTGAAGGCGAAGAGTCAGTCAGCCTGCACTCGATATTCGGTCGGTGCATCGCTGCGAGATACGCGATTTCCATCAAGCGCTTGGCCATATACAACGTATATACTCGGTTCTCTGGCGACGACTTTCACAACGTTATGAATCACGACTGCCAAACAGAGATCACCGTGATCAACTCCATGGGCAGTTCCGACCCTATGACAGTTTTTGCTGACGATTCTTGGAGGGTACACAACAACCACCCGACGCCTCGTAACCTGAAGATGATACGCACTGATAACACGGACAAAGAGAGTGTTACCATGCTGGGGAAATTCAAGGGTCTGGAGCGACTGTACATCGTGAATAATAGGCGAGGCAAGGACGCATCTCCCAAGTCAAACAGCACAGCCGCGACGCCTACGACACCGTCCACCATGACGCCGGGCGTGAACTGCAATACCAGCGCAAGCAACACCCCTAACGGCATGACCCAGCAACGCTGCCGCAGCCTCGGAAGCGAGTTCCTTGCGGTCATTCAAACCAATCATAATAAGACCATCCGGCATCTCCTTCTTAACGAACGTTGGGTACTGTCTGATGATGCCCTCTTCAGACTTTGCCAGCTATGTCCTAACCTGGAGCAACTCGGTTTCGCTTGCGGTGTCCCACCCCTCGAGTCGTTACGCCAAGTCTTTACCCTAGTTCCCAAGCTATGGGCCGTCCGTTTCCTAGCCCGTCCAACTTACGACACAAACGACCCGATGGGAGACGATGAGGATCCCACGATGCATGCGTTTGCGTTTGCAACAGAATTTTGGCGACCGGAGTACAAGAACGTCAAGTACATTGGTTACGGCGATAATATCGTGTTCAAATTAGGCGGTGTCTATTTCCCTCCAAAGGGTAAGGAACCGGTGCCAAATGATAACGAGAAGAGCATGAACGCTAAAAGAGCTGGACCAAAAAGGAAAATCGATGTCTTGAGAAGGGAGGACGTAAAGGATATCGAGATTTGGGGTTTAGATACTACGGAGTTCGACCCAAAATTTCTCTGAGAGAATCAGCTGCATGGAACGCGAACTGCACATCTCGGACGTTGAAGCAAGCGCATTGGCTGCTTCATCCACCATCGGTTGGCCACTGGCTTCCACAAAACATCCCGCTAAATTCGGCTGTTAGAGACTCCAATGGCGTCTTCCAGAGAGTATTGCGACTTTTCTCGATCAGTAACGCGACGTAACGTTCACGGCGGTAGTTCGATCCTTTCGCTTCGATATCACATTTTTCAGAGCTAGACAGTGCTTACCGCAAGCAAGTCAACAGTGTGTATTAGTACAAAATAGTCGCCCGTGATGCGATGTGTACAGTACAGCATAAGAGGATACCATCGGGGCGTATTGGATGTTACAGGGCGATAGAGTATTGTCTCTTCCAATCCTGATTCGATCATTTCTGCAATTCTCTCCTCACAATACTGCTGAGTGTACATCGATGGTTCAACTGGTATAAGGCGCATTGGGGCCTAGTGATATGATATTGATGCGTCCAAACGCTCTACAGACATTCTTAATGATTTCGTTGTCCCAAGTCAGAAGACTTTCCGATGCTGTTTGCTACGTGTCTCATCATATGATTTCTTTTCTTTCACTGTCTTAAGTCCAGAACTTATCCTAGCGCCCATGCTTGTTGAATCAGTCATTAACAACCCCCAATGTGTTGGCTTCGAGTTCTACTTTCGAGCAGGTCTTCTACCGACGCAGACGACGAGCGATCAGATACCTCTACGGTGCTATCCAGCGGCGAGATGGATCCTGATTCGATTTATGAAAACACAAACAACAAGTACACTTCATAACAGGAAGCAGGTAAGGGTACTACTGGACAAGTCACATTCTGCGCACGCAGGCCCTCTATAGTCGCAAGCCCTCTTATGACGAATCTCACAGCGCAAGGCCCAGGCCTTGTAGCTATGAAGATAGCTAGTCGAAAGATGTTCCGCGACAGGATAGCCACTGAGATTATTGTCCTACAGCGCATACACAGCTTCTTCGCCGCAGCTACTGACGAAACTATTGCAAAACACTTGCCTAACCTCGTCGACTTTAACCCAATAGTAGACGGCGGGTCGCGCTGGCTAGCAGTTCATCCTATCCGTGGCTTCGATTTCGAGCGACTCCGGGTCGTAATTACCCATATAATACAGCCTTCTTCACCGAACTCTGTCACTTACAGCCTCTCCTTCCCTGCGATACCGGAAGTGCTCGTATTACACGTTGCGAAGCAGTTGACAGGAGCAGTCGGGTGGCTGCACGACATCGCCAACACCGCTCATAACGACATCTTTGGCGGGAACGTTATGCTCGACTTGTCTAGCTGGGACAAGGGGCCTGATTTCACAATGCCTACTATTGTCTTGATTGACTTTAACCGTGCAAGCTTGAATCCCAATGAAAAGGAGAAAGGTGCAGACCGTTCATTCGTGTACGAGTTTATACACATGCTCGACAGTACTGGCAGAGCGTCATCACAAGGAGCCCATGAACTAGAAGACACCAGTACACCGAAGCGTTCGCCGACCTGGTGAGACGACTTCATCAGCTTTCTAAAAACCAACAAAAGCCAGTATCTTCAAGAAAAGTCCTTGACTTTGACATGCTTCAAGGACCAATTCGGTACGGAAATCAATCGTCGGTTGGAAGAAATGACTGAAGACGAAGTGAGACAGGTGAAAGAGTTGCTCGATATGATTGCGGAGAAGGAAGTTCGTTTTCCAAGTGAAGATAGGTTTAGAGAGGTATTAGAGCAGCAAGCGGATACCTAGTTACTTGTTGTTATTGTTGTTCTACGAGAAATATAATAATCTATCCTGCCAAATGCAGGGCCGATTCCCAGCTCTCCAAGGATGTTTTTCCTACATTGTACAAGTTGCATAAAACATGACACAGAAGGGTTTTTCACACATCATTGAAAGAAGTCGTTAGAACAAGTAACTACCTCTGATTTTGCTATCGCATCTGATAATGCTAGAAGGCCGCTCTGAGCGGTGTACGGAAGTTGATAAGATGAGGATGTGCACCGCGCTCGCAATTTTTAGACCTAGTACCAACACCGCGGCTGCAATTGCGGTGGTTATACCACTCTGGACAGACGCTAAGATCGTCTGCGTCATCCATATCAGAATCGTCGTCTGTGAGCTCCGGGGTAGGGGGTGGTGTAGCCCTTGATGTAATGGGTAGCGTTGGCGTTCGGATATCGTGAGAAAGAAGCAGAAACTTCATATGTTCCTCATTCTTCCTGAGCGTTCTGTTGTCTAGTTTGAGCCTTTCGTTTCGTGCGTTGTTGGCGCTCCTCTCGATGCCGTTGTTTGCTTTGACATCGCTAAGTTCCTTCTCGCGCCTCATGAGTTGTACCTCCGCGCTTAGTTTCGCATTCTCGACCCGTATAAGTTTATTCTCGAGCTCTTTCTTATCGTTTCGAAGGGAAGCATTATCAGCTCGGAGATTGTTGTAGACCTCGTCTTCATCGACCTGCTTACGGAGTTGCCAGTACTTCTTTTCGTATATCTTCTCTTCCGCGTTTGCATGTTTAAGATCCATGCTGTGATCAAGACCACTAACTTCGTCTTCGTCGGTGAAATAAGTATCCGATGGTGGGCCGAGGTGACCCTTGAACCAGGAAGAGACATTGATAGCCATCTTGACTTATGGCTATCACTAAGTTATCCGTGCTAAGTTTGACCAGTGCAGTATCTTTATTTTATCCAGATGTGAGGCTGAGCTAAGGGATCAATGTTTGTGAAAAGAGGAGAAGTATGCGTTTGTAGCATGTAGTCCAATTTCAACTAATTGTAGGGTTGCGACGCGGCGTTGTGAACGGACAATGTCTTTCCGCTCGGGCGAAGATATAATCACACGACGCAATGTGAGATACTCACTTCATCGCTAGCGCGTACTGCCCACACCCTTGAGAAGTTACCGAATATTGTGTTTAGCTGAATTTACAGACATGAGAAATGAGCACATATGTGTCGTTGGTGATACTGCTTGCGAACAAGCTTACGCAAAAGTGACCGAAGAAATAGCCTTTCTCTCTAGCAATATATCCCATTGTTATAGGAAAGATTTAGCTAAGATCCCCAAAATTCTCGTTCTGCATTTTTGCGTTCTTTTCCTTCTCCAGGAAAATTTCCTGCTCAATTCGACTCTTTTTAACATCAACGAAGAAGAAAAGCCATGCGCAGCTGAATAAACTCAACGCGAACAAGAAATAGAACGGGCTACTGTTGTTGCCGGTATCATCGATAATGGCAGAGCTCACCAGTGGCCCAATAAAAGCGCTTGTCTTGCCGACGATGGAGAACAAGCTGAAGAAGAGAAATTCTTTGCCCCTTGGCGTGACCTCAGAGATCATGGTCTGCGAATAGCTGTACCATGGGCAGACAAGCAAGCCGTAAAAGACTTGATATAGCCATACTTCCCATTTGTTGTGGAAACCAAACTTTTGCGTCCAGATGCCAATCATGCCCCAGCCGTCAAGCAGAACAATGCATATAGCGACAACCATGAACATGGTCTTGGTGGAGAGACCATAGTGTTTTTGAATCTGCCAAAAGGCGCCGATGCCAACTGCCTGTGCAGCGATACCGACAATGAGAAGGTAGGTAAGCTGAAGACTATTGTATGCAACGATCTCATTTTGTAGGGTTCCGATGACTGTTACGGTTGTGTTAAGACTGTCACCAAGGAGGAAGTAGCCCGCTAGATATGCCAAACTTTGTCTCAGTTGCCAGATTTGACGCATCGCGTAGCCGAGCTGTTTGAGACCTGCCAGTATTATGTTTGCGCGTCCTGGATCCTGGCCGGGCCGCCTCTTCTCTAGGATGAACCAAGGAAGAGCGCACAAGATCCAAACGCCTGTTGCGAAGGCGATGAGCACGGAAAGACCCCAGTTGTTATTCTCTGCGCTGTCATTGACTTTCAGACCGAACATGATGCCAACAATGACAGCCAGAATGAGGATTTCGAAGACCGACTGAACATAGAACGCTGTATTAGAAAGCTCGTTTCGCTTCATCATATCCGCGAAATCATACTCCGAGCGAGTAATTGTTCCATCGGCAAACTGTTCGGCCTTGTCTCGTAGGTCCTTGGTGTTCCTTGCCAAGCCAGGGAATGCAGCGGTCCAGAATGTGATTGTCGTTTGGTATGCGATGAGGCCCACAATGTAGAGACCAACACCAGCATGCCACTTGTCTTCAGTATGAACTCCGAGCCAGCCAAATCCAATTCCAAAGGCGATGATGGACAGTCCTATGAGAATGTTGGGTCGCCATGTACCAAAATCTGCGAAAGAACCCAGGATGAGGAAAACAACAACCTGGATGGCGAAACTGATTCCGTTGGAGAGAAGCACGATCGAATTGATGTTTCGATCTCGACCCAAGAAATGCAGCACCTCAGAGTCTCCTGCCGCTTCGTACATAAGGTTCTGAAAAGCTGTAGGGCCGAAGTTGAAGAGCGTGAGGCCGTTGTCTCCGACGTAGTAGCTAGACGCGGGTTTCAATGTCAGCTATGGCACAGTTGATAGACTGCACTCCAAATGATTTTGTGCGCTAGAACATCAGCCTACCAGTAATACGACCATATCTCCCACTTCGATGTTTCGTAGCGTTCGTCGAACTGGTCGGGTGCGACAGGGATGTCGGTATCGACAGGTACGCCGATAGCACCTTTGATGGGGTCTTCAGCCGGCGCGCTGAGAGGCGCAAGGCCAGGCTCGTTCGATGCCATATTTGAGCAACCGATTGGAGGCAACGACTAAAAAGGCACGAGAAACTCAGTATTCAGCATTGCGCGACTCAAAGCTTTTATCAGCCAGGTAGTAGTCGCTTAGCGTGCTCTAGGGATTCGTCATGGTCGGAGATAACTTCCCAGCAATAGATGCAAAGAGGGTGCGCCTCGAGCCTAGGCCTCCAATGATGCGAAAGGTCGGAGGGATCATGGTCGCGATGTATGTACCGCGTGAATCAAAGTACCAATGATTGGGGAGATACCCGGCTAAGATATGCAAGCTATAGCCAAGCGGAGCTTGGTGAAAGAATAATGTGGAGTGGAGCTAGAAAACCCTGAATGCGCGATAAACTGGGATATGTTTGGATTAGTGTTTTTGCGCCACTGGCGTAGTCCCCATCTCGCGGCCCGCCCGAGTGCGCGAACTCCACACGCATATCGAGGTTTGACACAAGCGTTGTAACACAAACGCGGTGAGAGAAATAGCTTTTGGATCTTTGCTGACTCCACAAAAGAACGAGGAAAACTGTTCATCTCTCCAGGAGCGCTTGCCGTAGCCGAGGCCGTGACATCCGCAGTACCGCCGCTTGGCCTGCACCACTGGAGATGCTTATCGCCAGCACGTGACCGGGAACGGAGTCTTGGCCCGGCCTACGACATCGCAGAGTCTCCAGAGTTACATCCCCCATTCTACTTGAGAATGCTGTCACCCCACTGTCTGTACTGACTTCAAGAAAGTCCAGATCCGAGAAATGATTTCTGTGAATCAAGTGCGGTCATATACACCTAATCGACTAGGTAGTCAATGGCGTCGTTATTACAATCCTTGTTCTCTTTATTCATCTCTTCGCTATTTTATCGAGCACGTTCGTCTCCACTCTGTAGCTCCATTGCCTAGCTACTAAGGCTCACTTCACTGTTTTTTGTTTTGGTAATCTTGAACTCGTGCCTGTAGCCCAGACAGCTCCCAGCGGATAGTTGTGTAGGGTAGATCAGTAGTACTAATTATATTTCAAAAGTCGTGTATATCCTACTCTTGATTGCCGTGAGAGTAATCAAGCGCGACGACTATCAACAAGGACGATAAGAGAAGCCGAGCGCCCTGAGCTCCCTGGATCCACCATATGCAGCTGTAAGCCAACACATTCTAACCATACATCAGGGCAAATAGCTCTACAGCTTCCTAATTCTGCTCCCTCGTGATCGGCGCCGGTACCGCGTCCGCCTTCTTCCCAACCCGTTGAGGGCGCTTACCTGCCTTGGTTTGGTCAACCAGCCGACTGTTATCTCGATATCGCTCGTCGCCCTCGTGGACGTTTGAACATCTGTTGCCCTTCTCACAAGTGCCAACAGCAAAGTTGAAGCACTTCTGCCGCACACAGTCAACGCCTTCTGCAGCACAGTTCGAGCATGGTTCACCCTCATCACACTCGCTCTCCCACCAGTGACGGTAACAGTTTACACACGGAACACTGGTTGGCTCAGAGGGACCTGGGGTCCGTCCACGCGAGCGTCCAGCGGGTGCGGGTGTAGAGCGAGAAGAAGCCCGAGTCGTACGTCCTGCAACTGAAGGCTGTCGTGAATCGTTCATGTAATTGTTAGGCTCATTCGGGGTGGTGTTGGACTCATAAGACAGGTCCCTTTCCTCACCCATCTGTAATTGAGAAGGGTCGACAGTGTAGTATTGGAAGTTGCGTTGCTGGGGTTGTTGGCGATCGGTTTCCTGGAACTCAGGCGTCGCGTTCGAAGGAAGGGCCGGAGTGTAGGCCCTCGGAGTATGAGTTCGCATGGCAGGCTCGTCCCCAGCAGAAAACCAGTCATCTCCAGAGTATGTCTCTCCCGCAAAAGGGGCTCCGCCATTGAAAGCAGTAATGGCCTGCGTCTCTTCGATGGTGGGAGCGTATCGCCTACTCACCTCCTGGTTCATGCTTGGATGTTGCCCATCGAATGACATTGAGCGCTTCGAAGGGACTTGCATGGTGCGAGGCTGAGGCGGCCGCATCATAGAGGCTGAACCGTAAGGCTGCCTAGGTTGCGTGTGTCGCTGCATGGACCCTGAGTTATGTGCTTGGGCTTGTGTCTGAAATTGTTGGCGCATCCGTTGCGACTGATGTGTCTCGAAGTCTTGTGCCTTAAACAAGCCTAAGCTTCGGGGCTGGCTAATCGATTGCTGATTATATCCCATTTGTTGCGAGAGACGAGGAGATGTATACGTCGGGGCGGGGCCATATGAACCGGATGTAAGCGACTGGTGGCTCGCATCGTGCGAAGCTAGCTGTTGAAAGAATTGCTGCTCCTGCTGAGGTGACATCATGTTCAGTAGCTGCTGAGGAGACGATTTGTCGTTCTGTTGCTGTGAGAGGCGTTTCGTGGGCGTCATCCGAGCCGCTGAGCCATTTGAATGCTGCGACGACTGTCGCCTGTGGATGTTTTTTGGTGTCTGAGCCTGTGCCTGAACGTGCGCGCCAGCCATCATGGCATCATCGTTCGTATCCGCCGCTAGTCCTGGACTTATAGCGTTGGTATCGGAGAGGAGGGAAGCCGAGCGTATATGTTGGAACTCCGGTGTGGTGATACCAGCGGCGCTGTCTATGTCAGTTATGGTTTCACTCATGTATGTGGCTAGCTCACCCAAAAGAGTCAAGCCTCCTCCGCTTGCTGGGTTTGAACATCTCTTGTGGCGAGACGTCCTGGCCGTGTTTGATAGGCCTCTGATGACTGTGTTGAATAGCATTCGGTACTGCCGCGAGGCGTTGTCCATGCCATTCGATCTGCTTAGTGGCGGCGGACAGTTTCGATTCCAATGCTGCTATGTCATCTTTGTAGCGTTGCTCCATCACGCGCCATTTTTCCATTTGTGTCTTTAGGTACTGCTGCATCTGCGCCTGCATCTTTATCTGACTGTTCTTGATGGTTGTCTCGAGTTGTTCTTTCATACTCGTCTTTATCGCGTTGATACTACCTTGTGCTTTCGTTGCAGCTTCCTTGTTTGCTTCATCTCTGGCAGTTGCTATATGAGCCTCGATTTGCTCTTTGGTGAGTGCGTCAGGCGCGGATTTCGATTTCGCCTTCTCTGTGTCAAGCTCTTGTCGTAAGTCCGTGATGAGCTTTTTGAAATCGTTCAGCATCTTGTCGGAAACGTCCTTCTCGCCTTTAAGCCGGGCGATGGTCTTATTCAAATCGCTGATAATCTTGTCCAGTGCCTTTTTGTCTTGTCCAACTGCAATATAGCCAGCTTCAAATGTATCTATTTGCTCTGTGAGCTCTTTCGCCCAAACTCCCGCCGCCTTATCTTCATTCAGGCGAGAGATTTCGGCTTGCAAACCTTGGAAGACGCTCTTGGAGCCAACTAGGTAGTCTGCGCGCTCTTTCTTCTCCTTTGCTAGCACTAGCCTAAGATGTCTTGTCTCATTGTTGGCGTGTAGCATCTCTGTATACCTTTTTTGGGCGCGCGCTGCCGCTGCGTTCGCCTCGAATTTGGCATCTACAGCAAGCTGTTCGGCAGTGGTGACTCGTTTCGTAAGGCGCTCCTCTGCCGATTCGAGCGCAGCAATGCGCCGCTTAAGGGCAATGTTCTCATCGGCCAATGATACCTGCGGCGACGCAGCCTCTGGAGGAATTTCTGGCGTCGGAACTGATGGCTTTACGGGTATGGCGCTTGAGGTAGTATCCTGCGAGGAGCTATCTATGGGAGACATGACTGTAGGGATGCTGCGGGTATGTGGAAATCGGTATGGAATAATGATGCGCGACCAAGTGCGGCAGAATAATGTGCAATGTTTGCTATGGTATCGCAAGAAAGTGATTTGGCGAGTAGACAAGGTGCGATATGTAGCTGTGATGGAAATGCGAGTAGAGGTAGGAACGACTGTAGCCTTGGTGCTAGTCTCAATATTATAGCCGAATTCGCAGTGAATATCGAGTCGGGCGCGTTGGGTGAAGGTGAAGATAGTTAGAACGCTGAGATAGGACTGCGAGGTTCAACGTCATGCGTAGATGTCCCTGGGTCGCGAAACGATCCGATGTGCCTTCTGAGTCGCCAGTAATGCTATGATGGTTCGTTGTTGCGAGCGGAAGCGATAAGTCGGAAGTCTGGTTGAGATGATGTAGGCAACGGTGGGTAGAGGCGGCATGCGGCCCTCGAAATTGCAATATGCAGATAGCAGTAAGCTCTGTCTCTCCGACTTATGGTAAATGCTATGGTAAAAATCTTAATTCGGGGGATCGATCGAGTAAGCCTCCTGTAGTGGTGCGTAAAGTAAATTTGTCTTGGTGAAGGCGTCGCAAAACAGCTGACTGGAGGCAGGTCTGCAAAAGCTTGCGGCATGATTCTAGAATTACGGAGACGATGTCACCATACACGTAGTCCTGCTGCCTCTTGGACATTGACTGGAACATACAGTAAAGTGATGGTCGCCAATGGATGCCAAAAGAAAATCTGGAGATCAGTTTGAATCTGGCTTTCCTAGGCTGGCTGTGCATTGTCCTTGACACGATATGAAATGCTCCAAATCGTAAAGTCATTCTAGAACGACAGCGTACGCCGAGTTACACACAGTATTGATGGGGAAAAAGAATGATGAATAGACGGACATGATGAAGGCCTGAAAAGATCGTGTCTATCTCGCGTACATAACGCTGTGCGATGAAAAGATGCCTGCATGAATCGAATCATACTTACTATTTCTGGAGAGACTAGCAGCATTTCGACAGACGCTCGAAGCATGAATTGTGTGGGAAGACATCGTCTTTGCACAGCCATGGCTCCGTTCTAGACTCCTAGCCCGCCATCAGGAACATATGTATAATGCTCTCATATTCAACGCATTCTAAGCATCCATCGGTCATGGTCAGCCCGCGTATGATAGATACAAACAGAAAGCTCCGGTCGGGTCATATCCTTACGCTGAGCTGACCTACAACGCGCGAACCTGGAGGCGTACGAAGCTTGCATTGCAGTATTGTGTATATCCATGATCAAGGCAGAACATATTCGCATCGCATAATCATGCGTGATGGGCGTGCGAGAGGCCGTTGATCATTTGCGAAATCTTTGAGGGAGTTTCGCGGGTGGGGATACCTAGGTAGTACAAAACTTTGGAATTATCGGTATCGTACACAGTGAAATGCCATGATTATGAGGCGACAAGAGCAAAACAACACAGCAAAGTCAAAGAATGGATACGATGCCTAATGCAACAGAGGAGTTTGAGAGGAGAAGACAGGAAGAGACGCGTGTAGCGAACACAATGACGCGACGAAACAAGGTTTGCCGATCTGTTTGCTACCCCACAAATGCGCGTCATCTCTGCGGAACACTCCGCGATTGGCAGAACTGGGCCCCCTGCCACTCTTGACATCCATTTCGTCCTTCATGCGTACCTTCATGATCCTCACCTCGCTCAACCTTTACAGAAAGCGTGCTTACTAGATCTCGGTTATTACTGCACCGAATTGAAGCTTCGTGCATCGCAACCTACCGATGACGCTAATTCAAATCACACATCAGAATGGGGATGATATACCTTCTGAGCGCGCTGCATTGACAGCTAGGCCACCGGGTGTGAGGATGTATGATATAGCTTTGCCGATAGATTGAACGCCAGCCGAGTATTACGCGCAAGAACAGCTCACATGTTTCAGATCATGAGAGATCAGGATAGGAACCACAACCAATCGTGGTTGACTAAACGTGTGGACGAAGTTCCGTCCGACGTTATGGAGAGCATCCAGTCATCAAGACTATTTTATTTCAGCTTCTTGCCAAAGCGGACGGCGCTGCTAGCCTAAACACTAACTGAGCGTCGGTGTCAGCCATTCGCCATGTCTCTACTTTGCTGACGGCTGCTTTGTTGGTAAGCTTACGCCCCAAACCGCATCGACGCGCTCTGGACTGTTCAAGACCAGACTATTTAGATTACTGCTCGGCGTATGCGTACCATTAGATTCGATGGTATAAGTATGCATCTTGCATCTTCATCTGGTCGTCGTCTTATCTAATCGCAACCATATTCGACCTCAGACCATCTCAAGATGGCAGCCAAACGCTCGATCAATGAAGCAGATGTCGCAAGGCTTCGAGGCTTGCTCAAAGATACTGACGCACAGTTGGTGACATCGAAGGAAACTGAAGCATACACGAAATCTGTACGACGCTGGTCAAAGGCCGCCGAGAAACCCGCGGGAGCATGTCTCATCCCAAAATCTGCAGAAGCAATTTCGATTACGCTAAAATATGCATCGAAACAGGGTCTAGATATTGCTGTGAAGGGAGGCGGCCACTCTACTGCTGGCGCGTCGTCAACGGACGGTGGACTACTCATCGATCTAAATACGTACATGCGAACCACTGAGGTCGATGTTGAGGGAAAGACCATCAAAGTTGGTGGAGGTGCGGTATGGGGTGATGTTGACGAAGCTCTCGCACCCTATGGCCTTGCAACGGTCGGCGGCACCGTCTCGGATACCGGCGTCGGTGGTCTCACATTTGGGGGCGGCTATGGCTGGCTCACAGTCAAACACGGCTTGGTTGTTGACAACCTCATTTCTTGTACTGTCGTCTTGGCGGACGGCAGCATTGTCAAAGCCTCTAATGACCAGTACCAAGACCTTTTCTGGGCTCTGCGTGGTGCAGGACAGAACTTTGGCGTCGGCGTTGAATTCGAATTCCGTACCCACGAAACAGGAGACCTGTGGGCCGGCTTCATGATGTTTGCGCCAACACCGGACATCATCAAGAAGGCTGTAGAAGCTTGCAATGATATCTTCACACCTGATGCAGATGGCAACTCAAAGGCGACTGGCAAAGCTGCGAGTGCTTTCGGCTTCGTCAGGCCTCCACCTGCTGGCGGCCAGGTCTTGTTTTTCGTTGCAGCGTTGTACCATGGATCCGAAGAAGACGGCAAAGAGCTTTTCAAGGATATCGTCGCACTCGAGCCTCTGATGAGCACCATGGCAACGATGCCCTACGCCAAGGCGAACAAATTGATGGACCTTCCTATCGGCGCACGTGTCTCAATTAAAGGCGCTGGGTTTGAGCTTCCGGTTCGAGGCGACTTCGTTGTGTCTGTTATGGAAGCGTATGCCAAGTTTACTGACGAGATACCTGATGCGATGGGTTCCCAGATCATGTGGGAGCTGGTAGATCCAGCCAAGCTTGTTGCAGTCACCAACTCTGACACCGCCTTCGCGAACCGCGGACGACATTTCAATGTAGCTGTTGCACCGTTGTGGTGGGACGAGAAGAATGACCCAAAGTGTAGACAGTGGTCAAGAGACGTGGCGCTGTTGTTCAAGAAGGAACTCCAGCGTAGCGGCGCGGAGACAAGCGAGAACAAGGACGGGTGGATTGGAAAAAGAGGCAGTCATGGAGCGACGATGGTGTATGGCAACTACGATCGTAAGTATCTGCTACAGTCTATTATCCTACATTCATCGCTCTTAAGAGACATGCTGACATTAGACAGAATATGAAGAAAAGTCTAGGGACGTTTTCGGTAACAACTACGAGCGCCTGCAAGAGTTGAAGGCCAAGTACGACCCACAGAACATGTTCAACAAGCTCTTTGCTGTAGCGCCGAGAGCTTCGACTCCCTAGGTAGACTGTTGCTTAATCTCGTCCATACTCTGCTGTGGCATTGTAGGGTTGTTGTCTTAATAAGCATCGCGAAATTTGATACATCTGTGGTCACACAGACCGTGGTGTGGAAAGCAGGATTTCATAAGCCTATTCGTATCCATTAATCACATGTATCTCCTTCGAGTTCTGTAGCAAACACCATGACACGTCTTTTCCTCGCTCAATCCCCATCCTGGATTACTGAGCCCAAATGCTTAGGCTAGTGCTTTTGGCTTTCCTTCTCACCCCATCACATCTCGTTATTGCCATCGTTATTTGACATGTTCTCATCGACTGCCCGTTTTTCCATATCATTTACCCCATGTATGAGTAGGTCGCAATGTGTCTGAGTTGGTGTACCTGCCGTGTTCAAGCATCTTTGCTGTGTTCTCCAGACAGGGAATGTGACGTCGAAGGAGCGTCTTACACTACACTTGATTAGTGCGGACGTACGTGATAGTCTCATGAGTTTCCTCCAGCATCGGTATCTCTGTTTCTTTATCCTGTCTTCGATATATCTGCTGTCCATCTCATCCAGAAAACGCTTTCTCACACTCTAGGAGATTGCTTCTAATTCGAGCTATCTCATCTTGCACTCGCGTATGCCGCCAGCATTGTCAACTGGAGCGTCGATGTAGAGGACTGGTTGTGGGCTGAGACCGACACCCCTGAGCAACAGAAAGTCGCTTTCCAGCGTGACGTTGACAAGGGTGGTAACCTCGTGGTTCTCCACTACCTCTACCCCAGCACTGTCAGCTACCTCAGGGAGTTCATCCAGATTGCTAAGGCTACCGGCAAGCAGCTTATGCGTGTCGACCAGTGCATGATGGACCCTAACGCTCCTCCTCTATAGATTCGCAATCTTTAGTGCAAGTTGGAGTGGTGTTGAGGTGTTTGGGGGAGTGATACCCGGAGATGAAGGCGTTGTTGCATGTAGAGTGAAGATGCGTTTAGCATAGTTTGTTAATCGTAATTACATCGTTGAGAATGACTTCGTCTCCCGACTGCTAGTGCCTTGTGACCCCGTTGTTCCACCGATATACCAACATCTTCCGCTTCCCCACTGCAGCTGAGATTACTGGTTTCATCACTGTGCGTAAGCTGACGGTTCCGAGCTCAGGGTCCCAAGCACCTTGGGAAGAGAGTGAGCTCGCTGAGGGCCGATAAGCCCCACACCATCCTAAGCTTACCTACCTCACCCATGGGCATGTTTTGCAAATCTCCGGAACCCGACGGCGCTATAACACATTCTAGGTAATCTCGCTGGTGTACCTGCCAGTCTCCAAGCGTCCTGGAGATGGTCGTGGTATGTCTGGGCCATTCTCCAGACGACAGTCCTTGGAAGACCTGTACCTTGGGAATGTTTTGAGGGAACTAAAGGTAAGTTTCAGCGATCTGCACTCCGAACCTGATCTACCACAGCACCGAAAAAAAAAATGATTGTGTCAGATTATGACGCCATTTACATGATGGACCGCAGCGGTCCGGCCGCTGGACCACTTGAATGAGCATGGCCGTTAGGCGAGAAAGCGAGAACTCTAACAATTCACGGAACTAGCTATGTACAGGAGCTCGCACAAAGACGCAAGGTCGGAAAGCAGTGACATCAATCTTTATCGAAGACGGCTACGTACGTGTTTCGCGGAACTGCGGCTCTGATAGATGCCGACGCTTAAACCTTCACTTTCTATTCTACAACCAGCACATTTCGATGCATCTTCATCACGATTCATACTCATGACGCTGCAATCGACTCACTTCATTTCTCTGGTTGTACTCCGAATCCTTGATCAGGTCGTCGCATCTTCTCCATGAGATGATCCGCATTGCCGTCCAGAAAGGCCATCGTGCACACATTATGTACTCTACATTCTGACTCCTTTCGAAACCGCCTCAGCTTTCTTACGCTGACGCTCATCCTCTGCCTCCTTGGCCTCTTTCTGGATAATGTCGATATCCTCAGGGTGCCTCTGGATCTGCGCCCTGATAATGCTAATCTGAGAGCTGATAGTAACAGCTTGATTGTCGTGAAGGTAGGTGACAGACTGGAGCGCCTTTGCTGTGCGACAATGAGCGGCTTTCTCTTGGGCGAGTTCCGCTTCGAGGCGAGCAACTGGATCGTCTGCGTTGTTGGGGAGAGACATCGTGAATCGTGAAGCTTGGTGTTGGTATTAGCGATCGCTTCTGAATGGAGTGCTAATAGGAGAGGTACGTGGGGTTTTGCGCGGGGTCCGAGCAGCGGTGACCGACTCGTCGCTGGCAAGAGAGATCGCGGTACTTCAGCAATTGAGGCAAACGACGAGGTGGCCGAGAACAGCGAGAGAAGTTGGGTGTGCGGACTCTGCTTGCGGTGTACCGAGGTAAGGCTCTTTGATCTTACTAGTGAGGTGTAGACCTGTCTATCTGTTTGTTTGTTTGCTTGCTTG